>Ga0307513_10002521_pt1 | contig 25300 bp, 29 predicted proteins | sample 15_EM_MG_FD_202174 | JGI IMG/M metagenome (GOLD analysis project Ga0307513, IMG submission 202174) | Populus trichocarpa ectomycorrhiza microbial communities from riparian zone in the Pacific Northwest, United States - 15_EM | ecosystem: Host-associated > Plants > Roots > Unclassified | place...
CCTTGTTAGTGGTGATTAAATAAGGGGTATGTTTTGGGTCGTTACCGGGACAATAGATGGTTAGTCATCCTATGTTAAGCTCCTTTTTCGTCTGAACAGCCTTTGTCTGGTGCTGAAGTAGTCAGTTGTTAGTAGAGACGATCAGAAGCAGGGAGAGATCCCCAATGTAAACCCCCACTGGTGGCTTAGCTTGGTGTTCTTTGGGAGATTCGGGTGTGAAATGGCCCATGCGGGTGCACTAGGTGGACAGGATACGGGTTGTATTGCACCTAACAGACTGGAATGCAACCATTGTGCTGGGGCCCTCTGAGGGTGCACTGGGCGGACAGGATGCTCCAGGCGGATTTCCTGCGTCCAGACGCAATGCCGATCCGTCTGGAGCAAATACTTTTTTTTCTGATGTAACTGCTCTGTGTCTCGAAGAGTAAAGGTGTTTAGATCGACTGTGCAGACCACCCCGTGGAATTAACATGTCAGGTGCCTCATTATTTATTGGTGCATAGTACAGATCATAATACGCTATGAACTCCTTTATATATGACTTCTCATACTCAGTCTCCCCACTGGCATCAAGATCCCATTCACGCAAAAGGTTGAGTTAGCAATAGGGATTTAGGCAAGTTCCAATGCCGACCAGAAGACCAGTTGGACTTTCCGTTTTGCCATAGTAAGAGGCGGCCTTCAATTTAGCTTTCACTAGGCCCTCACGAATATCAACCTTCCATTGCATCCACTTCCATTCTAACTTGGAAATTTGCATTTCCAAATGAACAAAGATATGTTGATACACTTGAAACACTCGATGAATGGTGACGCCACGTGTTTTTGACATCCACAAAGTCCAAAATTGTATTGGTTGAAGTACCTCCAAGATGTATTCAATCTGCCTCTACCCTTCCGGGGTTGACCAGAGAGCCGTAAACTCGGCATAGGTTTGTAACCAGTCCTTGGTGAATTCCCGCAGCCGTACAGATCTCTCCAACATATTTAGGGTTACGTTCCACCGTGTTTTGACATCATAAAGAAGTCTAGTAGGGATCTTAACCCGGTTATTCTGTATCTCGATGAAGTGTTGACACCATTGAGGTGAAGCACCAACCGCAATACTCATTTTCCGATGCTATAAACCATTATCAGCATTATCTCTGACTAAAGGTATCTTAGGTGAGAACAATGGGGAAAACAGTTGGGTCTACTTTCACATTGGCGCGCATTCAATTTGGAATAATGAATTTGTGCATATACCCTTGTGCGTATGAATTTGTGCATATGAATTTGTGTGTATGCATTTGTAATATAGGTGCTAGGTATAAGATCTTAGACACATGACCTTTTCTACTGTTTTGTGAAAGCCGTGATCCAATCTCATAACCTTCTCGATATAGCCCGCCTTAAAGCCAGACGGCATATAACCATCCCATGATTTCACCTTGATCGAACTCATAAATGCCCTTAGGATAAGCTGAACAACATGGGCCATACATGGAATATGATTTTCCAATTGACACCATTCAACCGATAGTAAACTCCAAGCATTGTTTAAGGCTTCGGTGAAGGTTCGGTTATTACTGGCACTATCGGTAGTGAAACCCAGAATGCTATCCTGAATCCCGTATCTGGCTAGAACGTCATTAATTATCCCTGCCATATTAGCCCCCGTATGAGAAACCCTGATTTCCTCGAACCCAATCAGCACCTCCTCCATCTGCCAGCTATCTGAGATCCAATAAGCCACAATTGCTAAAAATGCAAGGAAGCTCGGTGAAGTCCATGTATCGGCAGCGAGAGAAATCTTTCCTGCAGAAGGTAGACATGTTCGAATATCATCCACCGTAGACTTTCCCAGCCGTTTTAAATGCCGCGTTAATGTCGTTGGGGTGGGGATTTCGACATCCGGACGAATGTACTTGAAGACACGACGAAAGGCAAGGTTGTTTCCGCAATGAAAGACATGGTTGTTTCCGCAATGAAAGGGGAGATTCGTTGCTAAAAGCACTTTTAGAAAGTATTCTTCGAAATCATGCTGCTTGAATCCTGCTGGTGTGGCCAGATCGATAATCCTACGCTTATTTCCAGTTTTAGTCCCTTTTTGCAACAGCGTAAGAACTGCTATACCAAGTGGGCTTCCAGCCCGCACATCATATCCGTTAATCTTTCTCGATTTCAGACAAGCAGAGGACCTGTTATCGTCATGCATCGAGCTAGTTCCCGTGCCACTTGGGTCAGCTAGGACCTTTCTGCACATAATGCACATTACTCTCGGCATGCCAATAGCACTACCTAAACGGTCGGCACATTGCTGAAAGTATTTCCACCCCTCCGTGCCTCGAAGATCCGAGTTCCACCTTATCCTTTTCTGGCCAGCATATTTCGCAGTATAGGCTATATACCCTGGTGTGCCTTGCCACCACTCCATCCAACTCTCATGATATTCCTCCGTATAGAGATAAAAGTTTCCAAATATCTCAAAAGTAACTGTGTCGCTTGTTGACAAAGTCACTGCTAGCGGATGAAGGAGATTCCGGGGGCCATCTTGGTTTCCAGGGGGCAGTGCTAGCCAATCGGAGCGCAAGGGTGTTGTGGAACTTGAAAGAGGAGCGCGGGCCACACCAGTCAGAGGTCTTGGGGTTGGTGTTACCGGGCCTTCACTCCCATATGGGCTGGATTCTACTGAGAATTGGGATAAAGATGGAGAGTATTCGCCTGCAGGGCTTTCGTGGAACTGTAAAAAAGACGTACGGCTTCTTGGCCCGGAGGTGTTGAGCCCCCGTTGGCTGCTCATCGTGCAAGACGCTGGTTGGGAAGACATTAAGTTGAGATGGTTCTAGCTATCCGTGTACAGTAACAGATCCCCTTGGATCCCGAATGATATTTATATAAAAGGACAGCTGTGGTAGGCATATGAATGAAGCTTATAAGTTGGCCCAGCTAAGCTAAGTACCCAAGCTGGCTTCCATTCTGTGATCCATTTGATTGCTCGCATAATCTTTGAGTCTATCAATTGAGTATACGAACATGCATGCGTAGGAACGATTGGGCGTAGGAATACGTGTGCGTAGGAATTTTGTGCGTATGGTGGTGTATCGTTGCATGTGAATTACTTTTTTGAAAATAGCCGCATTCTAGGATTAGGCTTGGTAGCAGCTACATGAATTGGTATTCACCGCTGTGCTTTGGGGATAGCATTAGTCCAAATCCAGTAGGGGTTGATATACCCTGTTCAATCATAATCTGAGGTAACCAAATTTGATCTTTTACCCGGGTTGACTAGTTCCAATTGAAGCCTCTCATACAGCGCATTCGCTCCGACATGGCAACAAAATCTTGCATCAAACCTGCAAGTACGGGGTCTCTCGAAGCTGTCGCAACTATTGAAAGAAAACCCAAGGTGAGGATCTAATACTTGAATACCATGCAGTGACGAAGGCACTCAGTGCCTTTCCGAGTGATTAAAGGTGATTCCTGATTATAACCCTTATATATAGGTTGGTAATTATGCTGTGTAATTATCCTCCACTTAGATACTCACAAGAATCTCATACCATAACCATCTTGTTGCTACTGCCATCTACCTTGGCCGCCTTTCCTTTATTTACACCTAAGGCGATAACAACAGCCCCAATCGAGGCAGCTCCAATGGATGACTTTTATACCTGGACATTTGGCCCTGATGAAATAAGCGACCTTTTTCCCATTTCCTTTGGCAGAAGGAAGGTGGACTTTTTTTTCCGTAAGCTGTTACTGAATCCCACCTGCTGCAGCTGTGCAGCCAACTAGAACTATGAAAGCTGATAGTGAGCAATAGACAAACCATGGGCCAATAGCCGGTCATCACGGATAAGACAGGGGTACCAATTGGAGATGTGTGGATTCGAGTGGGCAAATGGTGGGGGGAAGGCAGTCAAATTGGTACGAGGTGGACGGATCGCTGGAATGTTGGAATGTAGATGAAGGGAATCCCGCGCTATCATACAGGCGCTTGAGTTAGGGTATGAGATTAAGGGTCGGGTCTCGAGGTTAGAAATATTTCAGAAGTGTGACTCAGGCACACGTGAGGTAAAAGGCAAAATGACGTGGGGCTTAGTTCCAGACTCAGACAGTTAACAATAACTTCATTCTGACTTCTGAATTTCCATAATGTATACGCTCTTTAATTATATTCTATCAGGCCTTGCTCGAGTTGACTTAATGTATAAGTAGCTGGTCTTGATAAAATCATTTTATAGTATTTCCCTACTTCAAAAGCTTTTGGTCTTACTATAAAAGCACGATCTTTCTACATCTCTAGATATCCATCCTTCATTAGTATCATGAGCACGATCAGGAAAGATATTGTGATTGCATCGACTGCACCGGATAATACCGAGCCCAGGATCATTCCACTTCCTCGGGTTCGCGCAATGGCCAATGCTCCAGTCGACCATGGCTTCTTTGAAACCAAGGGCTTTCCCCAGAGCTCTCTAGACAACTACGGCGACCTGGAACCAACCTTGTTTTCACATCCTTATCTCTACTCGCTTTCCAGGGGTCATAGGGTCATACGCTTCTTCTGTAAGTCAAATATTCAATATCAATGCCAGGAACCTAGCTTACACTATGATGTGGTAGACATGATGGATTATCCAAAGGCTGGGATGCACACCCCCGTCTTGGGCCAGATGTATTGGTTGGGAACTAAGGTACATGAAGACAAGTCTGAGAATGTGGAGCTACAGCGGAAGGAGATGGTGTCGGGGTTCTTGGACTGTGATGATACAGACTACAACGGGATCCTTGATGGTCTAGGAGCACGAATTTATATCCGTGCAACTGGGCATTCAATGGAAATGATGCGTAGTGGAGGTACTAGTAGCAGAGTTGTCAGGGGTCTTGTTCATTGTCCCATTGTGGATTCAAATTCTGATTCTGAGATAGAAGCTGGTCCTGAAAACTGCGGAGCTTAACTTCTCTAGAGGAATATGCGTGGCTATTACCTCACATATTTGAACGTAAATTATAATTAAACATTCGCAGAGAGCGTCTTTACATCAACTGCTTTGGGCGGGTATTTTGGGCGTATGCTTTGGGTGTATGGGTTGGGCGTATGCTTTGGGCGTCTTTTTTGGGCGTGTGGTTTGAGCGTGTCTTTTGGGCCTGGGTTTTGGGCGTTTGTTTTGGGCGTATGTTTTGGGCTTATGCTTTGGGCGTATGCTTTGAGTGTATGCTTTAAGTGTATGGCTTTAGAGCGCATGGCTTTGGGCACATCACTTTGGGTAAGTGGTTTTGGGTGTATGACTTTGGGCGTATGGATTTTGCCGAAGAAACCAGAAACAAAGAACAAAATAGACAATCTCAATCTGTGCTCAAGCTTATCGTTTTGTGAGAGTGTTTCTAACTTCTAAATTGCTATCCTATTACATTATACTGCAAAGAGTAAGGTCACCCACTCAATCATGATATAAAAGAAAAGAGCGGAATCCGTATAGGCGCCGGGCATGATAACAAAACAAATTAAACTCTAAAGGAGTGTCGCTCTCTGGAAATTCAGAGTGAGAAGAGAACAAGAAAAGAGGTAGCGTGCTGCGTAAGAATCTAACCTAAGGAAAACAGCCCCCGGACTTATGATATGGGAGACAGAATACGGGCTAAGGATGAAACCAAACGTGAGATATTGTGGTGGATAAATACAGAAGTGGGAGTGCAGGTAAGGCAAGGTAAGGGGAACTGGATTAAGGACAGTAAGGAAGGCAGAACCGGCGTGAGAGGTCAGGAAAAGAACTAGGAGATAACAAGAAAAGAAAATAGATGGAAGTAGATATTGTTAATCCTCCGGCTCCTGTATCACACGGTGAGGAAAGTGCTGGCTAGCCATATTGAGAAGGGCCTGCCTATCCATCTCGCGGTCAATTCTATCCATCTCTTCAATGCCAATTCCTTGTTCTTCTGCGTCTTCCCTAGCGGCTGCCTCAAGATCAATGATAATACGGGCATTGCCGGCAAGAAAGTGCTTTCTCTTGGTGACTATATTTTCGATGCTGTCCTGTTGGTCTTCCGGGCTAGTGAAGAAATCCTTGGGTGTTATAGCCCGCCCAAGCAGCCTCTCTCCAATCTCTTGGGTGCTAGCACGGAAACGGTGTTCTGCCGCATCGCCATTCAGACCACGAAAGGAAGATCCATAGTCAGGGCGACCTAAGTCTCACATCCTACTTCCCAAACCTGAGCCCCAGGTTTCCCCTTCGTCCGTCATATGGAGATCATCATCACCCTCCTCCCAGACTTCCACGTACTCCTGCTCGCCCTCCACGTCCTGCTCATCGCCCTCCAGATCCTCCTCGTCGTCTTCGTCGATCTCCCCTTCCCCAAAGACCTCATCGGAATCCTCTGACCCATTGCCACCCTCATCACCAGACTAATATAGGTCGATAAAATCGACATCTTCATCCTCTTCATCCTCCTCCCACTCTTCGTACACCTCTGCATTTGGCAAAAGCCACTCAACAGGCTTCACCCAGTCAATCAAATGTCTACCCTTTTCGTCGAGCTCATCCTCTCGAACCGTCATGTCCAAATCTCTTTCCATATACTCCTCCATCAATCTGTACTCACAAGTACTGTCCTCTCAGCCGATAGGCATCGAGGGGCCTGTCCGAGCTAAATAACACTGAATATTAGTAAGTACATCTCAAGTTAATTGTGCAAATTTTAAAATTACTTACTTGACTGTGGATTATTAGCCCAGGAGTTTCGCCTCAGGCTACCTAGTCCTATCCTAAACCTGGTGCGATGTGAGATAGGCGCCCTTGTGCTTCCTGTATTACATGTAGCTGCCCTCGCCAAAGCCACAGGGCGTCCAACAGGGGACCTTGTCTGGGATACCGGGGCCCCACTCATTGTGAGTAAACGACTTCGCTCACGAATCGCTAGCTGGCGGGTGCGCCGGGGAGAAGATTCCTGAGATACAGAAGGCCCCGGAGGCAGTACCAGCGCAGACCCTGTTCACCAGCTTCTGGGTCGCTTCACCACATGGTCGAGTAGAGACTTCATTCGCGCTGCGGGCCTCATCTTTGGTGCAGGGAATACAGGCCATGCCGGCGAATTCGGTGGAGAATCGACATCCATACTGGTTGGGGGGTTCACAAGTGGCAAACCATTGTCGCAACACTGGTTTGGATAGTATGGCTGCCAATCCGCCCGGATTGCCACCTGTTCCTGCTCCAGGACCTCGTTCTCCTCTACGATCATCTCCTGATCCACTTGGGCTTTGGTCTCGTCGTCAAGCGCCTGGTACTCATTATATCTTCGCGCAACATCACCGCGTTGTTTTAGGTGATTGCCTCGGTTCGCCCTTGCACGTACTAAAGCGGTTTCCAAGGGGTTAAGGCTCGCCCTATGTTCATTGTGGTGGATGGTCTCAGGATTTACTGAGTGCCCCAAAGCGCCTGCCAGAAGCGGCCTCCACTTATAAGCAGATGACATTGCTTGTGGAACAAGGTATTTTATTCATCAATGTTAGTACATATAATTTGTGGGTATGATTTTGTGCGTATGATTTCCTTGTGCATATAATTTTCTGCGTATGATTTGTTCGTATGAACTCGGCGTATGATTTGAGGGGTGATAAAAGAGCAAAGGAGAAAAGACCAGTGTGAAGATGGTGACTAACTTACTATTTGGGATCGGGCAATTAGTAATCTATGCAGCGAGCTTTTCCCGGCGTGCCCTCTGGTGTAGTGGAGAAAGTAAGAGACGTAGAGAGGGTGGTGCCAGTAGAGGGGCGTATCAGGGTCGGTGGGGCAAGAGCCAGGGGTGTTTCTTTTCTTTTGTTTTTTTGTTTTTTTGTTTTAACTGCAGAGTTTGCTTCTGTAGGAAAACAAGAAGCGGGATTGGAGCGCAGAGGGCAGAGCGACCTGAGGATTGTGTTGATGGCGAGAGTGTGGATGTAGAAGGTAAGATTTTGGTGAGAAAGAAGAGGAGTTAATTTGGCCTCTCTTAAAAAGAAATGAAAAAGTTGGTTCACCTTTTGAAAACATAGTCACGGTCTACCCGCAGTCACGCGTTGTGCCCTCCTCTCTACCCCGGTAGCCTAACCCAAAGCCATACACACCAACTCCTAAGTATGATATGAATGACCCCCCAGATTCAAGGATTCTGCTAATTGCTTTCATCATACTATCAGAGAAAGGAAAATATAGCAACGAGAGCTGTGTGTTTGAGTTCGGAGCGATGATGGGACAGGAGTACTGTCCATGTTCATTTTGTAACTACAATTGTACACTTGATACATAAACAGGGAAGATATAACATCTTGGAACAAATACAACGTGTAGTACAACATTTTCAAGCCATTTCTACATGGAAGGGATTGTACATTGCGTGTTATGGAAGACTGGGGGTTGCAGTCTTACGCGACTTTAACCATCGTACAATTCAAGTGTATGTATATACCCAGGCCCGATCAACCTTACCTGTCGTTTACTCATCTAGACATCATGAATCAATATGCGCCTAAACTCCAGGGGACTCCCGCAAAGATATCACAAGGGAGCTTGAACGGCACTCCTCATGAAATAACCAATTTTTATTTCGTTGGTATAAAATAACTCTTTACCCACCTCTCCTTCAACACACTTCTTCTTCTTAGCAAGCCCTAATATCCGACTCAGCTATCAGGGAAGGTATAGGGTCCATACACATACGCACAAATACCCATACGCCCAAATACACATACGCACAAATACACATACGCACAAATACACATACGCACAAATACACATACACACAAATTCACATACGCACAAATACACATACGCCCAAGGAAGCAGACTCCAGTCACCTACACACAGAAGATCATTTTGCCTCTAACCTCTGAGCAAAAACACTTCTCAGTTTTCCTGTGAACCTCCTTCCTCACGCACCTTTCCGTCAATACAACAAACAAGCAAACACTAAAAAAGTAACTCCTGCTCAATGCCTCCCAAACATCGCACAAATGATGGTATCTGGGGCGGCAAGGGTGGTGGAAATTGGGGGCCCCCAACTCAGCATCCTGGTCGGAAAAGAGCTGGGAGGGTTGTTTGTGGAGTCCAGCAGCCGGCTCGGTATCCAACTGACAGGTGACACTGGCAGAGATTATTAACTATCGCCGCCATGGCGGGTACCAAATTCCCACCGCGTTATTCTATCGTCTTTGCCAGGAGATTGTGTCAGATTGGGCACTCGAGCAATAATTCCGTTGGCAGAGATCAGCTGTTGAATGCCTCCTGGTGGCAGCGGAAGAGTTCCTGGTGATGACAATGACCGGTAAGGTGAGTTCCTCTTCTAGTATAATTATCTGATTTACTAATTCTTGGTTCATAGCTGGAGCCCTTGGGGCGGCACATGCTCGTCGCGTTACCCTCATGGTCCAGGACAGTAGATTAGTTGAGAATGTCATGAACGTCATGGCTTGCCAGCCAGATGATGCCACTCGGGAAGAGATGAGACGTCATCTAAATGAGGATGGCGGTGCTCCCGGGGGTGCTCCTCCTCCTCCCCCTCCTCCCTGTGTTGCTCCTTGTCCCGGTGGTGCTCCTTGTCCTGGTGGTACTCCTTGTCCCGGTGGTGCTCCTTGTCCTGGTGGTGCTCCTTGTCCCGGTAGTGCTCCTTGTCCCGGTGGTGCTCCTTGTCCCGGGCGCGCTCCCCCTCCTCCTCCTCCTGGGAGTGCACCTCCTCGACGTTGTGCCACTCCCAGTCGCCAGGGAGCTTCTTCCCATCACTCACCCCCTGCTATTGGGGTTAGTGACAGCGACAGTGACGACCGCGATAACGCTCGTCCACCTGTACGCCGTCGCTGGTATGGTGGCCCTGGTAGCACTAGCCGGACTGGTGGTTGTGGTACTACGGGGGGTGCTGGGGGAGTTGTTAGACAAGGAAATTTGGTTGGAGTGGGGTTCGTTGGCGCTCTGCGGGCCCAGTGGGAGTGGTTGGAGCGGTTACGGCGGTAGGATGCCGACGCGCTCCCGGGGTGGGGATGGGACAGCAGGAGGTGGTGCTGATGGGAGCGCTACCACCTAACCATATTCGCGGATTGTCTTTTTCTTTCTCTTAATTCACCTCTTTTTTCAACTATTATGACTTTTGTTCTTCTTGTTTTCTATTACTCAATGGTGTTGTCCCCATGTGGTGGGGGGATGGGGCAGTCTTTTCTCACTTTTACACAAATCATACGACTAACTCAAACCTCGGAGTCACATCTAACTTAGCATAATTACCTTTTATAGAACTCTTATTATTATAAATACACTTTTTCTTTAACCTCACCATTTCGCTATATAAACACTCAACACAGTAACTCCATAGCACGACTGTGGTTATGATTTGGGCGTATGGCTTGGGCGTATGGCTTGGGCATATGGTTTGGGCGTATGGCTTGGTCGTATGATTTGAGCGTATGATTTGGGCGTATGGTTTGGGTGTATGGTTTGGGCATATGATCTGAGCGTATGATTTGGGCGTATGGTTTGGGCGTATGGTTTGGGCCTATGATTTGAGCGTATGGCTTGGGCCTATTGTTTGGGGGTTTGATTTGAGCGTATGGCTTGGGTGTATGATTTGGGCATATGGCACCAGCGGATGAATAAGGTTTATGAATTGGGCATATGATTTGAACCTGTGAATAGAGTGTATGAATTGGGCTTATGAATTAGGCGTATGGCCTGCTGAGACAATATACGGTACGAGACTAGGCAACTCGGACGTCCAATCTGTTTTGTGAATTATTCCGGTTCATATTGTATGAATCATTGCATTCCAATAAATGCCCCTATATACTTTGAGGTATGTGGATTTTGGTACCCGTCCCTGGCATGAATGGACCGAACACCAGGGGGCTCCTTAGCCAAGGGCTTTCAGCTCCGGTAACTCCGGCGGTGTTCAGTCAAGTCATGCCAGGGACGTGTATATGCTCACACAATTACTCAATCATGTATCAAAAGAGCAATGTTCGAGAGGGGAATATACGAAAAGGCGGGGCCCCGGGCGGAGAAAATTCATTGAGGGGGGGCTGTTCGGGGCTTTGAACAGGGCGGGGGCCTGGACGAGGGCAGGGGCAGGGATTAAAAAAACAAACCCCCTGCCCTGGGCTATTGACCAGGGCGGGGCGGGGAATGGAGGCGGGGGCCCACCAGTTTTGGGGCCCCGGAGGCCCCGTAACGAACACTACTCTTTACCGCGGTAGCCTAACCAAAAGCCCTACTCCCCAACTTCTAAGTCTGATATGAATGACCCCCCAGATTCAAGCCTTCTGCTAATTGCTTTCATCATACTATCAGACTAAGGAAATTATAGCAACGAGAGCTGTGGGCTTTGAGTTTGGAGCAAAGATGGGAGGGGTGGACTCTCCAGGTTCATTTTGTGACTACAATTGTACACGTGATACATAAACAGGGAAGATATAACATCTTGGAACAAATACAACCTGTGGTACAACATTTTCAAGCCATTTCTACATGGAAGGGATTGTACATTGCGTGTTATATTAGACTGGGGGTTGCAGTCTTACGCGACTTTTACCATCAAACAATTCAAGTGTATGTATATACCCATGCCCTATCAACCTTACAAGTCGTTTACTCATCTAGACATCATGAATCAATATACGCCTAAAGTCCTGGGGACGCCCGGAGAGATATGATGAGGGGGCTTGAAAGGCACTCCTCATGAAATGACCAATTTGTAATTCGTTGGAATAAAATAACTCTTTACCCACCTCTCCTCCAACACACTGCTTCCTCTTGGCAAGCCCTAATATCCGACTCGGCGATCAGCGAAGGTATAGGGTCCATACACCTATGCACAAATACACATACCAACAAATACAGCTATGCACAAATACACATACGCACAAATACACATACGCCCAAGGAAGCAGACTCCAGTCACCTACACATCAAAGATCATTTTGCGTCTAACTTCTGAGCAAAAAGCCTTCTCTCTTTTCCGGTGAACCTCCTTCCTCACGCACGCGTGCATCAACACAACAAACAAGCAAATACTAAAAAAGTAACTCCTGCTCCATGCCATCCCAACGTCGCGCAAATGATGGTATCTTGGGCTGCCAGGGTGGTGGAAATTGGGGGCTCCTAACTTAGCATCTTGGTCAGAAAAGAGCTGGGAGGGTTGTTGGTGGGGTCCAGCAGCCCGATCGGTACTAGTATCCAACTGGCAGGATGGCAATGGCAGAGATTATTAACTATTGCCGCGATGGCGGGTACCTAATTCCCAAGGCCCTATTCTATCGTCTTTGCCAGGCGATTGTGTCAGATTTGGCACTCAAGCAACAATTACGTTGGCAGAGATCCGCGGTTGAATGCCTCCAGGTGGCAGCGGAAGAGTTCCTGGTAATGATAATTACCGGTAAGTTCAGTTCCTCTCTTAGTATAATTATCTGATATACTAATTTTTTGTTCATAGCTGGAGCCCCTGGTGCCATACATGCTGGTCGGGTTACCCTCATGGTCCAGGACCAGAGATTAGTTGAGGATGTCATGAACGTTATGGCTGGCTAGCCAGATGGTGCCAGTCGGGAAGAGATGAGATGTCATCTAAATGAGGATGGCGGTGCTCCCGGGGGTGCACCTCCTGCTCCTCACGCTCCTCTCGGGCGTGCACCTCGTCCTGCGGGTGTTCCTCCTTCCAGGCACGCTCCCCCTCCTTCTTCTCCTGGGGGGGCACCTCCTCGGCATGGTGCCCCTCCCCATTGCTAGGGACCTTCTTCAAAATCACTCACCCCCTGCCAATAACCATAGTGGCAGCGACTGTGAGGACAGTGATAACCCTCGTCCACCTGTGCACCATCACTTATATGGTGGCCCTGGGAGCACTAGTCACACTGATGGTAGTGGTACTAGAGGGGGTGTAGGGGGAGTTGTTAGACAAGGAAGTTTGGTTGGGGGTGTGGGTTCTGGTATTGGAGATGGAAGTGGTAGCGAGGAAAGTGATGCGAGAGGTGTCCAGGGAGACCATGATACCAGGCATGTGGGTACTGGAGGGGATGGTGGCAGTAGTAGTACAGTAGGACCTGGGCCGTCGGAGGCACACCAGCACACCCTGCTGGAACCGGGCCTTCCCCGGCTAGGGTTAGTAGTGGTACCCCGCGGAGGCCACTTCAGCCGACTGGTGGTATGGGTTTGCGTCGTTGGAGTAGGGCTCGTAGGTGCTCAGTGGGCCCTGGCGGGAGTGGTTGGAGCGGTGGTGGCGGTAGGATACCGACGTGCCCCGGGGGTGGCGGTGGGAGGGCGGGAGCTGGTACTGGTGGGAGCCCTACCACCTACGTATATTCGGGGATTGTCTCTTTCTTTCTCTTAATTCACCTCTTTTTTCAACTATTATGACTTTTGTTCTGCTTGTTTTCTATTACTCAATGGTGTTGTCCCCATAGGGTGGGGGGGACGGGGAAGTCTTTTCTCACTTTTACACAAGTCATACAACTAACTCAAACCTCCGAGTCACATCTAACTTAGCATAATTACCTTTTATAGAACTCTCATTGTTATAAAAACACTCTTTCTTTAACCTCACTATTTCGCTATATGAACTCTGAACACACTAACCCCATAGCACGACTGTGGTTATGATTTGTGCGTATGGCTTGGGAATATGGCTTGGGCGTATGGTTTGGGCGCATGGCTTGCGCGTATGATTTGAGGATATGATTTGGGCTTATGGTTTGGGTGGATGGTTTGGGCATATGATTTGAGCATATGGCTTGGTCGTAGGGTTTGGGGGTTTGATTTGAACCTATGGCTTGGGCGTATGATTTGGGCATATGGCACCAGCGGATGAATACGGCTTATGAATTGGGCATATGATTTGAACCTGTGAATAGAGTGTATGAATTGGGCATATCAATTAGGGGTATGGCCGGCTGAGAGAATATACGTTACTAGACTAGACAACTCGCATGTCCAATCGCTGTTGTGAATTATTCCGGTTCATATTGTATCAATCATTCCATGCAAATAAATGCCCGTATCTATTTTGAGGTATGTGGTTTTTGGCATATGCTTACACAATTACTCAATGATATATCAAAAGAAGAATGTACGAGAGGGGAATATACGAAAAAGCGTAGCCCCGGGCGGAGAAAATTCATTGACAGGGGGGCTGTTCGGGGCTTTGAACGGGGCGGGAGCCTCGACGAGGGCAGTGGCACGGGTTGAAAGAAGAAACGCACAGCCCTGGGCCATTGACTGGGGTGGGGAGGGGAATTGGGGCGGGGGCCCGCCGGTTTTCGGGCCCCGGAGGCCCCGTAACAAACACTAGACTGGTTCTCCAATCCCAAAGTTAAGACGCACTGAAGCTCCTCCTGCCCTTAAAGGAGTTCAGGGCGACATTTGCAGATGGGCTCCCCAAATACTGGAAGTGGATACGGATATGTCAGACAAGTTAGGTTCCTGCCTGTATCCTCCTTTTAAAAGCACTGACTCTGCGTCCAAGCCCAGATGGCATGTACGATGGAGATGGAAGATGTGGACCGTATTTTCATCCCTCAAAGAACATACAAGCTGAAACCAACATGGACTATAGGAATGACCGCGTGGATTGGATTTATTGCCCAGGTTTTGAAGATCGTTACAGTGCTTTCTTTGCTGTTTATATTGATTTCATTTGTGATGTGATTTTGCCAAACTTTCCTTTATTTTCATAAGGAGGGAAATGGTGTTGGGCTCAGGTTGCTAGTTATGAGGGCTATGGTTTTGATTTCGTCTGGCTGGACTTGGCTTAGCAATTGACGTTATTCTGCAAGTTTACCTGACGAGGGTTAATGACCAGAAATCATGCTGGCGTGATAGTAAACCCCCCAGCTATCTGAAACCCCATAATTGTACCTATATGATAACCACTCATGACCGGCTGTGTGCCCTCTTATGTCGGACGACATGAAATATTAAGTAGTAATACTGAGAAAACACTACGACACATCTGATACTAACCAACAATGTTTAGCCACGAGAGACCCGCTAAGCGGTTGAGGCTTGCAGGCCCTCGGCCACATACTAGGTCTATACATCTGAATGTAAGGCTCGAGTGGAGCTACAATCGGAATAGACAGAGCGCAGAGGCTCTTTTATGCTTAGATAGTGGGGCTAGGGGCGCAGTATTAAGTAGCTCTTGGGTTAGCAATACCCAACTACCATATATATGTCGGGAAACTCTGTCACCTATTTCAGAGGCAAGCGGACATCACATTCCTGCCTCTGGTCTTCACTATACCAAGACTATCGATATGACTATTGGAGATCACATCAATAAAACAAGATTTGACCTTGCTGATATGCTTCCAGAATATCTGGATGGTTATCTGCCAATGTCCTAATTAAAGAACCCCAGGCCAGATGTTTACTGCGAAAAGGGGAAGTCTGAAGTGGCGCTCTGACTACTTCAAAACGCATTATCTCCAGAGCAAGAGTGGCATAGAATTTATTACTTGCTAAGAACTCTTTGCTGAGGACCCCAACAACATGTTTGGATGTGGGATGCCCCTTTGGAGTGGTGAAACCAGAGGGGATATAAGTGTTAAGCTACCCGCCGCAATACTAGGATTTCGCTCATAAATTCAGCTAAGCAAAGATCACTGTCTTACCGGATCATACCGAGTATGACGACTGCATAGACTTGGTCCTGGGCTCTGACCGGTCCAAAGATTACATATACCAGCTCACTGTTAGAGAGCTACAGTTATTAAAGGAGTACACCAATGAGATAGAACAGTCTAGTAAGATCGAAAGTTCTTCCTGTCAAATAGGCACTCCGATCCTGTTTGTGCTGCAGCATGATAGAACGCTTTGGTTATGTGTTGATTACCGGGGGTTAAATCAGATTACTATTAAGAATAAGTATCCATTACCCTTGATGAATGGGATACGGAGTAGACTCGGAAAAGCCACAGTGTTCACCAAGTTGGACCTAAAAAATGGGTACTACCTCATGCGCACGGCGGAAGGAGAAGAATCGCAGAAGGCTTTCAAGACTCGGTATGGCTTTTAGGAGTATACAGTCATGCCTTTTGGCCTATGTAACTCACCATCCACTTTTCATGGAATGATCAAAGATGCATTCGGTGAGATGCTAGATGTAGGAGTCATTGCCTATCGGGATGATATCCTAATCTACTCTGAGACCATAGAGGACCATGTTGCTATGGTTAGGAAAGTGATGGACAGGCTACGAAAAGCATGCCTATGTATTCACATTTAGAAGTCATGCTTCCATGCTAGAGAAGTAAAGTTCCATGGATATAAGATCTCTGACCATGGCATATCAATAACAATCAAGAAGGTTGAAGAGATCACCGCGTGGTCAGTACCACAAAAGGTCGTTGACCTACAAAGTTTTATGGGCTTTGCCAATTTTTACCTTTGGTTTATTAAGGGGTTTAGTAAGATAGCCAAACCGCTAACTGACCTGCCAAAGAAGGACATCAAAGGGAGTTGGACCAATGCTTCATGAACTCAAGAGAGCTTTCACAACTAGTCCTATATTACCTCACTTTGATGAAACTCGTCCAACAAAGTTGGAGACAGACGCTAGTGACTTTGCACTGGGAGCCATCTTGTCACTGCTGTGTAAAGCTGAGCGATGGAAGCTGGTAGCCTTGCATAACAGAAGCTTTGCCCCTGCTGAAGTAAATTATGATGTTCACGATAAGGAAATGATGGCTATAGTTGCTGTGTTTTGTGAATGGGAATACACGTTGAGTTCCGTTGAGGAACAGATAACTGTTTACACTGATTATAAGAATTTGGAGTACTTTAATACTACCAAGATTCTCAACAGAAGACAGCATCGCTGGGCTGAATTCCTACAATCATTCAATTTTAAGGTAGTTTACCGCGAGGGAAGGCTAAATGAAAAAGCAGATGGATGATCTAGGCGTAGGGACTACCGCCCTGAAAGCAGGTGTAATTCCAATCCTTACACTGTTTTCTGTCCAGATCAGTATGTTGGTCAGGCGCGGGACATCTTGCGACCACAGGTGTTGCAGTCCTGCCAAGGATTTTAGCTACAGTCCGCCCTTTGACTGGCTCAACTTAAGGCAGTCGACCAGGACCAAAGCTAGTTGGATACATTTCAGTTGCTACTTAAGGGCGAAAAGAATATTGATACAAGTCTAAGTATCATCAAAGATTTACTCGGTGATAAAAACAGGTGGTACATCCCCAAGTACGAGGCCTTGAAGGGAATAATCATTGACGCTGAACATGATTCACCTTTTGCTGGACACTACGGAACCTACAAGACTTTTGGTAGGGTTAGGGCAAACTTCTACAGCCGAAAGATGGATGAACAGATTACAGACGTATGTCCACAATAATAAGGGCATCCGACACAACAACTATCAGCTGTTGGACCCTATAGATGTTCCAATGAGACTGTGGACCTCCATATCCATCGACTTTATTGTTAAGCTACCCAAATCAGAAGGGTATACGAAAATATGGGTAATTGAGGACAGGTTCTCCAAGATGGCAGATTTCATCCCCCTCAAAACACAAGTGCATATCAAGGAGCTGGCTCTAATCTTCCTGAATGAAATGTGGCGCGTTCATGGGCTCGCAGAAACAATTATCTCTGACCGGGAGACCCCGTTTACATCAAAGTTTTGGATGAGCCTAATGCAACTATTGCAAGTTAAATTGAACGTCTCCGCAGTGTTCCATCCAGAAACCGATGGGCAAACAGAACTGGTTAATCAGATACTGGAACAGTACTTACGTAGTTACTGTTCATATCAGCAGGGTGATGGGATGTCGTTGCTCCCATTTGCCGAGAACCCCTTTAACATCTCACCATCAGAATCCACTAAGGCTAGTCCTTGTGAAATCAACCATGGATTTACTCCCAAGACACAGTGGTCAGGGATGGTGTCAGATAATGAATGGATACACGCGGATAGTGAGCTCGTAGTACACGACTTGGAAGAAATGTGGCCAGAAATCCGAGCAAGATTTCAACTGACACAGTAGAGACAGAGGATATTGAATGATCAAAAACGTCAACCCTCTCCAGAATATGTCAGACTAGAAGATATCCGCCAAGGCAGGGCAAAGAAAACCACCTAGGTAATGTTGAATGGAAAGAACATTCGCACAAAGACGCCTGTGGAAAAGCTAGACCATAAAATGTTTGCCTCATTTGTGGCCAAGCGGAAAATTAGATCCAGAGCGTAAGAGTTAGAATTGCCTACCTAATGGACAATCCATCCTGTGTTCAATGTGGGGTTGTTGGAACCCTATGGCGAGGATCCTATAGGGAGACCTGAGTGGGCGATGCCGGCGCCAGAGATTGTAGAGAATGCGCCCAGTTATCTTGTCGCGGAGGTAGATGACAGCTGGTGGTATGGAATGCCTAAGGCAGAGTTTCTTCACCGTTTTGTGCAATACCTAGTGAATGGGGAAGGGTACGGACCTGAAGCGAATTCTTGAGAACTGTTCGAGATGTGAGACGGTACTGAGATGGAGAGGTTGGTGAACTTCCAGGGAAGGAATCCGTCTAAAGCTAGAGACCAGAGGGTTGTTGAAGCACATACGCGTGGAAACAGGATGCGAGGCAAAGATCTGAGGAGAGATCTAGGGATGAGGGGATTGGTGTAACGACTGTACAGATAGGTAGCTACAGCGGACTAGAATCAAGCATCTATGGTATACCAAGTGGTAACCAGATTGAGAATGGACCAGTATACTTAGCATACCACTGGTAGAAATGAGTTGGTACAAGTGTCTACAAGTGATTTGGTGACATCGGGTTAGACAGGGTAACCTATGTAGGCCAAAGTTACAAATACAAGGCAGAGTAAGCTTCAGAGGGTATGTGCACGTAAAGTTAAGGGCATATAGTAAACATTCCATTGATTGCTGGGGCAACATGATAGGTCATCGCAAGGACCCCTGAAGACAATATAGGCATGAAAGGGTAAAGTTACGCTACCTTGGCAAGAGAATGACCCTCAGCTGTGGACTCAGTTAGCCTACTGAAGAATGCCAGTTGCCCTACCTTCACCGACAAAGTCGCCTGCGGACTTAGGGGAAAGTTATCCCCCTATGGTGGGGCTCTGGTATATTGATAGGACCGCTGCATATAGAACGAAACAGGCGACTGTAGGAGCAGGAGTGGTTCAAATCAGGTGTAACTCACTGGGGATATTCCTAACACCCCACCTTAGCCCAAGGGTTGGTACAGCGCGACAGCACGCTAGGGCTGTATAGTTGTAAGCTTCCTAGTAAATTAAGATCCATAGGAACGCTCCCACAACACCATATGAGTTGTGGCCGTCCAACCTACCAGAACCTGTTCTCTGGATATGTAAGAGGTGTGAGGGTGACGGCTTCCTAGGCCGCCACCTGGATAACACCTGGGAACCGCCTACGGGCATACTTTGACCTGCAGGGAGTAGTATGGTTAAGAGTAGAGTGCTTGGGGCTGACCAGGGAAGCTGCAAGGCTTCCATGACAACCACCCCAATGCCAGTCACAGGCTACCCTGTCAACTGTAGTATTTGCATAGGTTATTAGGAAACTCTAGAGGTGTGAGTCTGGTCATGTTATAAGAGGGTCCTGCATGGTTGGCTGTGGGTAGCGCCCATGCAGTCAAGCAGCAGGAGATTTCCTATGATAGGAGCATGCAGGCAGGTTTAGAAGCTTGGTATAGCCAAGTAGATTTGCCGATAGACTGCGTAGGTTGTATAGACGAAACTACCTCTTGGCCAGTGAGTCCCAATGGATATTTTCCCTACGGTGGGCATGTCACTCAGCCACTGCCATGCTACCGATAGGAAGAGCCTTCACTCATACAGATGTAGTGGGACAGATATCACCGGGAGCACTTCCTATTTGTGGAGATAGTCAATATCTGAGCGGTCCGACTCCCTCTGAGTGTTAGCTCACTTTAGGCTGGTGAGTCGGAGAGGCCTGAGCTCCACATGGTGCTTGCGAAACGTGAGCATGGTTGACCAGTATCCTCTGGCATTACATTATTGTACTTAACTAAAGCGAGAAACACCATATTCTGATACCCACTGATCCACGAGAGAACATATTGAGTCAAGCTTTCAGGCCTAATAATATTAAGTTTTACCGCTTGATTCTACTTTGAATTATCTCCATCCCCATTTGATCCTTACTTCTACTTTGAGTCTTCATTGCCATCGCCATCTTAGGATCTCTCTTCCTACAGAGTGCTCATGTTGCAAGGTAGGAGGAGGGATACCATGCAGGAGCCAGCTTCTTGACGACAGCAGGTACCGGAGCCTGTCCTGTACCACCGGCAGCAGGTCTTAGAGTCAGCAGATGTGAGTCTAGACTCTAACGATAGGGAATATGAGGGTAATGATGGCCAGGTTGAGGAGAGTGAGGAGAGTGAGAAGAACCAGATAGGCCAGCATGTGGACGATATGAATCATCCATCGCCCTGTAGAGTGCAAAGCCCAATTGTGCGTGAATTCCTTAGCTTGTAGTCCTCGATACTGACAATCAGCCCCGGGAATTCCCAGAATTCCAGCAGGAGGATTGGTTACCCCGGCCGGAGAACTCCTGCTTCTGTACAAATTAGCCAAAATAGTTGTACATCTGCAATTCCCTCCAGTTCACCTACTGACTTTAATCCGCTTGCGATACTGGTGATAATTACAAGTGAAACAGGTTAAAGGCTTCGGGAATGGGATAGTTGAGGACAGCCAGCCAGCAGTAGGTGAAATATGGCAACGGGCTTGAGAGTAGCATTCTGGCCAAATGTCATGACCTGATGTGGGACTAGACGATCTTCCTCAATCCGTTTCCTGACACGAGTAGGTGGACTCAAGAACTACAGACATGTTGTAGCGATGCCTGACCCCGATTATGCTTTCGCGACTTTGCTGATGCTACCCGGCCCTCAAATGACAAGATTAGTTACCCTTCCTCGATAACCAACATCCTGTCCTAGAATAAATGGAGTGGCCGCTAGTCACTGATTTGCAGATCCTGGCAAAGCATAGCGGATGCAGATCTCCATATCTGCATACAGCAAAGAAGTCCATAACAGAAGTTCATAAGCTTATTATTGAGGATCCTACAGCCTGCACACGAAGAATGGAATACCTACTTGCAGCGGATATGTTGATTTGACCACCAGGCAGCTAGGAGATATCTTTTTGACATTTGTTATAATTTGTTCTAAGCGGAGTAAGACAAAATCGATCGAATCAGGTGGACAGCCAATTGCCGTTGGATTCCTAGCACCTCAGATTCGGGGTGTGGTATTGGCTGACTATTTGCCTGGCCCGAAAAGAAAGGGCATTCCGGATGATGGGCTCCGAGATAAGATCTATGGTTCATTTATCTGTTTGATAGTAGTGGTATTATGTCATTCAAGAGGATGTTGGCGGACTGGCATCTTTATCGATAATATAGCTTTCACAAGTGCCACTTCCGGGTGTAAGCAAAAGATTGTGTACAGGCAGGTTTCGAAAGTGTGCGGAACCCCGGACGGCCTCGGTATCCTTTCACTTTAAAACCATAAAGTGCTCGAGCAGGATGAAGGGTGAGCTACCCGATACAGCGCCAGGCTGGAACGTCTGACAAAAGGGTGGGACAGAATGCAAAGACATTGGCAAGCCGAATAATCCAGCGGATAAGGTCGGCATTAGTGGGCAGAATCATCAAGGAGCAGGTCGGCATTAGTGGGCAGAATCATCAAGGAGCAGGGAAAGTCGCCTGAGAGGATGGTGGGAAATGATAACGATAAGGAGGCATTGAGGCGTGAGTTTGGTAGTGATATAGAGCTGGATGAAGGGGAGGCCGCTGCCGGCCTTGTGGATACAGGGTCCGAACATGGTTGGCACAAGCCGCCGCGAGAACAAGGGCCGATTCCCGGCGACCTGGTTTGTGCACTGCCATTCGGGAACTCTGGGGACGCGGAATCACATGTTCAAGAAACCCATCGAGAGGATAGAGAAACTGGTTATATCACCAGTTGGTAATCGTGTATATATGTAATAAAATTAAATTAAAATACGCGTGCTAACAGGGTCAGGAATAGTCAAACAATAGTAGTCTGCAGGCCCATGGGCAGGAAAGGAATGAGAATAAATTGTGCGGATGGTTATAAGCCGCGCAAGTATGTGTCCGACATCTAGCGGGCAATTGTATGTTCAGAAGGCTTAGTAGTGTGTCGGCAGATGGTTGTAAAATGCGCAGGTAGGTGTAAGTCGTCTAGTGGGAAGCTGTAGGTTAACAGGCATGGGAAAAAGGCGAGTGAGCGGTTAGAAGCTGGTGATGACAGTGGTAGCCTGCGAGCGGACAGTACGAGGCCGGGGAAGATGGTGGAAGGCCACCAGGAGACTGTAAAAGGCCGGGAGGGTGGAGAGGCATAGAGTAGACGAGATAGCATATGGAGAGCTCAGAAGAGAGCCTGCAAAAAGAGAAGAAGGGGAGGACGTCTGCCAGATATGGGAGAAGACCAAGCGGGATCACAGCATGGAGGAGGCTGGGCTGAATGTGTGGAGAGGGATGAGGGCGGAGAAAGTAATGATAGGAAAAGGGCTGTCGGATATGCAAGTGAACCAAGGGAGGCTGGCAGTGTGAGAGAAAGAGAGGAGGTATTGGTCGGGTTCCGGATGAGAAAGTTCTTTCAGGAAGAGGCTAGGCACGGGGTTAAAGGAGAGAGCGTATCATGGGAAGAAAGCTGGGAAGCGGCTGAATACAGGAGGGAGGCACGGAGAGGATATGTTGCGGCCACAAGAGGTCTGCGAAAAGGCAGCATAGGAACGGGTACATTAGGAGTGAAGAGATGAAGAGGCTGGGTGCTGGTGCATGAGTATCTGGGTGGTGGGTGCGTCAGGTGGGTCCAATGCATAAGTACGCAAAAGGGCCACATCCAATGCATCCGGACGCCAAATGGTGGGTCCGGACGCATTGGACCTGCACTTTCACTTCCGGCCAGAATGTGCCTGGGCAGACGCACCCAGCCCTCGAGTTTAGGTTATAAGTGCCTGGAACGTTAGGGGCACTGGGTGAGCAGGGAGCCACAGAATGAAAGGTATATTTTATGCTGATATGAGCAGCACCTGCGAAGTACCCTGGCAGGTCTGGACATTGTCCTTGGGTCTACAGTAAAATATATTAACATGGAATCAATCTTATCGCACAACTCAGACCAGAGCTAGCACCATGATTCCAAATGTGAATCCAATCCAGACCCTGCCAGATCAGAGCATGACGCATTTAAACGAGATATTGTATACCAGTCTGATACTGAAGTATTCGATGACGGGATGTACCCCTCCACCAGTCATGAAATTCATTATGAAGGCGCCGGGGAAGTAATTGGAAAGGTTGCCAGTTTTTCGCATGAATGCAGCATCCTGGAGGAAGACCTCTGGGCACCATTCAATAGTGAGCAAGGTTTGAAACTGGCATCCTGGTTGATTGAGAGAAAAGTATCCAAATCCAGAATCGATCAATACTTCTCCAGTGACCTAGGAGATTGTAACGACCCTATAAAGAGGTAGCTACAGTGGACTACACTCAAGCCCATATGGTATATCAAGAAGAAGCCAGATGCAGGCTAGACTGGTATACTTAGTATACAACCGGTAGACATGTGTTGGTACAAGTGTCTACAAAGTGACTTGGTGACATAGGGTTGGACAGGGTAACCTACGGAGAGCATGTTGGCGTAAATTTAAGGAAACATAGGAAACGTTGCAAGGGTTTTCAGGACAACATTAGATGTCGTCGCGCAGACTGCCGAAGGGAATAAAGGCAAACAGGGTAAAGTTACCCTACCTTGGGAAAATGATTACCCAACATTGGGGACACGGTTACCCTACTGACATACCCCAGTTACCCTACTGACATACCCCAGTTACCCTACCTTCACCGACAAAGTTGTGTGAGTACTTAGGGGGAAGTTGTCCCACTATAGTGGGGCTCTTATATGTTAATAGGGCGACTTCGTATGGCACGAAACGGGCTACTGACGGAGCAGGAGTAGTCTGAACCACCTCTAACTTTGAGGGGCTATTCCTAATACCCCCCTGCGGCCCCAGCGGTTGTACGGCACAACAGTACAGTACAGCTCTGTAGTTGTGTGCTTCCTGTTGAATGGAGATCTATAGGAACGCTGCCACAACACCATATGAGTTGTGGCTGTCCAACCGCCCAGAAGCTGTTCGCTGGATATATAAGGGGTGTGAGGGTGACCGCCTCCTGGGGCGCTAGCTGGATAACATCTGGGAACCACCTACGGGCATACTATGACCTGCGGGTAGTAGTATGGTTAACAGTGGAGTGCTTGGAGCTAACCAGGGAAGCTGTAAGGCTTCCAGGACAACCACCCCAATGCCAGTCCCAGGCTACCCTGTGAACTGTAGCATTACCATGGCTTATTAGTGGACTCTAGAGGTGTGGGGCTTGTCATGATTTAAGAGGGTCCTGCATGGTTGGCTGTAGGTGGTGCCAAGGCAGTCAAGCACTAGGAGATGACCTATCGAGGTAGCATGCACTGGGAGTCCGGTTTAGAATCTTAGTATAGACAAGCAGAATTGCCGATGGACTGCATAGCTTGTATAGACGCAACCACCCCTGGGCCAGTGAGTTCCAATGGCTATTATCTCTATGGTGGGCAGGTCCGTCGGCTAGTGACATGCAACGGATAGGAACGGGTTTTTGCTCATGCAGATGTAGTTGGAGCGACATCACTGGGAGCACTTCCTATTTGTGGAGATAGTCAATATCTGAGCTGTCCAACTGCCTCCCCGTGTTAGCTCACTCTAGGCAGGTGAGTTGGACAGCCCTGAGGTGAGTAGGGGGCTCGCGAAAGTTCAGAATGGTTGACAGGTGTCCTCTGGCTTTACATTATTCTACTTAACTGAAGCGAGAGACACGCTATTCTGATACCCAACCATCCTCATGAGAACACATTGAGTGAAGGAGTCTGGCCTAACCATCTTAAGTTGTACCGCTTGATTCTACTTTCAATTATGTTTATCTTTAGTTTGATGCTGACTTCTACTTTGAGTCTTCGGTGCGGTGGGAATCTTAGGATCCGTCTTTGTAACAGGTTTATTCCTGTCTAACGAAAATACAATAGGACCGGCGGTAGACCTGCTAGCGCTGGTGCTAAGGGAGGCTTCAAGGGACCGGTAGCTAGAAGGATAATAGTTGAAGGACAAATAGAACTCAGGGATTGCCGTTCAACCAAGTGTATTCTTAGACTGAAGGTCTGTCGAAGTCTGCTGTCTCCTGCTAGCCAGGAGACTGGTTTAAATACAAAACCCAAGAGCGATAACCTTCCTGCAATCACG
>Ga0307513_10002522_pt1 | contig 25293 bp, 19 predicted proteins | sample 15_EM_MG_FD_202174 | JGI IMG/M metagenome (GOLD analysis project Ga0307513, IMG submission 202174) | Populus trichocarpa ectomycorrhiza microbial communities from riparian zone in the Pacific Northwest, United States - 15_EM | ecosystem: Host-associated > Plants > Roots > Unclassified | place...
CCCGGCAGCCTTAAGGCCAAGCCGCTTGCATTCAATCTGAATCTCCCGGTATGTGGCGGAATTGGTGTCCATGACGATTGTGTCGTTTGCGTATTGCAGTGGTAGGATGAGAGTGAGTCGATCGCTAGTGTCTAGTTGAACAACGAGGAGGAAGCCACTTGGCCTTATGGAAATTAGGGTATAACAGAAATTGTTGGTATGTGTGTATGTGGTACGTTGTGTGAGGTGAGATGTTCGTTATAGACTAGTCGTACAAGAGAGAAACACCCATTCCAAGCCCACTCCCGCACAACCAATGATAGACCTAACCCACACAGTAGGCAGTCACTAAGCTAACCCCTAGACATGACCTAAGTGGGGTAGCCGTGCCTCAACATTATCGTATAGCCTAAGAGCTAACAGAAATCAGGCTAACACGAAGGACAAACATGTGGCGCGATTTTGGAGGGAGTGGCGAATTAAGTGGATACAGGAGAGAGAGCGAGTGATAGCTCCTGTCGGCAAGTATAATACAAGGGTTTTTTTTGTTCTCCCCACGGGCACGTGCGACCTACACACAACCAAACAATGCAGTATGATACCTGACCTCACGCCCCTGCATGTAGACCGCCACATGAAAGTGTCAGAATACAGTACTTGGGGACAAATACTGCATGATAAAGTATTCTCCTCTACGCTAGAATGTTCCAAACAGGAAGTGACAGCCCAACATACACCCAGCAACGTAACCCCCACGCTGCGAAAAGAGGATATCAAAAGCAGAGAAAATAAAATCCTCAGTTTCAAAGTTTAGCTCGGAAAAAAAGGAAGAAGAAACACCGGTAGAGACATATCGGGGAATACTGTATGGAATAAATATACCCTGTGGATACAAAACTATCTTTTGTAGCCCGTTTCAAGTCCCCGGGTACTAGGTGTGCGCTCACTCTTCCTGCTGGCACGATCTTGGAGATACCATTACCGATATCAACATGAAAAATAGCTTGTTAAAGGGCATTTCCACTCCCAAGCCACCTATGCCACCCTCAAACAACTTCAAAGCATGATACTCGATGACCGGATCGGCAAAGTACGACCTACCCGCTCACCCAAAAGGCCCCAGAGTCAGACTACCGGAAGTATGTCAGAGCATCAGAAGTACAGTACACGACATTCCCCACCTCTCTGCCCAGAAGTGAATAGCAACCCCACACCAACTTTTAGAAGTATCCGCCAAAACACACAATCACCTCACCCCCCGGCATATACCAATACAGGTCTCATATACCAATACAGGTCTCATAAAGCAGCGGCCCGGCAGCGCACAAACAGGCAAGTGCGATGGAGCCACACTTCACTCCACAGAGGCTAGGGGAAACGGCATTATAACCACCGAATTTACGAACAGAGATTGCTGGTACAGTACAAAAACCGGTAGGATTAATTGGTCCCAGCCTGACAGGAAATAAATACGGAGAAGCCCAGGAATTACAGTAAGTTAGCTCCCTGTGTTGGTTACTATTGTAAATTCCGTGAGAATGGCCAGTGAACAGTGCACAAGCCACCTACAGGGCGCAGGAGATTTTTTGGGTACGAGTGGTAGCTTAGGGAAAGTGGGGGTGCCCGCTTCGCGATGGAGATAGCAGATGGAAGTGGTTAGGTACGACACTAGTTTGTAATCATCGCTACACGTTTCAAACACCACGCGTGCACTATCCTAGCACCCTAACACCTAATCGAAGATACAAAAACGCTTGAGCCCACATTCATATCAAGAGAGGGAAAGGCTTTCAACCTTCATTCCATTCCAGATAATATTATAAGCTCTTCCAGCGCCAAAAATTAAGATACAAACAAAGGGTTACGGAAAAAACTGCTATTATCATACCAGCACAAATATTCAAACAGCCCCGCCTAGTCGCCAGACACCCACAATCACTCATACTTCGTCGTGACCCTCCCGACACTAGCCTTCTCCCCTTCCAAACTCATTTCATACACAACTACGCCAGAAGTGACCGTCATGTCGAGCGAGTAATCGACTCGGTAAAAGGTCTCAGCCTTCTCGTTGGTGTGCTTTGTGAATCGGCTTACAGGCACTGGCTCCGATGTCATGACACATAATTTTCGAACAGCTGCCAAAGTATTTTCTTTTCAGCATCATTCGGGTTACACAGTAACTTGAAGGAAAGGGGGGAATACAACGATCGCCCTTGCTCCGCTTATCCGGCGCTACTCGTTCGTCACACACCCAGAGTTCAGTCTTGAGCTGATGCGTGTCACCAACTAAATCACTCTCGGCAATTGTTCGGTAAAAAGGGAAGGATATTTTCCTCCGTTCCGTCGTAACGTCGCCCTACAGATGTCAGCATATTCCAGGTCACCGACATACCCAAGGCGTATCACCCGTCGAATATACCACTGGATCCTGTTCTTCACTACCCACTCACATCGCAGAGGATGCCACATCCTCTCGGATTCATCGTGCTTCGATTCATCATACTTGGAATCGTGGACGACGCCATAGTGACGCCGACTAAGTCGTGACTGAACAGCTGCGATATCCCCTTGGAGTCCACGGATTATTGCACCTCGTACAACAGCACTATATTCCCGTCAGCACACGCGAGGTAATCTAAAGCAAGGTAAGCATTACGTCCAAGCATTCCGTGGCTGCATAACATTAATCTTATCAGCCGCCCACCTATTAACCCGCTGGTACAGGTACTCCGAAGAACCAAATCCACCCACTAGAAGAATAGCCTGACTAAGGTTTAGCATATGCATAACACCGCCGACAGGGTATCATTACCGCTATTGGGCCTTTCCCGGACTTGAGCACTTCAATAACTTGCTTAGATATCAGCTCCAGAACTTGTGCAACTATAGGCTCGAATATTTCCTTCACCTCCCTCCTATTCTCCCAACCCCCGTTAGCTCCTCATGCATACCGACGGTCACAGCATAACCCATCACTCGGGACCAAACAAACCTTGAGAGTTTTAGGAACCCCCCTCTAATCCCCTTATCCTCGTTATCCGGCACACCCATCATAGGTACCCAAAATAGCTTATTCTCATTTTCCTCCTCTTCCTCCTCATCCCGTTGGACTCCCTCATCATCGACAAATTCTCTCTTGACATAGGTTTCCCAAAACTGGTTCATCTGGAATCGAGCCCTATGATCCATCGCATCGAATTTGTCCTTCCCAATTCGTTTAGAGACAAAATCTTCGAATCGTCGATCCAAGTAGACGGCACCGCACAGCGCCCCAGTTCCGATCGCCACTTCGTTTAGTTGCAATGGTATCAAGGAAGATATACGATAAGATATGAGATCAACTGTCCCACCGCCGGCATCGCACACTACGAAGCAATCGCCCACCTAAAAATTTCAAGGTAAGTGTGTTTCCTTCATTCATGCATTATCCTCCGAGAAGCTCAACCAAAGGGCGTGCATCAACCCCACTCATCAACCCTAACCCTATACAAACCCCCCCCCCCCCCTTAAAAATAAATAAATCAAAAAAAAAAGAGGGGAGACGAACATTCATAGAATTAGGCTGAATGCTCCGGAGAGCGTACTCTGCTGCTCCTTCCGGCTCTGTGATTAATTTCAGCAACCCGGCTGCGTCCCCTTCTGCACCAACACCTAATCCCGCCCGGATAGCCGCCTCCATCGTCATTTGCCGAGCCTTATCACTCCACACTGCTGGTACAGTAAGCACATATTCCACCTTGGACTTTTGCACTACCTCCTTCCCAAGCCGTCGCTCGAGGGTCTGCACAGTGTAGGATTTTAAAGCGCCAAGGTAGTCTGTGACAATATCCACTGGCTTCTTCCCCCTCGGAAGGGTAGTTTTCTTGGGGTTGACAAAATTAGGGCGGGGTTGAGATGGGTCCAGTAGAATCTTTATCCATGATAGCTTTTGCGGGTCTGTAGGAGGCACTTCAAAGCCCCTATAGATCTTCCGTGAGCAATTGAAAAATTATCTGTCTAGCGGTGATCCTACCATTTAAACTCTAAAGCCACACTCTCACTACTCGCACTCTCTAATCGAGGGATATTACTCTCAGAGTTCACACTGGGGGTTGGTGACGGCGACGGGGCCGGGGCCGAGGTTGGGTTCGAAGCGGGTCGACTGGTCGTGTAACAGATATCTGAAGGAACCTTTCCCCAGTCCTTCCCCGACTGACCGGGCCAGTGTGTAATGACTTCATACTCCTCCGGCGACGACGTCTGCGCCCATGCTATTGCGCTGTGTGTTGTTCTAGATGGCATCAGCGGGGAAAACTTGCGGGGATAAAAAGGGGCGGATGGTGGTGGTAGGTGGCCAACCCAAAGTCAATGCCCACAATGATTCTCTCCCTCTCCAGGCCGGAAGGTAGGGGTTCCTCAGTTTTGTCGCGGAAGCTAACAGCCACTGCCCGAATGCTTGAACGAAAGTCCATGGTCATTTTGCTCTATCGGATACCGTACGCACACAGCGGGCTGTTGGTATGAAAGTCGAATCGAGCAAAGCGAGAGGGGAACACCCAAAACAAAAAGGCGACAAATTTTCCTCTAGCCAAAATCTAGGAGCCCTTTTAACGCATCAGTATAGTACACTCCAAAAGCACCATTTCTGGTACAGGTAGTAAGATAAGTACGGTATAATACGATCGCAAAAGGAAGCGGAAGCAACTGGTAAAAAAATGGAAACCCCCGGGAAGATCTTGAAGTGCAGGTCTTCGGCTTTCAAACGTCCATGCTTCTATTTCCGGAAGTCTTGGGCTGTGGCACAAAGATGATACTTACTCCTCCCAATCTCCGCCAACCCTCGCGGGGTCATTCCAGTAAAATGCTATGCGCAACGCAGGATAAAACTCGCGGATTCAAACAGAGATTGTTCCCCCACTAGAGCCCAATTGCTATAGATCGGTTCGTCCACCAGAGGCGAATTGGGGGCCCCTGCAGAAGAACAATGGTTTCAAGTTCAGCCTTCCCCTTCTCAAGTCCGCGACCGCGCAGCGAGGTTGGACCGGGTGCCCGAGTAAGCGCTAAGTGACCCGTAAGCCCACTCGAGGTCCCGTCACATTTCACAGTTTCGGTTACACCCACCAAAAAGGAAGTCTTGGCAGGAGTGCCAGAGAAACAAAGGCCCTGTCTAACCAGATCAGGGGGATAACTCTCTGCAGAGGAAGGAATCTCATGATGATCTAGAGGGTATTAAGCTTCAGTGGCAAATAGGGTGGATTTTTCGCAGCTTCTCCAGGGTGGGTTCGAGAGCATTTATATATGGGATCGGCAGGGTTACGCGGTTAGGTATGCCACTCAACGCAGTGGCGCATTCCTGAAATAGCCTCTTCTCTCCTGCCATCTGCTAGGGTACCCGTATTCGGATAATTGGCGATCTCATGTACGCAATAACCCAAACGCTTGACCCTCAACTCCAGCCATCCGAGCCATCTACAGAGCGTAAGTAACCGGAATCACTTACAATCACTCGACAGGATAGTAAAGGTCAAAAAAAAAACTGGAGAGATTAACCCGGTGTCAGAATTAATACGAGAATCGGGAGCATAAGAGAAAGTGCGGTTTGTACTCCCCAGTAATTCTACCCTAATGTCATGTCACTACCTGGACAGTGTCCGCTGCTGCGCAAATAGTCACTGTAACGCTTCAAGTGATCACTCCGCGCAATCACAGTTTCTGATATCGGTACTCTCCTAGACAGAGTGTTACCTCTCCAGAACCACCCTGGATGCGGAGGAGGGGGCGAAAGGCGCAGCAAGAATCAGCAGGATCATAAATTTGCTATAAATGGATCTAAAACAATCCTCACTCCCCGCCTTGCAGAAATTCCCTGCGGGGCCGGGGATTATCCGTATCCTTACAAGTATAACTTCCAGAAGCGATACCGGTAACTAAAGCGGTACAGTAGTAGGACTCGCTCCCTGGTATCATATTACAGAACAAATCCTCGCAGGACTACCACGGCCCCAACCCTGACCGGACAGTCATTCCTCGGTTGGGGATGGTTTATGCAACCGGCTGGTCAGTGCTTACCCAGGACGGATAGAGTACCGATACGGTATAATACGATATTAGTGGTATTCAAAGGAACAAAAAGGATTATTTCGCCACCGCCACACGGCCATGGACAAAGGCATTTCCATGACATAGATCAGTTACCCGCACAGTACCAATATTGTGCTTGAAAATAAATAATGACGAGGTGGCCCAATTCACACTGTGTGCATGCACTGCAAAGTGCACCTCCGACCGCACCAACTCAGTCAGACGGGACGTTTAAGGTTATCACAACATTAGAATACCCCCACCGCACCGCACCATACTCGGGGGTGGACGTAAATTATGGGAGGGACAGGGGTTCAAGATGTCAAAGCTTTTTAGCCTCCCTAGAATTAGACCTATCAAATTAAATCATTGTTGGCTTGACAGTCATGAACACGGGGACTTCAAACCCCTGTTCCTCCCATCATTTACGTCCACCCGAGTACACGTATCGTATTAAGAGGCTCTGCCTTTCGCTCGCTCTCTCTCTCTCTCTCTCTCTCTCTCTCTCTCTATGCCTAGACTGCTGACCTCATAAAATAAAATGAAAACGAAAATCCCAGAATGCGCTCCCAGATAGATACAAGGGTCTAAAATATCCCACGAAATGGGAATGTCACCTTCGGTGTTTGTTGGGGTACTTTTGCACAGCCAAGGAACTACCCCATCACTTTCTCTATCCAGAGAGAGAAGAGTCGACCTCTCAAGTACGAGTACCAACGCCACTACTTGCAAAACCCAACACCAGCAGTATGTCTCACTTCACTCCTTGACTGACATACAAGCGACAGCTGCATCACATCTTGCTAGAAGGGGTTGTGTTTAACTTCTTCCATTCCCCCAATGCTATGTGAAATACTGATTTTTTGATTTGTGGGCTAGAGCTGTCACGAGTATTTCCCACGCCTTGCTTGAAATCCTGTCCCTACCCGAGGGGATATTTTAAGAGCCCCCTGAAGAGCCTCCCACATTTTTATGCCTGTACGGCAGTACCGGGATCAGCACTTGACTGTAACAGTGCTGTACTCGAGCATTATAATGCCTTACCTCCTCCCATCTCCATGGCCAAGGCTGCCACCAATCTTCCAATCTACCCGAGTAGAGCACTCGTAAGTTAAGCCCCACCGCCGCCCCAATCAAACCCACTCTGATCTAGACATCACGCGAACCCCTTTACATCATAATATTATTACCCCCGAGAAAACCTCCCTACCTGCACTTGTAAAACGCAGAGTCAGTTAAATCCCCACAGAACCTAAATTAAGCACAACCCTAACCCATTACCAACAAGCGCGTTCCGATTACTTTAAAATGGCCCGCTGGTAAGTGGCACAGCTCGCTACTATGTACTCGTACCGTAGTGTAGATAATCGGAAATAGAGACCTTCTACTAAGCGAAGTGCATAATCTCGTGGAACCCGTTCCCACGCTGGAAGGTGTAAAAAGAAAGTGCGACTCAACACGTGAGCTGCCTGATTATGATGCCGGCGAGCCCGGAGGAGCCATTAGAAATAGCATTTCCACAAGTATTTACCCCAGAGTGTCCTTCCCGACGCTTTTACCACTTCGGTATCTAAGGGAAATAACTACCGAGAGGGACCACTTTATATGAAAGTGGGCCACACTTTATTTTGACCTCGTGGAGCACTATTCTTCGGTTTTATCCTGGATATGGTCCGCTCCTGTAAGCCCCCTCACGAACTCAACAGTACCGTACCGGTAATGGAGCTGACACCTGTTCCCATCAAGAATCCGCATACCGCTACATGCAAGGTAGCGCCCGTGGGCAGTAGCCGAAGAAACAGGGTCTAAAGAAAATAGTACCGGTATTGCTTCTCGGAAGCCTCTGAGGGAATACCGATAGTCTTCCAGCGTAGTACCAACTCATATGCTCTTCCCAGGTAAGAATCACCTGAAAACTAGGGGGTAAAAACAGGATATTTCAGGGATATTTTTCCTTTCCCCAACATGGCGCCTACCTCCCGCATGAGCCCAGGGACTTCTTGCCTGGAACGAGCAAGTACTGTACTCGAGTACCGGCCCTTCCGTACCATAAGCCATTAGTGGCAACAGCCACCTTCTTCGCCTGTGGGGGATTACTTAGTCTATGAGCGGGTCAGAATCATATACCGGTAGTTACCTTTTATGAGATAAGATGCATAACCGGATCATTCCGGCGAACTGAGTGCTATCATACTCCCTGGCCCTGGCGATGCATCATAACTGCCATATTCTGCAGTAGGTATTCCAGAATCCAGCCCGCCGAATCCAAGTTGATACCAATGCCGTACCAAACTCTAAGATATGCTCAATATATCCCAGCACAAAAACAGCTGCCCAAAAACCTTATTACTAATACACACGCGCCAATAGCTCAGTTGGGAGAGCGTCAGACTGAAGTTCTCGCTTCTTCAGTTCGTAAAAACTCGGGGTAATCTGAAGGTCACCCGTTCAATCCGGGTTTGGCGCATTGTTTTTTTCATTTTCCCGCTCCGCACCCCTTCCTGCTGAGTCCTGATTTGTCCTGCCTTTACTCGTTGGCATCCAATGGCCAGGTCAGGCCAAGCCCGCTCGTATGGTATGATATGCTAAAGCGGATTGATGGCTTTGTGCGACATATGATCCTCCCCCAGACCCTCCCTCCATAGAGAATTCTTGAGAAAAGTCAAGTACCGTATCCTTCTATATTCGCCCATAAACCCAGAGGTCAAATCTAAGACACCCAACCCCCATATCATAGGCGCGAGTCCCGGCCACCAATGTGCCGTTCTTTATTTATTTTTTAAAGCCCGGAGGCTGTGCTTCTAGTGCAATTCCCAACCACAACCACTGTTTTGCCACGAAGGCACCTGGAAAATAAGTTCTGAATGCGAGTAAGAAGCCATACCGGGACCCCACGGCATACCGTACACCCAAACACTAGGCCCTATTACAATCTTAGAACAGTTCGACTTATGCACCAAGCTTGCCCAAGCCAGCCTATGGCTATCTGTGACGGGCTTGCTGTGCCGTGGGGTGCAGGTATGTTACACTCAGTCTAAAGTAGCCTATGCTGCCATACATAGCAGCGCCACTACCAACGTGGACGATACCCTTCGAAGGCCCAATCCTGACGAAATCAAAAAATTGAGATCAGAATTGAAATCATGAGTTTTTGGCACTGCCACAATTTCGAACATAAAACCGAGGCCCCAAATACCCGCTTACATACAGTACCTTAGCACACCGAAAGAAGGATAAATCAACCATGCTACACCAAACCGCAACAAAAGTCACGAGACGACAGACAGCCATGGAGATCATTTTACGTATCATGCCTGGTCACCAGTCATACAAGTACCTACCCACACCCTATGGGGGGAGTTCCGTGATTTGTTTCTCGGGATCCTTTCATCCTGTACATGAGTACAAGCAATGCTGACTTATCTCCCCAAAGGGGGAAAAAACAGGAGAAATAACGGGGGTGATGGAGGATGGAGGATGGAGGAGAAGTTATTCTCAACATTGGGCCTCGCCAGTACTGTACGGATCATGTATCGTCAGGCACAAGCCTATATTATGCCTACCAGTAGTAGCGATGAAGAGGAAGGCAAACTTGAGCAGCAGGTTACATGTATGCCTACTAAACATACCGCTAGACTGATAATATTACCACCTTTGTGTATCGGTCAAGATATAACTGATGGTGGGCGTATCCCTTGAACGGTATGAAACAGTAAAGTTCTCTCTCCCAGGCGCGCCAAATCAAAAGTAGCTAGCTACCCAAGTAGCTGTATTTGGTAGCAAAATTGGACTTTTTCAGACAACAACTAACTCAGCACCTCCAGAGCTGCTAAACTCGTGGCTGGGGCAATGTCGGTTCCGGGGCGATCTCGGGAACATAGATACGGTGGGGGAGTATGCTTCAGTACAGACCAAGATGAAACAACTCAGAATGACCTCAAATGTTGGTTCTGGTTCCTACATTCACTGTGTAGACAGACCTCTTCCCGGCATCTCCCCGGAACCGACATTGCCCCCGCCACGAGTTTGAATTCTTAATAAATTACAGAATCCAATTCCTTCCATATCTGGCTTAGCCTGCCTGGGAGGGAATTTCACAAAGTCTACATCCACCCCGAACAACAATTCACCCCAACTCAATGGATTTTAAAAACAAATAAATAATAGAAAAAAGAGAGAGTATATTTCCTATGGTAGACTTACTACCAGTGTTCCTCAGAGATCCTATAGTAGCAGAAGTTGTTCAAGATGTATTGTATAAAGTGGTGTGTCATCGTTGTCACGGAAGTTACTGGGTTTAGGATGGATGCTGACTCTATATGATCCGGGGAATAATACTCCCTGAAATCATGACCCCATTGCTCCCAACTCCCCTCCCCCATCTCACAGTACCGGATGAGGTTTCCAGATCCGGTTGTCCAGGATAACGGCAGGGCGCGACTGTATATAAATCCTGCCGGTGATGTATTCTCAGGACGGGGCCCATAACGGTAGTGGGTGGAGAGAGTGTGCCAACAAGCCGTGACCGAGCCCGTTTTGTTTCTCGTGATATTTGATGCTAGCTCACTTACCAGTAAGAGGGAAAGTGAGAGGTGGCGGTGGTGCTGCATGTAGGATGTCTAGAAAGTAGCCAAAGAACAAAGGAATCAGGCAATCAACGACATGCGGTAGTTTATTAGATTAATAAATAAAAAATGGGGGAGAATAACGGCTTTTGACAAGAATATGAAGGTAACCCGTCCTATCTCAAAACTAGGCCCTCCCTTCGCTGGAGCTCAATTTCCAAGTACAGATAGAAGTGAAATCACAACTTCTCCCATAACTACTCTAACACCCGCCACTAAGCACCCAAACGCTCACACAATCCTTCCTGTCCCAGACCTCTCAATTCCTCCCAATTCCTACTCCTCCGCCTCTATCGCCTCCCCATCTCCGTCCCTCCCCCTCCATCCCCCCTCTCTCCCCCCACCAGCCTCCTCCAACCACCCCTTAACACACCCGATAACTTCCTCGGCAGCCCTTCCCTCTTTCCCCCCTTCCTTAGCCCTGTCTTCCGCATGTCTCACCAGCGACCCCAACGTCATAAACTTCCTCGCCCCGCCGGGATAAACATACGGTTCCGGGGTGTGAGCCCCCATCTCATCAAGATGCGCCTGCAACGCGGCAGCAGACTTGAACTTTCTCCGTCTGCCCCGGCGCCGAGTGCTCTTACACAGAGGGCACGTGAGTATATTTGCAAACTGGGGGTCCGAAGTCAGGGGTGTTGAGTACGGGTGTTCCCCCTCCGGTGAGATGATTGAGGATGGGAGGAGAAAGTGGGGAAGGGTTTCTTCTTCGGTTGGCCACGGGTTGCTACTAGCAGAGGGTGGCGGCGTCGGTAGTTGGGAATGCTCAGAGATGGGGGAGGTGGTTTGTGGATTGCTGGTGATGATTAGGTTTTCAGTGTCCCTCGCGGTGATTTCTCGAAGTAGCCGTTCTTTGCCAAAGTCCTTTGTGCATGCGCCGCTTTCCAAGTGGTAGACCATTCCCGAGACCGCCGTAAATGATTTCCCACAGGTGTTTCTGTTGAAACAGCGCATCCGCTGGGTCACGGCGTGAATGCCCGATTGAACATGACAAGTCAGCGCCCTGTCGGTAGCGAAAATCCGGCCGCATTCCTGGCAGGCGTATCTCGCAGCTGGCTCGGATCCCTGTGTATGTGTGTGTATGTTCATCTTGCTCAAATGCCTCTTCAGCCCCCCGGGACTAGTGAAATCCCGTCGGCATTCAGCACAATGGTAATCCAGAACTTCGGGCATCTCGCAAAGGTTCCGTCGGTGCCGTCCCAACGCTCCCTTCGTAGAGAACTTGCGGGCACACTCATTACATTGGAAGCATTCGCCCCGTGCGTGAACGGCGGAAGCAAGATGTTTGGAAAAATTGGCCGGAACGCCGAACCCACGCCAGCAAAGCTCGCAAAAAGACATAACTAACAATGGAACGGTAATTGAGGGAAAATAAAAAATTGAAAAGTGAAAAAAAAATAAAACAGCTCTCCGTATAGAATGATGAGAATAAATATAAATAATTAAAAAAACAAACCCCCGAAAAATTGAGAGAGTTGAAAGGGTCCAGAACATGTAACTTTTATCCACCGAGTGATACCTGTAGTAAACTTTTAGGCCTACCGCCGGGACGCCCCCTATTACCATTAGGGTACCGGTTGGCATGGCAATTGCGAATCCGCTACTGGGAGTAAGCAAGTACAAACCAGCCCCCATATCCCCCAATTCTTCAGCAACGCCTGGACGGGACTGGCTACTGGTTTCACGACGACCCTTGAAAAAAGCCATCACTTAGATTGGGTTACACATCTGTCGGCACCAACCAGGTGAAACATAACTGTATTACACCCCCCCCCAACATTCCAGCACATTTGCCAGCACTTTCCCGGGCCCGCCTATGCAGGTATATGATGTGCATATATATCACAAATCCCAACTCGGGGGCTCGCTGGCGCGCATGATCGACCAAATTCTTCTCTCTCGCACCCACTGTGTGCTTGAGAACGCGCAGGAGGTAGTAGCATTTCAGGCCGCCCATTCCACAATTGGACGACTCCCGGGAGGGAAGGGGGAAAAGAAAAAAAAACCGCTCATTGCTTTTTTTTCTTTCTTTTCCTCCGCGAGCAATCATACCCTTTTAGACTGCGCGATCCGCGCTCTGTGATCCCTTGCGAGTGATTGGATGTGAAGTGTTTGAACAGCCCTGTTCAAGTGCAGAGACCTCTACTTCGAGTGATTCCATGTGATGAGTGGGGTTTTTCTCGGCTGGGTTCGGCTTTTGCTTGAGGAAGTGGCATGCGAAGTAAGGGAGTATATAGCAGTATGACGGAAATATTAGGACTCGCGACGGCCTCGTAGACGGTTGAATGTTGTGCTGCTGTATTCGTGTCCCATCCTCCTAAGTTTGAGCAAAATTGAGCTTTCCTGCCTAGTTGATCGTGACTAGCACAAGCGGTGATCGGTAAAAAAAATATATATATTCTCGGCAACCCCCCCCTCAGAATAGCCATCGTGGGATAAAATTACCTCTTTCTGGTGTAATTCTCTATATGAAGGGCCTAACTTATGCGTCAGATATGTCACGAGTTATGGGATATCGGGAAAGACATGCCCCTTTCAGGCACAACCACGACGGACGACGACAACACCCCAATAAGTTATCCAAAGGTATGATAGGAAAACAAAACCCGCATTCTATCATTGATACGCCTCCCCAATAAAAAAAAGGGGGGGCTGCAGGAAGTGGAAAGTGAATTAAATTTCTCGCTAGCCTTATTTTTACAGGAAGAAATGTGCAGGGCGGGACTTGCTGCACAATCGTGAGCTATGTATCGAAGGAAGGAAGGCGTTGTCGTTATTCGCATTGTGACGCCTCGTCATTTAATTACGATCACATCTCCCAGATGCCCGACAGCACTCGAGTTGACTCCTATCAGCGATTCCGTTGTTAGCCGCGATTTGGGCAATTTTGGTTTCGCAGCTTATTCTCGCATAGGGATCTGATGGTTTTGCTTTCTGGGGGGTGGAGCTCAGAGTTAGGCACCTAGGATATCGGGATAGCAGACCTCAATCTCTGGAATTTCGTAGGTTGTTAGAATGATAATGATAAACCATCTTACTCTGAGTAATAATTCAATATCGTACAGCGCAATCAATTCATGGCCCTTTCCTGCTAGCTCTCCCTTCCCTCCATATTTCCCCCTTCTCTATCTCCCTCCCCTTCTCCTCCCCCCAAATTGGTACTCCTCCTCCCTTCCCGTCGCTCCACTCTTCTCTCCAACACTCACCCACCTCATATCTCCCTCTGTTTCCACTCCGTATTTTGTTCCTCCTACCGGTCATCCATGTAACTCCACCCTTAGTTTCCTCTCCCTCTAGCCCCATTCCCCCCCACCTTCAACCTCCTCTCCGCAACTAGCAGAAATCACGTTGGATATACACAACTAGCAACAGCAGGTATACCCCCCATCGACAGCTAGACCAGAAGCAGAAGTGACGCCAAATTCCCCAGAGGTTTGTAACAGAATTAATCTTCTGCCTTATTGCCTTGTACCGGACAGGGGTCGGGAATGCGCTTCTGCCGGTCCCGTTAGGAAGACTAGGGGATGTAGCATTTAGCGCCGAGTATTAATCTTCCTTTAGCCATTCCACGCCGTTGGCCCCTCCCCAACACATCTGGGAAAATACATGGAACGTAGGGGGCAGAGGGGCCTATATTCAGATGTCCAGAGAAGATCTAGCCCCATTCAAACGAAGAGAATTTTCAATCAAAAATTTAATGTTATTAGTAAACCCTGAAGTCTCGCTGTGGTAACCTCAAAGAGATTGAGTATTTAGGCTCTGGGAGTTTAGAAACCCTGAAGACCCCTAGAAACCGCAGGGGGGCCCCAGGTGGCGGAGTAGAGAATGAGCCATATACTTTCATATTCTCCTCCAAAAATCAATACCCCGAAGACGATACTTTTAGAGTTTTCTTTTTCATTCTGAAAATAACACCAGTATCTTGGAGGGAGCTCTCCATTGCCCATTTTGGGGGGATTCCGGGGGAAATCAGAGTTAAAATTAAACCGTGGAGCACATCCGAAATGACCAAAATCAATCCAATGAGCCTAAAAATCGCCTCCCCCCCCCGCCTAAGCATCCCAACCCACTAGAGCCCTTTGCTTGAAAACCCTGATATCCCGCCTGACAGTCAATAATGTTCGAATAGCCAGCATGTGGGAAGATGCTTCTTCTTCTTCTCCGCAGAGGCCAATCTGCGCACCGCGATGTGGAAATCTATCAACTTGCCGATGATCAGTTAGACGGGTGTCCTGACTCTATTGACCTCCGATTAGCCAGGACATACCCAACGTCGCCACAACACGGAATCCCATCTCGGTGGCCGGGTATCCCCTTCTGTGCAAACTTACCTTTCAAAAAAAAAAACCTACCCGGCTGCGGAGGCGAGTGACCATCCATGTCGACACCGCCTATCCAACCACCGGAGAAATGATGCCCTAGGGAATAGCACTTCTCGTGGGGCGGCATAGGTGCGCAGAGCTGCTTGATGTCATACGAGTGCGCATATAGTTCAATCCTGGCAGGCATGTAGGCAACCTTGCCCACGTCAGAAAGTGTATATAACAAGAATCTTACCCATCGTTATTCCCTGGTTTGTTATTCCCACAGGGTGGGTCTGGTCTAGGCTAACTTACCCCGGTGGTGATGAGGTTTAGCAGTGGAAAGAAAAAAAGAAACTCCTCCCCAGAAAAAGGAACCAAAGTTAGGCTCCGGTTGCGGGGGATTTCTCTGCTATATTACTTCACTTCTTCTAGTCAGCTGGATTTGGCAATTGGAGGAGAATTGGTCCTGGAGAATTCGCCGCCGGGCTGGCAGGAATGTTCAGTGGGTGAGATAAAGTAGTGAGGTAATTGCGTTTTGTGCTGTGCCGTAATGCTCGCATCTTAGTTTTGTTGATACCATCTACTAAGCATACTTCGTAATCAGGTTACCTGTGTAGACATGGAACTACTTGGAGATAAATTTTCACACACATGCCTAGCACTCAGGACTAAAATTTAACGGTGAGAAGGTATACCAGGCACCTGCCTCCGGACGCTAGTCGGCACCCAATTATTCTGCGGTTTCTTTTTCTTCTACACTTTGCAACGGCAGGTGCCTTGTTTCAACCAAGGTCTTAAGCAATTGATCCAGTAAACCTATATTAGAAAGAAAAAATGCAAAAGAGGATTCTTATGCTTTCGCCGACCCTCCTCTTTTAACCTAGCCGCGAGCAGAAAGTGTGGGTAGCTTTCAGGATGATGAGCAGTAAATCGAGTTCAGAAACCAGCATCGGGCAGGAATCTATTATACCAGTAAACATACTAGAAGCTTTCCACTGACAGATACGCAGCACAGCCCGAGGGTGGGAGATCCTAGCATCCTCCTCCCCATCTTGCAACAAAAGTGTCTTCACGAGAGTTTATCAAACACTTGAATGCAAATAGAAATATGCTGGTGGCTAAATTGGAGTAACGAAGCCATGAGGATTTACCTTCTGAGAAAGATGGAGGTGGGAGTGGTCCGTAGGAATTACCAGAAGGCCCTGGGTATAGCTAGAAGTGCATAGAAGCTGTCCGGAGGCTGTAGAATGCCACAATTGCTATCGTAGGAGGCAGCCCCTCGAGGTCCCAGATGGGGTTGGAGTGGGGATAGCAGCCCCGAGAGCTTCATGCCTTCTCCCTTACTATTCCAAAGCATTTCCAGTCCATCTCCTTACTGGATCCCCAGGCGCGCACGAAAACCGGCAGGATCTTGAGAAGAGTTCTAAGGGATCGTCAATTAGGGTATATATACACCGCCTGGAGCAATTGGGTGAAAGCTCAACGGATTATATACTACTGGCGAACTCGCGATTTCCTCATAACGTCCAAATATCTCCGGGGATGCTCCGGCGGGTTGGCTAGCCGGCTGAAACCATACAACACCACACATAATCACTCGGATTTCCGGAATCAAAATCCTACCTGACCAGTCACCGGATTAGAGAGGTGGTAAGGGTTTCTTAATTGGCGGTCAAGAGGGTGCGCACGGGCACTAGAAGCGGTATAAAGGGCAGGCAAAAGATAGGATATACGAATAGAATCTAAAGATTTTAAAGAAACTTGCATTCAACCTTTTTTATCTTGGCTCTGAGCTCAATCGAGTGAACCAAAGATTGAGAATGTCTGGTGGCTCCTCCGCGGATCGTTCAATTCCATGGCGCTCAGATTCAGGCATACCACTAGGAGTTGTCTTGAAAGTTTCAATTCATTGGGAACGCTCACCCTCGTGTTTTCCATGTAGATTCGCCAATGATGGCCGTTGAAAATGCTCCCGTTCTCGTGGCTTGTAAATGAGAGTTTAGCACTGGCCCTGTGTCCAAACTAGAATGAGAAAAGATTTCCAAGATCGGGGAGAATAATAATATCCCAAGTCACAATAACTAGGATCGCCGGTATCAACCAAGTTACTTCGTTCCTGACGCTAGCTGGAGGATGAATGGAAAGGTCGAAAGATCTAAATAGGGCCTTGCCCGCAGTTGCAGTAGGATTGTATATAAGTAAAGACTCTAGCGAAAGCCCCATATCCAAGCACTAATAGCGTCGAGCCCTAGAAATCAAGTGATGAGCCCTTCGCCTATACCACACTTTACGACTGGGCCCGGCCAAGCGCATCAATGCCCACAGGCATTCCTCAACCCCCCCCCCCCCACCCTCTCAGCCCTGAAACACGGTAACCACCTCTTTATATACACTGCCTTTTCGAAGCTCCGTAGAAACACGTCCAATGATGAAATCCGGTTACCCAGGCCTCTAGGAACTTGCAAAGTCCCCCTGAGCCCCATAGGTAAATTCTGTTCAGCAGGTCTCGGAAGCTCCCTAAATCTAAATAGTCTGAAGCCCTGGCTATTAGGTAGACATAGGAAAACCTGTGCCCTGTATCCTCCTTCACCTGCTCCGAGCAAATCGCCGGACAGATTCTGGATCAAGGACTATCATTAAAGCCGAGTAGCTATTGACTTCACAAGATAGGAATTTATCTCACGCGCCCAAGTTCACCGCTCGACCAGAGTCCCTCTCCACACCTCGTTTCACGGGACATTTTCTGTCAATTCCTCCATTGTAGCCCGTAGTCCGGAAGGTGTGGTTATGCTGCCCTCGAAGCCCCGTGGGATCGTAGCGTGGAAGGCGCCAGCGGGGTCGTAGTCGCTGGCGAAGATCTAGTCAATCCCGTGCGCTGCATCTGTATATGAAGTCAGTGTAGAAGAAAATACAGGTACATAAGAGAGTCGAGGACGCACTGAAAAATCGCCCCCCGAAGGTCGACCATTGCTGTTGAGGATCAGTTGAAGATTATTGAGGATCACGGTGGTGCCAACGGGGGTCGAGCTTTCCTTCCCTTCCTTCAACCCACCACCATCCCCCCAACTTCCCCCTCCCCCAGACAATCGGTGACCCCATTCGAGTGGCGCCTTATACTTGAACCTCCGCCGTTAGCAAGTCCAAGCCCGATCGCAGAAACCCACCCACACTGTGGGGACAAGCCGCGTTTCGACCCCGCCACGACCCACAAAAGAACACGATCTCGGGAGCAGCGCTTCCAGCCGCCCAGTCCGTCCAAGATGGGGTGAGAATAACAAAAGGCTAAAATGCCTGGAGTCTGGACAGGATGGGCGGCCTTGGTGCCAAGGTCGTCAGGGTGGTCAGTCAACTCCCAGACATCATAGTGGGGTTTTCCGACTTTTTGAGCGTGGGTGATTTCGGAATGGCTGGCTTGGCCATGCTACCAGATTTGGATAATTGTTGTTCTCGAATTTATGCACAACAAAGCCGCGTTTCTTGGCATGTCGATGGTGCATAACTCAATTCGAGCACAAGTGCAAGTGCTTCTGTCGAGGCTACCGCATCATGGAGAAGGACTACAGTACTAACACTCAAGCGCAATGTTCACCATGCCCAATCCCTTCTCTCACTGAATTGCTGATCAACCCCCTCACGGCATTGAGCGGTGGCGAATGGGCACTCGGGTTCAGAAGTATTTCAATCTCGCATCAAAAACCATCTACAATTCGACAGCAAAATACCGGTACCGTGCATCTTCATAACCTGCCAAAACGGCCTGTATCCTCATGTATAGGTTTCCATTTCAACCCCTCTGACATCCCTAACAAGCAGTAGTACCAGCGCAACGGGTTACATTGCGGACCGCCCTCGGTGAACCGGTCGCAAAACACCCCACTGCCATAACTGCCCTCGCCCACACTGAAACCGTGGCCGCAGCTCGCAGCAAAGGGCACCCGGCCATTTTCATCGCCCTAGGAGACCTAAACTCAATAGTTGTTCTCGAAACTAAGGCGGAGAAGATGGACGCCGCGACCGGCATAGCGGGGAGCACCCACCTTGCGTCCGCAAAGCCCCCCATCGCAGGAGTGTCCAGATGTTCGCCAGGCAGATTGCTACTACACATCGACGGCATGGCCATCACCACGAGCAATCCAAACGGGGACCACCCTAACCCGCGTACGTAGGAAGATATTACAGATTTTGATGGGTTAACGTCATTGCCTGGCACCCATCGACACCGTCCCTTTGCCAAGGTAACAAACCAACCACGCTTCTTTTCCCCACCAAGATACCCCACTACGAGATAGAATTCCTAATGGACAGAAACACAGATAACCCTTGAGGCCCCCCGAGAACGTTCGCACGGTCACTACCCGCCCACCTAGAGTTTTCAGCCTTAGCAGGGGCACCAGAGATGTGTACCGCAGCCCCGAAAGACGACCCCAAGAAAGCCGGCCCTTCCTAAATCAATTGCGGCGCTCCCAAATAGTCATGCGTTCACAACCACGACCTAACGAAGATATGCCACTTCCCCCTATCCAAAAGCCTTGCGCCCGACAATAGCGCCGCCCAGTAGAACGACGAGGTCTGCTACCTTGCCGAAAGCGGCGAGACCAGCGCCACGGAGACAGTGGGGACCTCTGCGAAAGCTCTGGGGCTTGAGCCCGTTGGGAGGATTAGCCTCGCAGAGGCGGGTGACACCCGGCACATCTACACGATCACATTTGTGGTGAATGCTAGCTGTGTTGCGAACAGGGCAAAGAAAATTGGGTTGGGAACCTACGGAGAAGAGTCATCGCCATGCTCTTGCAGGGGAGGTTGCGGTTTTAGACTGGGAGAGTGAGCCGATAGAATATCAATACGTAGAATCCAAGATGTGGGGAGGGGGTTCATAGGGCTTGTCCGAAGGACTCTTTGTCAAGTTTGATCAATTGAGTAAGTTAGTCTTGTACCTATCATAAAAGTGGTACCCAGTGCAGCTCGGGCAGTCCGGAGGAGAAATTGTGGCCGTAACTAGCTCGAAAAATGCTGCAGCCAATCCCGATACTACTTGAACGATCGTAGAATCCCTCCCCATTGGGTTCACACGCTATCATAGCATATCACTCTGAAAGCGTTCTCAGCATGAACTCTGTTTTCACACTCCCAACTTATCGGGGTGGGTAATCCCCTGGGCTGGCTTTGGTATAGCGAGTGTGTGTGTGATTAAGGAGGGATTTGAGCACGGTGAATTTCTGGGGGTCTAATCAAGCAGTCCACTAGTGATAAAGCATTTGTTCCCGACGGATTACACCCTCTCGCACCTAAAGTTCCCTTCAGGCGCCAAGGTCTACCAAAGGATAATTGTCCTTCTCCCTTCACCGGTAGAGAAAGTGATCTAGACAGTGGGCTTTCGCTAATTGGTCTCTAGTATGCGTAGTGTTGGAGTGGCTGGCGCAGTGATTTCGTCATCACCAACTTTACAAGCCAGTGTTGAGATGCTCGTTGCTTGCTGATATTCTTGTATTACCAAGTTATAGAAGCCGGAGTCTTCCCCACCGTTTCCTCACTATTATTTAGACAGACATGGATGCCTCAAATCCGCGCGCTTTGTGGAAACTTGTCCTGCCTCGGAACTTTCGGGACGCCTTCATGTCCACTGCATCCGGAGGCTCGCGAGCTCGAGTGATAAAGCAAGGGCCATATTTCTTGTCCTGGATGGGCGCTCAGTCTTGACTGACACTCGTTATATAATATGGCTTGGGAGCATTGCGGTTCAGAGGGTTTGGCGGACAGGATGGGCAAGCTCTGAATTCCCACAGGGCCCGTGGAAGGGAGGACATGGAAGAGTGAGCAGTATTATCTTAGATACTTACACTAAATCTAGCTAGGTACAAGACAACTCAAAGCCACTCCGTACGATACTTGTTTGTTAGCTGCTGGTGTCCTCAGAGTGGGGGGGTGAAATGCATGCTTCCGGTGTAAAAAGGTCTAGAACCCGAAGTTTCGATCTTGCACTTTAGGTACAGTACGGTAGGATTACGGGGCAACCCGGCCCGTCAGCCCTCTTTTTCTAGGCAAACCAGGAATTCAGGAGTAAAGTTCAGCCTCACTCCCAGCGACGTTCAGATATCATTGACTCCCGTACCATGGTACTAGCAAAAGCCCCCTCCAGACCTGGAGGGATATAGCTTTCTAATTAACTATTTGGCAGCTGTAATATTGAATACAACTGATATAGTAGCTCAAAAAATGAATTTGTAATAAAAAATAAATAACAAAGAAACTAAAAATCAAGTTTAATCCATCCCTCTCTCTGACTCCAATCCCCCAACCCCACACCCCTGCCACCACTAATTTCCTCTGCTATCCATTTCCTTGTCATCTCCTGACAACTAACTTTCCTATTACCTCCTCCTCCAATCCACACCTCCTCCACCTTGCGGCCAGACCCCTTCACCCTAAAGGCCTTAACCAACCCCTTCACCAAAGGAATACCCTGACAGGAGTCCAAGCGGGCAGACGTTGCATCCATGTTGGGATCATAAATAGCAAGGATTCGGTTCTGATAAAATATGGCATATGTGTGCCAGTTGACGATCTTTTCCGACTGCTGCTCAATAGCATTTCCCAAAGCATTGGTAAAAAGCTCGAGGATACCCGAGTTGCGTACCATTGGTTTAAAGGTACCAAGTGTTAGACCCTTTTCATAATTCTCGATATAGGCATCACCCTCCTCCTCACTCCATGTGCCCTCTTCGATACCTTCTGCAGCCTCTTTTGTGGCTGCCTGAACCCATAACCTTTTTGACTCAGCAGTCTGGAACATGGTGGGTTGTTGACAGATAATTAACTCTTGCTCAAAGCCGGTTGCAATTTCAGCCATTTTATTGAGGAATTGTATCCAGGCATGAGTTGTCGTTCTCGTATTAAATACCATTTTGTAATTTGAAGGAGATTTGTGTAAGGTAAATATGAAAGAAGTAGTAGAAGAAGGTAGTGGGTTATTTGAGAATTGAGATGAGAAGGAAGATTTCAGTTGGATGATGGATGGTTAAGCAAGCTGGGTTGTTGTGGATCCAGGTTGAAATATTTCTACTATTTATATTTTAAGAATATTATTAATACTATTTTAGTACATATATAATTTAACTACATGTAACATGCCAATTAAAAAATCTTGGCAATTTGAACCATAGAAAGTGTATTTATATATTTGATCAAAGTATAATAGTACAAAAAGTAATGTTGCAAATATAAAAAGTGTTATAATTCAAGCTTGTACTCTCAAAAAAAATTTACAAACTGGATATTAGTTTTATTTAAACCTCCTCTCAAGCATGATGAACTTTTTTTATATAAGTATCCTATACTTGTTGCTTAATCTCAATTTAAAGATATATATATAGTTTGAATATATCATAATGAAAAAGTTGATAGAAATACAGCAAGAGTTATTGTACAAGCTTGTACTCTCAGAAAAGGGTTTAAACTTAATATTAGCCTTACTTAATACTTATTTAAAGCTGCAATACTGTTTAATTTTATAAGTAATCAATAATTGTCTATGAATTCAAATTTTCAAAATATACATATATTTGGTACAATAAGTAGAAATATTCCATGATATAAATATAAAAAGAGTTATACTACAGGCTTGAGTAGTCAAAAATCAACTAAAATGATATATTGTCTTTGTTTTATAGGTCTTTAAAGGTCCATAGACTTTAATCTTATATGTTGCACTTAATTGTATCACAATATAAATTTAAAAACAGATATAGATATATTATATGATATTGGACTGGGGCCCAAGCACTATATGAGATTTGAGAAATATTGCAACCCTTAACTATAGGATGAAGATTTTCAATCCTAGCTTTAAACCTTAATACTATCACATTCAAGGTATCCAATAAAGATTTTTGAAAACCTATTATATTATATAAAGAAAGAGAAATATTTTAAAAAATGGTTAGTAAGATACATATTAAACAGTCAATAGGATAAACTTCAGAACTAATTCAAAGTAAAACCTCTGGATACACAATATTAGTAGTAGTTCTAGTAATACAGTTTGAAATCAAAACTACAAGACCATTTAAGGATGTAACCCTTGATAGTGCAACATATAGCTGACCGTGAGTAAAATCATTTGTTCTTAAATCGACACCCACATGCTGTAGTGATTGACCTTGCGATTTGTTAACTGTCATTGCAAAGGAGAGTTTAATAGGAAACTGCTTGCGAGTAAGGATAAATGGAAGATCTTCCTCATTTGAAGTCAACTTGATACGAGGTAGTAGGTGAACTTGTCCATTCCAATCTCCTCCGAGAATCGCTCCCTTTATGCAGTTACGACCAAGTGCTATAATACGAAGCCGTGTACCATTACACAATCCCTCCTTAGGACTGATATTTCTCAGTAGGATAATTGGTGCGCCAACCTTCAGTTGTAAGATAGCTGGTGGTAATGATGGTAAATCAATACTTTGAAGATACTCAGCAGGTAATGGCTCTGCCTCAACTGCATCATCATTGAGGTCTACTGAATTCATACTCATAAACTCATGCAACTCTCCAGGCATAGTATGAATCAGTCTCTCGTTAAACTCTCGAACTGTATCATTTGTATAAGATAAAATAGAGCGTCCTTTGAATGCATTGGGATTGTTGCTTGCTGTTTGAAGGATATGTGTTGGATATATTATAGAGCATAGGGTATCCACAGAATCGACAGTATGAATAACCTCAGGCAATTTTAAGGTTCTATAATATAATGGATTATCAACGATAGACTTCAAAAACTGAACATAATTGAGATTCGATGCTTCAGCTACCATTCGCATATTGTCTGTAAGCCGAAGTATATGAAGTTGAGACCAGATAGAGGAATGCTGGATTGAGGCCTGAATTGTAGAATTTTTTGACCCACGTCGAACTACTGGTAATATTTGCGCAAAGTCGCCACCAAGTACTATTGGAATACCACCAAATATGCTATCATTTTTTCTACCGCATATGTCATTCAGTGTCCTGTTAACCGCCTCAAAGCATGCCTTATGCTGCATGAGAACTTCATCCCAAATAATCAAGGCAGTTTGGCGTATTAGCTCCACAAGATTTGAGGTTTTTGTGATATTGCAGTTGCTTCTTATATCATTGCTTAGTGGAATCTTGAAACGTGAATGAGCTGTTCTTCCACCAGGTAGAAGCTGAGCAGCAATTCCAGAAGAGGCTACGCAAAGCACAATTTGTCCTTTTGCTCTGAGAAAACTGCAGAGACACTTATATAAAAATGTCTTTCCTGTTCCAGCAGGCCCATGAAGAAAGAAGCTTGGAGACTTGCTCTCATATTGACGAGTGACTACCGCTTGTAGTATTTTGGTATAACATTCGAGCTGTTCTGTATTGAGAACTGCAAACATTTCTTGATGATTGGCTGCTTGCTCCTCTAAATCATATAACTGTTCTTCCTGAATTAAAGAATTTTGACCAACCCTCTGACCAGCACTCCAGTCAAGTACTGGGAGTGGAAGAGAATAATCTTGTAAGGTCTTGTTGAATTCTTTTAACATTTGCTGAATGAGATATAGGCCATAATCGAATTGTATATCTCCCATGCCATCTATTGCATTAGGTGGTAAAGGAATAGTGCCAGAGGCAAGTCGATATGGTAGGTCATCACACAATGGAATTTTAAACTGCTTCCATATGTCGATTGGACTTGCTACTGTACCATGCTGTAATGCGGTAATAAATAACTGCCTTAAGGAATATCCACTGGCAAATGTAGTTCCTTCAGTAAAGGTTGCAATCCACTCGCCATCATTTTCCAATAATCTTAGAGCAATACAAGCTTCTTTGAATGTAGTATAAAGGGCTCCATCAACTGTCCGGAGATGCTGAAAACTCTGAGGTCCACCGACAACTGTAAGAAGAAGTCTCAAGTAGTATTTTTCTCCCATAAATGGGCTAGCCGAATACATTCTTCCAATTGCAGATCTGCCTTTAGCTACTCGCTTCTGCCAGCCTTTTTTGGAAATATACCGATAGTGGACGGGAAATTCTTGATACAAATACTGACGTCCATCAAGGTTATCAGAATTGTAGTCAAAGAAGGAGGTTAAAGTTGTTTGAGCATTTTGAACTCTTTCTTGTAGCTCTTGAATGTCGATACCTTCTGGAAAGTATACCGCCTGCTCTCCTGGTAGATGTATTGAGAGATGTATTACTGGAGGTAATTCTTCATGTACTTTAAATTCAAACAGTCTCCACATAGCCTCAGTTGGGCCAATATATCTGCCGTTTAGGTAACGCTTGACCTCATCCTTTTCTGATAGTACTTGGACAGCTGACTGATC
>Ga0307513_10002523_pt1 | contig 25290 bp, 20 predicted proteins | sample 15_EM_MG_FD_202174 | JGI IMG/M metagenome (GOLD analysis project Ga0307513, IMG submission 202174) | Populus trichocarpa ectomycorrhiza microbial communities from riparian zone in the Pacific Northwest, United States - 15_EM | ecosystem: Host-associated > Plants > Roots > Unclassified | place...
ATTAAAAGTTTGAGGATCAAATTTGATATAATCAGCAAATAATGACATTTCTAAATTTTTCACAACTTCCGGAAAGTGTTTTCCGTCCAAATTTTTCAGGAAAACACTTTCCTGAAAACCAAGCCAATTTTTTCTTTGACTGAAAAGTGTTTTCCGTTGAGCAACTTTTCTAATGGCAAACAAACACAGGAAAGTTTGGAAAGTGATTTCCCGGAAACCACTATCCGGAAAATAAACACAGCCAAAAGGGAAAACACTAGTTTCCTGGAAACTAAACCAATTTTTTATTTGACCGGAAAGTGTTTTTCGTTTACCAACTTTTCTAATGGCAAACAAACATAGGAAAGTTTGGAAAATAGTTTCCCGGAAACTACTTTCCGATAAACAAACATGGCCTTAGTTCTAATTGAAGATTTTGATTTCTTATGAAATGGTGAGATTGAAATAATTAAGAGGGATTGAAATGGAAAAAGACATCAAACATGGGTGGTGTGCCATAAGTTTTATAAAAGATACATTTTGATCCTCAAACTTAAAAAATAACATATATTATACAATTTCAATACCTTAATATTTTTCAAATTCAATGGTGGTAAAAAAAAGTTTATTTGTGTTGTTTTTTAGTTCCTGATTGAGAAAGAACATAGAGAAATCATCAAGTTTTGATGGTAAAGAGAAAAACATGTCATTGACACTGATTTAGACTTTCAAAATAAATGATATTTGTATCAAATAGTTTTATTAACGAGGAAAGTTCATATTAAATGTCCTTGTACCTTTAAAGTTAGTGAAACATAGATCTGAGCTTGGATTGATTTTTAGTTTCGAATTGATTTTGGTTTTTGGGACTGCATTTTATTTGTTTAGGTCATAGATATGTTTATTATATTTTCTAAAGTGTTTTATAGGTGTCTTAGGTACAAATGAGTTGAAAAACATGTTTTTTTTTAAGTAAAAAATACTTAAATTTTGATTTTTCAAATACCATACTAACCATAATCTAAGTAAAATTAGATAACACATTGTCTCATTTTTTTTATTTTTCAAAATAAATTAAGGAGAAAAAAAAAACATAATCATAAAAGTCTACCAGGACAGACCGACTCTAACAAAAGAGGCCAAACTAGCTGAAAGTATTTAGGATAAATAAAAGTAATAGCACCAAAATTGATTAGAAATCATTTACGAAAAAATATATTTTTTTTTATTCCACAATTTGAAAATCAAGTATTTCCCTCTTCTCTCCCAAAGTTTCAAAATTTTCAAACAGCCAGCCCGTCACCATGACCGTTATGTACACTGACCCGAGCGACAACGCTTCTTCTCTTCACGACCCTCTCCTTCCATGGCTACTGTACGCCCTTCCCTCTCTCTCTCCCCTAAAGCTATTTTTGTTTTGGGTTTTTAAAGCATGGAAATTGGCTGCAATCCCTTTTGTTGTGATTGATTTTCAGGTCGATCAAAAAGGCACTTGATAGTAGCATCTCCAGTTTGGAACTAAACAAGATTTTATTAGACTGTATTGGGACTTTCAAGCACAATCCACAGTATAAAAATGACCCCAGATTTCTCAAGATTTGGCTTCTCTATGTAAGTTTAATTACACCCATTATGGGTCTCTGTTAGTTTTAAGGTTTCATTGCTTTGATTCTGTTTTCTGGTTTAGTTTCCTAGATGGGTTTTTTTTTTATGCTTTTTTGTGGATTAATTTGGTTTTTTTTTTAAGCTGAGAGTTTTAGTGCGTTTTTAGAGAAATGAAGGATGGTGAAGTTTTTGTTGGTTATTTTTCAGTACTGGGTTCAACTTAGTTTACAATTTGATAGTTTGTTAGGTTTTTTATGGAGAATCTGCTTGAATTGTGTTGATAGATTCTGAATCTTAAATGGGGTTTGTTTGTTTTTCTTGATTTTGGAGGGGTAGCAAATTTGATAGCTTTTTTTCTGTTAGTGGTCAATGGTCATTCTTCAATTTTCTTTAAAGTTCAGTTAGTTGAAATTTGTGTTTGTGGATTTGTTCTTCTCTTCTCCCTTAAATATTGTGCTTGGATTCCGTTTTTGTTTTATTTAAGTTGGACTATTTTATGTTAACGTTTGGTTGTTAAAGTTGAAGATTTTGTAAGGATTTTTAGAGGGTTTTTATGAGAAATGGAGGATGGTGAAAGCATTTTTTTGGGGGCTATTTTAGATATTGGGTTGTTTTACTTTGAACTTGAATTATTTGATGGCATTTTTTGAACAAATTGAGGGATTGAGAATGAAGTGGCCATCATTCAATTTGCTCAGTAGTTTCGTAATTTGAATTGTGTGTAAATTTTCTAACTTGCTATGTATTTTCCTTCTCATATCTATGTGGATTCTATTTGTTGAGTCATTGTGTTTCGATGGGTCTATTCACTGTAATCATATGGGGAGCTAGAATGTAACATTGTTTAACAGATTAATTTGGTTTTGATGGAAGTTGGAAGGTAGTGATGACTTTGAAAATGTTTTCAAAGAAATGGAAGAGAATAATATATGCAGAGGCAATTCTTTGCTCTATGAACTGTACGCGGGGTTTCTTGAAGCAAAAGAGAATTGGAAGGAAGCATATATGGTTTATCAAACTGGCATTTTAAGGTTGCTCCCTCTTGTTTTCCGTGTCTTTCTTGGTGGACTTTTTTGCACGTTTCTTTGTCATTGATATTGGGTGGTTGATTTATATCGGGATGACAGGAAAGCAGAACCTCTTGAGAGGTTGGAACGTGCAAAAGTCTTATTTCTTGACAGATTGTCTTACAGGATAAATGCGTCTTCACTTCAAAAGGTATGCATACTGACCCAGGGAAAGAAATTATGCTTCCTTCGGTTTTTCTTCTGGTTTTCCTTTATTCATATGTATCACAGGCTAGGTAAGTGACTTGAATCCATAAACTTAAATTCAGATGAAACTTGGTATGTTCTGCAATCTTTTTGGTGGTGGGTATATCAGTACACATTTTACTTCTTGATACAGAGGAGTATTTAGTGCCTCATTACAACAGGAGTGCTAGTCTACTTAACGCTATGCCTAATTGTTTGTGTGAGTCTATTGTTAATGAAACACAATCTTTTTTTCTTTTTGTTCCTTTTCCTCTAGTTGTTAGATATCATGTCCCTGAGTACGATTGCCATCAACTTTTGATCATTTCTTTGTACTTTCTCTTACGTGAACAACTGTATCTCAAATAGTCATGTTTTTTTATGCGACCTTTCTTTTATGATCTCCAACAATACATGCTTGAAAGTCAAAAGCATGTTCCTTTAATAGTTTTAACTTCAGATTTTAGCCTTTTCATAGTCTAAGTCATCATGATGATGGGCAAACCTGGCAGATGGTGTATCATTTATTTCCCTTTTCCTTGTCATAATATATTTTTATCAAAGAGTTGTTTAGCTTAGATTGGTATATGTAGGCTCTCTAAAGATTATATTATTTTGTACTCTTCATTTACAGACTGATTACAATGAATCCATGGAAATGGAAAAAGTTTGTGTTAATCCATGGTCAGCCTCCACCACAAAAGAGTTGTTGGAGAGGATAAATCCTCAAATGATGAAATATGCTGTAAGACAATTTGAACATTAGTAACTTCCTTTGATTGTTGAAATTCATTGATTGGTTGCTTAATATTTTTGTTTACTTTGATAAAGTAACTTTCTTTTTGCTTGTTTTAGGGATACCATCCAAGTAAAAAAGCATACTCTGGAGACGTGGCTTTATCTACTCTACAGAATTCATCAAGGAATAAGATTGTTAAAATAGGTTATTCTTATTGTTATATTTACATGGATATTCTGTAGTGCTTCGAGTCTTTAGTCATAAATGAATGTTCATGATTGATTAACAAACTTAAGTTTCTGAAAACTGAGGGCAAATTTCATGTTTGAAATGTTATTTTGACTTTTTGGAAGTAAGAATTCTGCATGTATGTCCAATCATTATATGGATTCTGTGTTTTGTTGTGGCACAACTTCAATTGGGGATTCAAATTCTTATAACTTAATCACTATTATTCTAATACTTAAAGGTGGAAAGAAGTACGAGATCAAAGGTTGTCCTGTTAAAGGCGGGTTTGCTCAAGTATATAAAGCATATGTCAACAGTAATCCAGATGAAGTTGTTGCATTGAAGGTAATTAAACCTCCTCCCTTAGTAAGAGTTGCGGATTCCATGTCATATTGGGCTATAATATTTGAACGAAATTGCAGATACAAAGGCCTCCTTTTCCTTGGGAGTTCCATATGTACCGTCAACTTGATCAACGGATCCCAGACAATCAAGTATGTGTTCTTTCTGTTCTCATGATTTCAGCACCTTTATTTTTTATTTTTTATTTTTTAACAACAACTGGTTCTTATTCTTCTTGCTGTAACTTTTCAGAGTTCAAGCTTCGGATATGCTCATAGATTGCATCTGTTTTCTGATTATAGTATACTTGTCTGTGACTATCTATCTCATGGGACGCTTCAGGTAGATTAATCTTATCCTATATTTGTTTTCATACCAGGAAGATCTTGTGTGATACAATGCTTGCATGTGACATATGCAGGATGTCATAAATTCTTATGTGGTCACTGGCAAGCCCATGGAAGAAGTGTTGTGTATCTATTACACCATAGAAATGCTACACATGCTGGAAACCCTGCATGGAGTTGGCATAATTCACGGGGACTTCAAGCCTGATAATCTGCTTATTCGCTATTCCAGGTGAAAATTGTTTTCACCATAAATTTGGTTATTTTATGTCTTTCACATAGGTAGCTGTCTTGTAATTTCAAAAGCAAGATCATAAGCATAGCTTCATCAATGTCTTTTACAGATGCATGGTTTGACATACAACATCTAGTGACATTAATAACCTGATATTTGGCAGGAGCAATCTTACAGAAGATGGGTTTAAAGAACGAAGTGGCCCTTGGAGAGATCAGGTTAATCTTACTTGTGATAGACTTGATGTGCAGCTTAATTGTTTATCTCGTATTTAAGAGTTTTCTCATGCAGGGTCTTTGCCTTGTTGACTGGGGGAGGGGGATAGACCTGCATCTCTTTCCTGATGATATAGAATTTGAGGGAGATTGTCGGACTTCTGGATTTCGTTGTGTTGAAATGCAAGAGAGGAAGCCCTGGACATTTCAGGTCATTGTAATAAAGCACACAAAGTCCACTTGCTAGTTTTTAATTGGACTGGCACCTCATTAGTATCGTCATTTTGAAATCAGGTTGACACATATGGCCTCTGTGTTGTAATTCATATGATGCTGCACCATTCTTACATGGAGATTGCAAAGAAAGGGACATCTGATGGAGGCTACATGTATCTGCCGAAGGCTCCTTTTAAAAGGTATTTTTCATTTCTGCATACTTAGAAGACTTCTGTGAACTGCGGCAAATTCCAATTTGTAACTTCACTATATTGTGAAACTGCAAAACTTTAAAAATTTATAGGAGTAAATTATTTTTCCCATCATAGATTTCTCTCTTTATTTTTCTGTTTTCTTTTCGCAAACCTTCTGATCAAGTTCTCATTCTATTTATCTGCAGATACTGGAGTGATTTATGGAAGGATCTCTTCACAAAGCTGCTAAACAATAATAGCGGCAATGACTGTGAGTTGTTGAGGAACTTGAGAAAGAGCTTTGAGGATTACTTGCACTCTGATGATAAACTCCTAAGGAAACTGAAGGAGTTGCTGGCTAAGCAAAGACTCCTTTTGTGTTCTGCTTAGTGCATTTTTTTAATCATTCCTCCAGATACTTTTCTTACGATTGTCTTGCAAATTGTTAAATTTATATGCAGAACAGCCAGACGCATGCTAGAAGGTGAATTCTTATTTGAAATAAAATCCCTACTGCGCCCTTGCAACTCATTTGAACTTTCTGATCCATCATTTTATTCTAACATTTTACCCTCTTATGAAGCAGTCAGTCAAATGTACAGAATCTTGGTGCTGGAGCATTCTTTGCAGACATCAACTTGCTATGTTAAAAAGATAGTGTTTTTTCTTACTTTCTCTCACTGATGATTAGGTAAAGGAATGTATTCGCATGTGCAATGAATTTCACAAGCTTGTACTCACAATTCATGACTGAATGTAAATGCTGTTTTCTCTACAGCAAAATTTGTGAAGATATCTTTTAAATTCTTACATTCTTATATCATATTGCGTTTGGTTAGCATTTCGGGATATAAATTACAGATATAAAAGATACAGAAGTTGAAGCAGAGAAATAAAAATAATAATTTTGAAGTGAATTCTTTCATGTGTTTTAAAAGAAACATATCTTTTCTATCCCAATATCACTACCTTATAAAATATAAAAACATGTTGGCTACATGCTCTCTGTCTCTGTAGGATATTATGAATTAAGAATGCAGATGTTGGGATTTTGAACTCAAACTGTTGAGGTTTTCTTTTAGGGTCTGAGTATTAGAAGATGAACTATCAAGTGTCAAATGGCGTATTCAACAAATGCCGATTCCACGATCACATTGTTTTAAGATTTTCCTCTATTTCCTTTGATCAATGAAGCAAAACTTCCATGGTTGCATGAGCAATTTTCTTTAACTTGTGTTTTTTTTTTTTTGGATTAGTCCATGGATCAGATAAGCTTTCCTAGATATTAATTTTTTGGGTTTTTCAAACTATTATCCAGAATTAATCATTCGAGGTTCTATCGGTTAAGATGTAAATTTCTTCTAAGAAAATTTACGAACTTGAAACTATTTATTTAAGCAGCCAGAGCCCTTCCTCTCATGCAAACCTTGTTGGTTCTGCTGGATATTAATGAAATTGAAATGATGGATGCAATATATTTTTGCTTAAATTTTGTGTAAAATGATAACATAAAATCAAACTAAAATAAGAGAAGGAATATTTTTGAGAAAAAAAAGGATAAATCATTATTGGGCCTTTAGAAAACCCAACAAAACAATAAAGAAGTCCTAAAGCCCACAAAATATGAAACTCACTTTCACTTCTCACCAATGGAGTCTTCTACACTGTTACAGTGACAGCGTCAGACTCGAATACAAATGAAGACGCAGAGGCAAACCAAGGTCAAGATGGTAATTTAAAAGAAAAACCCTAGAAATTCTCTTAGGTATAAAGACCACATTAGTAAAACAGTTCTCCCTAGTATCAGGAGGAGGCAGTGACTGTCCTTACTCTGAAGGTTTTTTTTTTTCCCTGTTTGGTTGCTGAGAAAAAGAAAGAAACCATGAAGTGTTTGGCTTCTGTTTAGCTTTTTTGCTTGCATGTTTAGATTTGATGAATTTTGTTTGAGGTTGACTATGTACAATTGTTACTAACATTAGATTTAATGTTAAAAATGACACTCAAATTTTGCGTTTTAGTTGTTACAAACGTTCGATTATGTTGGAAATGAGATTGGTTTTCACATTCAAATTGTGGGTTTAAGTTGTTACTAACCTTGAATTATGCTAAAAATGAGGTGGGATTTGACATTCGAATTGAGGGTTTTAGTTGTTGCTAACGTTGGATTATGTTAAAAATGACATGGGTTTGCAATCAAATTGTAGGTCTTAGGTGTTAATAACGTGAGGTTACGTTAAAAATGGCATAGGTTTGAAGTTTGTCTTTGATTTGTGTTGTATGGTTTGTCCTTTTTGCTGCTTTGTGGGGGTGGTTGGTGGAAGTTAAGTTGGATTATAATGATGATCATGGCATTTTGTTGGATTAGTATATGTTATCTAGTTTTATTTGCTTATTGCAAAATTGCAGGTAGTACTTTGTTCTTGAAGCCTAATTGTGTAAAATGGTGGATTTTTTCTGACTATCAGGTCACCATCTTGAGTTGTAAACATGGCGGATGAATCGGGGAATCCGTTAGTTTTCAGGAAGATACATGGACAGTCATCTCTCATTTCTAAGCTTTCCCCAAACTTGCACAGCAGGAATTATCACATGACTAGTGGTGCATTTTCTAATGGTTTTCATAGCCATATGCATCCTGCAATTCAGGGAACTGGTCTGGCATTTGTGCCACATGTTTCCCCGATATTTGTTGAAGCACCATCCGAGAAAGGCGCTAAAGGATTTATGATTGATTTTCTCATGGGAGGAGTATCAGCAGCTGTTTCAAAGACAGCAGCCGCTCCAATTGAGCGGGTTAAACTCTTGATTCAAAATCAAGATGAAATGATCAAGGCTGGTCGATTATCTGAATCTTACAAGGGTATCACTGACTGCTTTGCTAGAACCATCAAAGATGAGGGTGTCCTTGCTCTTTGGAGAGGCAACACTGCTAATGTCATCAGATACTTCCCTACTCAGGTCATTTCACTTTAATTTTATTTTTTTTCCTTTAGTTATTTTTTAGTACATGTGCTTGACTGTAGTAGTGTTTATATCAATTGACACCTTTGTACACCTACCAGGCCCTGAACTTTGCATTCAAAGATTACTTCAAGAGTTTGTTTAACTTCAAGAAGGAAAAAGATGGCTACTGGAAGTGGTTTGCCGGGAATTTGGCATCAGGTGGAGCTGCTGGTGCTTCATCACTTCTATTTGTTTACTCCTTGGATTATGCCCGTACTCGTTTGGCTAATGATTCAAAGGCAGCTAAAACGGGTGGTGAGAGGCAGTTTAATGGGTTGGTTGATGTTTATAAGAAAACCCTCCAGTCTGATGGCATTGCTGGACTTTATCGTGGATTTAACATATCTTGTGTTGGAATTATTGTGTACCGTGGGCTCTACTTTGGAATGTATGATTCTCTTAAACCTGTGGTTTTGGTTGGTAATTTGCAGGTATGTACTGTTTTTTCTTATTGCATCTCTGCCAATCTTTTTTCCCTGCTTTCAAGTTGTCCTTCTCCTGTTATGGTTCTACACTGCAAATATGTTGTTTTGACCTCAACCATCTTTGCTGGTGGAACTAAATGCAAGATGAAATGGACTCCTCATCTTATGGATTTATGCTCCTGTGTCCTAAGTATTGTATGTGTAAAATTGTGGTCCTGTGTTCACCACCTTTTGATAAAATTAATTCAAACTGAGATATCTTAATGTTTGGATGTGTGGCACAGCGGCGGTGCTGATTTTCCTCTACTATATGAAGTTTAACATGATCAAACGGTTAATGTTGGTTTGTTTGGTTTCTACAGGATAGTTTCTTTGCAAGTTTCTTGCTGGGATGGGGAATCACAATAGGTGCTGGATTGGCCTCTTACCCCATAGATACAGTCCGGAGAAGGATGATGATGACTTCAGGAGAAGCTGTGAAGTATAAGAGCTCTTTGGATGCATTTAAACAGATCGTCAAGAATGAAGGGGGTAAATCACTCTTCAAGGGTGCTGGTGCAAACATCCTACGTGCTGTGGCAGGTGCTGGTGTGCTTGCTGGGTATGACAAGCTGCAGGTCATTGTCTTTGGCAAGAAATATGGATCTGGTGGCGGTGGCTAATATGATTGCTGATGCCAGTGGCCATGGTGATGATGATGATGATGATAAAAGGAAAATGCTTCTGTTTCTGTTAGAGTGCCTTTCTCAGCTTCGAATAATTTTTCAAGAAATGATAGTGCTCTTGATGTTTACCGGTACCTGGGATTTCTTAAAAACAAATATAGTTGTCTGGACATCTTCAATTTTGAGTGTTGTAACTAGTACAGCATAAACGATGATAGTTTGTATGTGTCATGATGAGAATAGTTAGATAATATTCTCTCAAGTGTGCTTGTTTTGGAGTGGTTGTGCCCTGTGGAAATCTATGATGTTTTGTCCCTTGTTTATTGAAAAATTATTCAAAGGATGAACGGTGCCAGCTTCAATGCCAGTACTGCAGATTTTGTCATACTTCCCCCGGCATCTTCAATATCACTGATCTTGATTATGCTGGCCAGCAAGACGTTCCAAAAACTTGGAAGTGTACAGTGCTCAATTTAATGGAAAAGAATTTCAGTATATTGCTTGGTGGTGCTGGACTCGTATGAGATGCAGTTGCAGCAGAAATTGATGTGAACTTTTCCATTTGTTAGAAGACTTGAAGTTCATGCCACGGAGTAGTCGAATTCTGCACTTCTTTCTTTGCGTTTTTGGTCGGGTATAGGTTTGTCAATCTTATTTCCAGGAGTTAATGCATTGGATCATGCACAATTATCAAGCTTTCAGCACCATCTGCATTTGTGCTACCATTGCCCTCATTCTTTTGAGAGATGAAATCTAGCTTGGACCAGGAACTAGAGGTATAGAAAAATCTCATTTCATGTGTTTTTTTTGTTCTATCTGTAAAGGGTATTCTTGAATCAGTTTAAGCATTAATTAAAAATTCACGATTATTTTATTAAAAGATTTTAACAATATAACTTCCATGTCGGTTTGATAAATTCAAATAATTTAATAAATTATTCTAGATACCAGTCTCAAGATTTGCTTTCTGAATTTAGAAAGTCAACAATGGAGGCAAATGTTTTGTTAATTATCAAGTAAAACTCCTTGTGGTTCTTGCATCTTGTAATAGATGCAAGATTTGTGCAAAACGCCGAGCACAACTTCAATGTGTAAATACGAAGCTATTGGAATTGACTCATCTCTTGCTACTCCATCAGATGGAGGTTCTTTCTCAAGGAAGCTGGAATCATTTCTGTATCTTGGAAGTATGATAATGTGCTGCCATGAATTTCTTAGGATTTACCCCTTTTGGCTCAAGAGTCATGACAGGTGATTAATCCCGTAAGTTCGAAGAAATTCTCCTCTTTTTCTTAGGGTGGCTGAGGCTGTCTTTCTCCAGCTCCACTTGAAACAACTGCGAAAATTACATGGAAGGAGGCAAGTCTTTATCGTGCGCATCGTACTCTCTATACCCCCATTTTTCCAAATTCATAGTCTGAAACTAATCTCCATGTTATTTCCTAACATGAGGTGTGCCTTTCATCTTCCATTTTTTGTCTCACTCCAAGCCTCCAAAGGACAGCATAAACTGCAGGGATCGAGACATGATGTTTGGTACGCTTTGAAATCTTCATGCTTATCTAGAAATGGCCATGTTTTAAGATCATATGTTATGGTTAACTGTCACTGTACCAGGTCATTCTGACATTTTCTTCAGATGCTATCATCAGCAAAGAAATCAATGTCTTCCATTGGACATGAACAGCATGATTAAACATAAGACTGAAAGAAGCGTTTGACATGGAAAGTACTCCTTACATAAACAGCCAAGATTACTACCTTAAACCCACGAAAATCAAATGGCTTCGTCTCTGCTTTGTTCTATCACAATTCGTTCTTTACTTGTCTTGCTCTTACACCTATCTTCCTTGTCTAACTATCTAGCTGCAAAGCATAACCAACATGGCTATCACCGCCACCGCTCACACAACCATTCTCCAACTTCAAACCAAAGGCTCCACCAAGCTTATATTGCCCTCCAGGCATGGAGAAGGGTTATCTACTCTGATCCAAACAACTTCACTACCAATTGGGTTGGTCCTGATGTATGTAGCTATAAAGGAATATACTGTGCAACTGCTACTGATGATCCCAAAATTAGAGTTGTCGCAGGCATTGACCTCAACTTTGCTGATATAGCAGGTTTCCTTCCCAATGAATTAGGCCTCCTCTCTGACTTAGCACTCATCCATTTGAATAGCAACAGACTTTGTGGGATTATCCCACAATCTCTAACCAACCTTTCACTTCTATATGAGCTTGATGTCAGCAACAACAGATTTGTAGGCCCTTTCCCTTCTGTTGTGCTCTCTCTTCCTATGCTAACCTATCTTGACCTTCGCTACAATGAGTTTGAAGGGCCATTACCTCCTCAGCTTTTCCAGAAAAAGATTGATGCGATATTCATTAATAACAATCGATTTACTAGTGCAGTTCCCGCTTTCTTAGGTGGAACTTCAGCTTCTGTGGTGGTCATCGCCAACAATAACTTCAAAGGCTGCCTGCCGCCGAGTATAGCCAACTTGGCAGATACTTTAGAAGAGTTGCTGCTTATCAACACAAGCTTGACAGGTTGTTTGCCACCAGAAGTTGGGTATCTCTACAAACTGAGGGTGTTGGATGTAAGCCATAACAAGATAGTTGGTCCTATACCTTATAGCCTATCAGGATTAGCTCATTTGGAGCAGCTAAATTTAGCACACAATCTGATGACCGGGATTGTACCTCAGGGAGTTTGTATACTGCCAAATTTAGCTAATTTTACTTTCTCTTACAACTTCTTTTGTGAGGAAGAGGGAATTTGCATGAATCTTACATCTAAAGGCATCAAGTATGACGACCGCCGCAATTGTTTGCCAGAGAAGCCACTCCAGAGAAGTCAGAAAGAATGCAACGATACACTCGAGCATCCAGTCGACTGCTTTCAGGAATGCTGCATTGCCAGTGAAGGAGGCGGTGCTTTTGGTAGGGCAACTCCTTTCGCTCCTGCACTTGTGCCTGCTGCAACCCCTCTGCTGTCACCTTTTCTTGCTCCTAGCTTCCCATAAGTAGTCTTGCAAGATAGTAACAATAAAACCAAAATAAGATCCAAAATTTGGCCTATAGTTACATGTGAATCTTCTTCTTTTTTTCTTTTTTCCTGTAATAGAAGTTGTATTTGAATTTTGTACATGTATATAATCCTTGAAAAATTTTTATGTTACCCAACCCACAAACGACAGGACCTTGAAAACTTGAAGCTTTCACTGGCTTATGTGTTCCATATGATCCATCATTTCATGCCGACAAGGGCAATGTTTAGAAACCCCTACTCGATTACCAAACACGCATATCCACCTTAATAAACTGATACATAACTGGAAAACCAAAAAAAAATCTTTATCAAGGGAAACCAGTCACATTGCCTTCCTCGTTGCCAATTTCATATAAATGCTACAAAGGTTAATTTATTTGCAAGAGAACCAAAAATGTTGCGTGCCAATGATAAAATTGAAAATAATTTGCATTAGTAAAGCTTTCAAGTAATAATACATTATACAGTTAATACAAGTTGTGTCAAATACAAAGTGAGTAGCATCAGTTAAAGTTCGTCATTGCTTATGCCTCTATATCAGGTATCTTCTGAAGCTGTACCCATGCAAAATATGGGTTTCTCCCAACCTGAAAGAAAACAGACATTAATAACTACAAAAGATGTATCAAAAACAATATCCAAAATACACCTCAAACCATAAATTCAGGAAAAATGGAATGATGCAATAAGGAATCGTAAATATTCAGTAAATGCAAGTTTTTACATCAGCTCATTACCAGAATTAACAAGTTGGGCAATGTCAATCAAACCCCTTAAGTAATATAAACAAGTGTACTAATCTCCCTATGCTGGTGGTAGTGGACGCCGGCAAGTTGGGCATTCCATCTTGATATCCATCCACCTTTGTAGACAACCGGAATGAAAGAAATGATCACATGGAGTTACCTGTCAAAGATTTTGCAATTTAAAGTGCGACTTAGGTGCAAACTAAGTTAAAGAAAGGGTGGAGGAAAAAACACAGAATCCTGATGGTATACCATGCAATCATTAGAATGCCGCGTGAGGTCAATTGCAGTCATGCAAATGACACAGTCTGTGGTGTGATTCGATTCCTGATCAAACCTTCTATAGTAGAAATATTTCTCAGGTAGGATCTGCAACAAGCATATCAAAGTGATATTTTCAACATGCTTTAGGTGAAAACAGTCACAACATGCTTTAGGTGAAAACAAACATATATCATATTCATGCCATCATCAATCACTAGCCCTTGCTTGGTAAAGTTCCAAATGGCTTGTTCACCCAAGGTTGTTACTCTCTCAACTTAGCATAGCGTTCAGCGTGTCACAAGTTGTTGGAAACCGAGGAAAGAAAAGAATGATATGGGAGGGGAAAAGTAGAGAAACAACTGCACCAACCTGGCGAGGAATGAACCATCGAGACCCAAGATAGTGTTGAAGAAGAAGAATTGACGCTTGCAGTCCAACAAATACACCCAAATATAAACACCATGTCTTGTCAGGCTCAGTCCTCATAAAGTTGTTAGGGCATCCAAATATATACAATGGGATTGCTAGACGAGTAACAGTCATGCCTAAGATGTAATGGGGATGCAAAGGTTTTCTCGAGTCACGAATGACATTGGTGAATATTTGAGGTATCCAAAAAGAGTACATTAAGAAAAGAATGGATCGAAGATAATTATGGAACTCATACATAACTAGAATGCCTCCCAACAGGATCCCATCTGCAAATAATTATAGCAGTTGGATCAAATTATACCAGACATAAGGAAAAGGAATTTTATATTGTACAGCAAGTAATGGAATCCGTAAAACAACAGTCGATGATCACATACATGTAGCAAAGTATTCAGGAGATTGCGAGATGCATATGTTGAACATTTCAAATTGGTTACTCATTCAATGGGGTGACTGAAAGCAAGAGTCATAGACTAGAGTGTCTAATCAATACCGGATCATTCAATGAATCCTAGTGATAGAATTTCCCACCTATGTATTGATTTCCAAAAGGGCACTTACAGAAACGACTATATAGAACTGATAGTTCACGCCTCATTGTCTCCCAACCTTCACCACTATTCATAGGCCTGCCTGCCTTCCATATAGAAAGAAGATATCTCATCTCAAAAATTGAGAAGACTACAAACTTGAAAAATGCAGCAGTTGCAAAAGCATTAAACAAGGATTCTGCACAGGAAAGAGCAAAACTATTTACTTATCAGAGACAGAAAATGACCCAGTGCTTAGCATAATGTGCAGTAAGAGCAAATTTCACGGTGAACAAGTGAGAATAGAGTTACACTGATTCAGTATGACAAGCATATTCAGAAAAAAAAAAGGCACAATTAATGCGCAACAAGACATAAAAATGGCACACATACTAATTAAGAAAAGTAAAAAGTAAAAACCACTTTGTATATATTGAGTAACATAGGTCAGGTCAATGGTTGTGACCGTTTTCAAATGATATCTACTAGGATACCTTAATTTTGAAATTAGAAAAGTTGGTGAACTATCAGAAATGAGTACATAAATTTGGCAGTTCTCGTAACACTCAAGAATTCTGATGGTTTTCCAATGGGTTCCACACCAAGCTTTCACCCAATTCTATTCTTGCAAATGAACAAAACATTCCCATTGAGTTGATAGCATTAAAATATGTGCACATAACCAGACAAATGGAATCCTTTCAAATTCCTAACCAATTCTATTCTTGCAAATGAACAAAACATTCCCATTGAGTTGATAGCATTAAAATATGTGCACATAACCAGACAAATGGAATCCTTTCAAATTCCTAACCATGCCTTTACTTTAACAGATCTATTTTTCAAATAATTGCAATAAGTTTACTGCAAAACTAAATATACAAATTCCATTGCATCTGGAAGCAAAACCAATCTAGTAAACTGCATAAGCTGGAAATTGTACTTACCAACTAGTATTCCTGCAGTTAGGTGTAGAAGACAAAGATAAGCATCCATGATGGCTTGCTGCCCAATCATTAAAATTGAAACTTTGGCAGCCCCCTGATAGAGGTAAATCAGAACCATTATCAACTTATTTGAAACCATAAAGTTTCAAGAATAAAATTGATTGTAACAGAAGAATAAAGTAAAATGCCGTACTGATTGAGTGTTACTATGTTCCATTTGCCGAATCAGCAAAAGAACTTGAAGGAATGAGACCTGATGCAAACTGTTAAGGAAGCCACCCAAATAATGGAACATTAGGATGGATCCACAAGAGATAATGGAACATTAGGATGAATCCACAAGAGTGACGATATATCACATATAAAGGATACAAAGGTGACCATCAAGGTATAGTTCACTGCTTTGTTATAGTAGACTTCAATGTTGACAGAAGTAGCATTTAGTAGTAAAGGTGAGAAGCAATCCCCTTCATCGTCTGCAGCAGGACTCTCCATTAATCCTTCAATATGGAAACGATCACGGTCTCCATCTATAAGAAAGGTCAGAGATTTTAGTTAGTAAATAAGATAGGCATATAATTTTTTTTATAAGACGTTATCCAAGATTTTGTAATATCGAGTAGGAAGGTTGAAACCAGACACAAAACTGCTCCTAACACCATGAATATGACCAGTCATTTAGATTGGATGTTGTCAATGCTTCATGGAGTAGAATAGGTAAAATTTCTTCTCCCCTAACTCAAAATGAGAATGATTTGTACAAGGCACTGTTTCCAGATTATTAAGAAAATGTCCTTGAGATTCTACAATATCAACACCAACCTCTATACATAAAGGAAATAATTCATAGGTGTTTGGAGACTTAATGGGGAATCACACGGGATATTAAGGTCAAAGACAAAAAACATAGAGCTGAGATAGCTCAAGTACCACTTTGGACAGATGACAAGCGTGTAATTTGGGCGGCAATTTCAATATTACAATGCTTCTCCATCTCATAAATTGGCCCTGCAGTAACATGAGGTAAAATTCACTGAACTGCTATGTTAGCACAAACTTAAAATGTCAAAGTGAGGTACAAAACATTACAATTTTTCCTTCTCCATATTTTATTTTGAGGAGAATCTAAGAACACCTGAGATGAAAATACTCCAAGCTGTTCAAACAAATAAGCAAACACAAGCTAGAAGTTAAAACTTGGATCATTTATCAACAATAGAAGATTATATACAAAGACACTAATTCCTTTGCTCAATGTATACATCTTTATTGCAGGACTCGTCAACTAGTGGCACGCGTAAGAGGATCTAAATGGAGCCATGTGCAGCATTCAGAACTACAAGTCCCAAACAGAATACAGTATCCAACACCAGCACAAGCATGTATCCCCACCCTCACCCCATAGTTTATGAATAATATTGAACTATTCAGACTAATAACCAGTTCCTTCTGAGGCCAAAAAGATCAGTCAGTCTCATAATGAATCTAAAATACAAACATTAAACCTACCACATTTTATGTGCCTATCCTAATGGTACTCTAAAACTTCACATAAGAAAAGATTAGAAATGACTAGGCAACAAACAACCAAACAGAAAAAAACAAAAAGCTATATGAAAAAGATGGCACGTGCTATAAAATCAATATAAATTAAAAATATCACACGCAAGCCGAGTAGGAAGTGTTACCAAATGATATGGATTAGATAACATATAATCTTCTTCTTGGCTGAATTCTCCCTCTTTACCACTGCCATAGTTCATTAAAGAAGGCAATTAGAGTTGAGATGCAATGGACCAAACCAACTCTATGACATCTATCAACAAAAAAAAGATGATGGAAGTAGACAAGAAAATGTAATTAGAATCCTGTATCACGAGAAATAAGGACAGAGAAGAGGATAATAAAATTTATAATCAATCTATATTTCTTATAAGTGTTGAACAAAGCATATGCAACTCACATGCTCTTCAACTATAGTAACTAAAATAAAGTTTCACATTTTGCAATACACATGCATCCCTCTTACTGCCCTCAAGACATACTTGGGAAGAACAGAAATAGAACATTTTCTAACTTGAAGTGACCAGTTCACTTGGAAGACATTTGAGAAGTAGCAAAAATAGTAACATCCATGAAATTTACCTGTTAGCTACCATTCGAAGTTGTCTAAAAGGCCATATATATACACCTTCTACCCTTATTTGAGCACCACCAGCATTGTGTTTGTTGTCAAACACGTCATGGAAAATTATTACACCCTGTTGTTAACACCACGAGCAAGAAAAAATATAACAGCTTTCTTTCTTAAAGCCATGACCATATACCTTGAAGAGCCAAAAGAATTTGAAGCAATCATGTATTTTTTTTCTTCCCATAAGTGAGCTTATGAGAACCTAACTCCTAGATAGAAAAAAATCAAACCCTCACCTGGACATAATGCACACCATTTATCTTTGTTGGTGTGCTGACTAATTCAATGACAGAATCACCATTGGATTTCCTGAAATCTGGGAACATGGAAGAGCTATTTGCAGAATCAAGAAATTTCCAAGACCCTGGAATTCACATGTCCAAAACATGTTTACCAAGACAAGCATAGAAGACCTAAACAAATTGAGTGTGCATTGGTGAACATGACAAGTAGAATAGTAACCAAGTTAGCTAATAATTTTGTGCATGCATCACAAGGACAAGAGCAATTTATTACTTTTCCGCAAGTTCTACAGTAATGAATGCATAAGCATGTGAGTGCATGAATCACCGAAGACAAACCTCGGTAAGTTCCCGTTATGTTCCACATGGAAAATGGGCCCAAATCATTTTCATCTTTTCTAATAAATAGCCACTGCAAGAAGAAATATCATTAACAAGCAAAAATTAGGTCCAATTACATTAGCATTGCAACCACTAGGGTAAAAAAAGGAATCTCATCACATTAGTCATAAAATAAAATAATTGCATTTCAGTATCTTGGCAATTTGATTGAACTGACTTTCATGCTATTTAATAAAATTCTACTCAACAAGTTACTGAAACATCCAGTGCCAATCCTTCTCTAGCAATGTGACCTTCGTTCTCATTTACCATCTTTATCAACCAAAAAATTGTTGATTCTTGATGATCAACACTGCAGCATTACACTATGAGCTATCAAACATGACAATTCCCATTCCCTAATATCAATTTCTAGTATATACTAACACAAAACACCTAAATGCAGCACAGTAAAATTGACAAGTCAAACCCCATCAAAGTTACACTTCAAGAAGCAAAGGAGCTAAATCTGGCAAAACAAAACACGAAGAACATCATTCAAAGCTCATTGAAAATCTATTTTTGCATAACTAACAAAGACTCCACCAATCAAAGTTACATTCTTCACAATCCAAACTCATTCTCTTGCTAACAAACTCTAATCAAAATCTAAACCCAACCCACAATCAATCACAAACAAAAACATCAATTCCAATACAAACCTCATCGCTCCACGACTGTGCACGCTCTCTCAATGGCCTTAAGCCCACCACTGCCTGTAACAAACCCAAGAGCACAAACCATAACCAAAAAATCCAACCCACAGTACCTAACCCTCTCCTCCATAAAAAACCCTCTAAATTAACCATATCAAAATACCCAAAAACCATCAACTCCAACCAAGTTCAAAGACAGAAATCTTCTCCAAAAAACGACTCTTAAGAACAAAAGCAAAACAACCCATGAGTGTAAAACAAACAAGAACAAAAGGGTTTGCTTCAAATGGAGTCAAGCCCCCATTTTTGTAGAGAAATACTAACAAACAACCTGAACAGGAAAGTGAGAGCCCAACAACTTAAATAATAAAAATTTAAACCTCATTAACTAACTAACTACTCTAATTAATTAAACAAACGCACACCAAACAGAACTTAGCAGCCCTTCACGGGTTGAAAACCATTTTAAAACTGATAAAGATACGATCTTTAAGAATCAAAGATGTATATTTTGAAGTAAAGAAAGGGTCTTTGAAATCTTGAATGTTGACATGTCCATTTCTTGTTTTTGTTTCGGTAAAATGAATGTCGAGAGGGCGAGGGAGAGGAAAGAGGAAGTCTCTGTGTTTTGTTGGCTTAGTGGTCGGGCTACGCGCGAGAATGGGAGGGGGAAGTCACGCACCTATCTCACATGGAACCGGTTAATAGTGCATTTAGTCCCTTGATTTTTGATAGTTTCCTTCGTACCCTTTCTATTTCTTATCCTAGTAATATTCGCCCTGCATTTGTATGATCCTTTCATCAACATTATTTTTTTTTCAAGTAATTAACAAGATTCTAAGATTATTTTTCATTAGTGAATTATATTTTTATTTCATTGACTTTTAAATATCTACGATGAAATATTATTTTCAATCCCATATAATAATTTAAAGAAAATATCCGAATTATACTTCTAAAATTAATCGAACATGGTCTCTTCGGAAATTAATAATTGTTCTAAATTATCATATATCAAGAAAGATGTAACGAAAATCCCATATTTAAAATGAAATGGAGTTAATTTCACTTTTTTTTAAATTTTTTATCAGTTGATGAAAATTCTACTCGATCTCTATTCTAAAATATTATACAATTAGATATGTTGTTGTGATTCGCTGTGCGAGCAATGTTTTTTTGAAAAAAAAAAGTGATAAGTTAAAAAAATTTAAGTAATTAATTAAAGTGAAAATTTAAATAATACAAAAAAAACAATAATAAATAAACTAACAAAAAAAACAATAAAAAAAAAAACAACAAAGCCTATTTGAAATATCAAACAATCCAAGGCTAAACTAAAAAAAAAACAGAAAATATTAGCTTAAAAAATAAGAAAAAAACCTTAAATCGAAAAACGTGCTGCTGCGGCTGTCATCCCTGATAATTTGGAGCACAAACCAACCCATAAGAGGCGCCATCGTATTGTCTGACGGGAGGTGGAGGAAGGAGAAGCCATTGCATTGCCAATGGATTTCATATATATATATATATATATGGGGGTATTTTTGAATACGCCCTACAAAATAGTAAATTTTTTTTTTTATTCGAAGAAAACTACATTTTCCTGAAAAGCACACTTTGTGGGCCTAGACGAGTGAGTAAAACCTCAGCTGTCCCAGGCTCTTATAAAAAATGCACGTTCTGACTCGAACTCGAGACCTACTGTGCAGATTTCAAGCCCTTTATCATCACGCTGCGCCCCGAAACAGAAAAAACACTCTTTCTAATGTGCAGCTCAAGAGTAAATTATTGCATGATGCTACAACAGAAAGAGATTCCCTTTCTTCTGGAAGGAATTCTAATGTGCACGCAGCAGGAAAAGACTCGTATATTTTATCATTGCCATCGCAAATAAGAAAAGACTCTGGATTTGGGATGAGCAAGACAGTAGAGGATTTTGGTAGGCAGCATAATAATAATAGCAGCTGCTACTGCTCTTCTGATTCATATGATGCATTATAAATTTGGTAATAAAATAGAGACTAGTAGAGATTATAGAACACCACTTTTTAGATACCACCTTCAAAGCAAAGGCCGATTTCGCTGTGTGAAGTCGACTAAGAATTTCAATTAACAGATCGTATTCCAGATTGTCCAGAGAGCAAATTTGTATACACACACACACACACACACACACACACACACACACACACACATTTTCTTGTCATATAAGGATACGGATTCTAAATAGATATACACATATATTTTCTGTATACGGATTCTTTCTAAATGTCTGTGTCCTATATATTAGGATAGAGAAGGAAGGATATGATCAGATTTTTAAGGGCTCAAAACCTAATTAAATTTAAGGGTTCTGATACGCTACAGACATGCATGTCATATTCAGAGGAGAGAGATCTGAATCTTTGAGAGGCTTTGACTGGATTGGGTTTGTGTTTGTTTGGTATTTGAGCCGGCCTGTCTTTACTATTTGACCTTTTTCTGAGGAGTCATTCAGTTTTGCAGGCACAGGTAAACTACATATTCTTTATTTTTTCTCTCAATCAATCTAAAAGATAGGGTTCTATTTTTCCTCTCTCTTTTTTTTTCCTGATTTGAGCAAAACCATGGAGAATATTTTGCAGGCACAGGCAAACTATATATTCTTTATTTTTCTCATTTTCTTACCCTTGTTTTTCCTTATTTGATTCTTGCAAATAAAAGGGCCTCTTGACTAGCTGTAGAATTTGTTGTTCAGAACAAAGGCAAGTTGTAGATAATGGGCAATCTCTTTCACACCTCAGCTCTATATATATATTTATATATATTATCCACAACTCGCTTTTGTTCCGAACAATACTGTCATTCTTATCTTCAACACCAAACATTTTTCTCATAATTTTATATATATATATATATAATTAGGAGAAAAATGTTTGGTGTTGAAGATAAGAATGACAGTAGCATGAGTGTAAATTTTGTTGGGATTTATAATTTACCAATGATATTTCCATTTCGAGGATCAAATTTGTCAGGAGAGAAAGGACTCGGTATTGCCATTTGTGGTCAGGTTCCAAAAGAAGTTGAAGAAGCAGCCTAGCTTCATTTTTCAGAATTATCTCATGGAGTTAAATTAAAAGGAGGTTACCTAGCTTTATCAAAATTAAACAGAGATTAGCCAGTGTATTTCATAGAATATGGGAATGAGATTAATAATTCAAGGAGCCCTTTTCACGATAGTGGTACATATAAAACAGGCAAGTGAGAAAGATCAAGCTAAAAAGGGCTTGAAATCCAGTACAAGAGCTTACAAGAAATACAAGAAATTCAAGAAAATCTTCCCTACTTTATTTTTCTTAAAAGAAGAGGATATAAAGCTCATATGCGTGGACTGACAGAAGCATAGGCTAAGATGTCAGGATTTTTTTCAAACTTGAGCATTGCTTCCTCAGATAATGTCACCCATGCTTCTATTCCCTCACCATCTCTTGTATCTAAGAGAAAAGCACCTCTGGGCATAAGCCTCATGGCAGTGCCTACCCAAATGGGCTTTCCAAACCCTAAATCAACCTCATAGAATGGAAATTTACACCACCTGCTGAAACCAAATAAACTCCAGTTGTTCGGATCTTTTACAATCTGTGCCAGTAATCCTTGGTCAGTAATACTGTCTGCATAAACCTGACAAATATAGTCATTATTTATCAGGCTTATTGACTCATGAATTTTTCCTGCTAAACCATTATATAGTCTACCACTTTTGCTGGCCATTTTGCCATAGCAGTATGGATTATATTTCCAATACAATGTTGTGGTAGGGGTGGATCCAATCTCTTCCGCAAATCCACATTGTGAGCTGCGACTTTATATACCTTCTTAGACTCATTTTCTTCTCCAACAAATGCACCCCACATAAGGGCGGATACAGCCTCAATCCTGGTTGGACGATCTAAATATGGTCCATTGCTCAACTTTCCTCTAATTAAGTGCAGCTACCTTAGGGCCATAAAACACGAACCTTTTCGTCACAGTTTTACTGTACGTGTTGTCATTTCTGAAACTCTCATGTAATTTTATGCCTGACAAATCTTGTGGAGGAAAGAGTGAGGTGCAATCAACAACCACCCCGTCAACAATATGATGGTCAACTCCACAGGAAATTGCAGCCCAGCATTTAACAAAGCTTACCAATGACGACCCATCAGCTACTCGATGGGAAATGGATACACTAACCGCTATCCCACCACAATCAAAGCAATTCACTTGGACTGCTAGCATTACCCTGGTGCTCAGCTCATCTAAGTTTTCATCTGGCTTGCATGGCAGTAGCTGCTCCAATTGATGAATGTCTGGCTGCTGAAGCATCACAGACATGTTGCATGTAACATGTGCTTCAATATAAGCGGCTCCATCATCATTGCAATCAATGAATAACTCATCTTTTATTCGCCCAGCAAAAGGGTAGAAGAGGGTTAATGTTTCGGAAAAGGCTTTTTTTAGGTAGTCAGAATTTTTGCTAGACATTTCGTTGGTTGGTGAGTAAAAAAGAATCACAGGGACGTATGCTAAAGCTGCAATCTGGTCCTTTCCAGAGAGCTTATAGGTTCTTAGGTGGTGTGGTGTTGGAGCTGAGGGCTTGATAATTTCTTGAGAAATAATTTGAACTTCCATGTTCACGTATTCCTTTGCTTGATTCATCAAGAGAGATTTAATATGATGTTTATATATAAAGATATTGATCAATAGCCTTTCACCGACACTTTGATAGTTAGTTGATTAAATATGATTTGCATACCAATCAGTCAGCTGTTTTTTTTGTTTTTTTTATGTGGACTTGGTAGTTGATTGTCAATTATGTCTGATTTTGCTTGCCTTTCTTATCAGTTATTCGTTTTATTTTATACAAAAAAAATATTTTTTGATAAGTGAAAAGGCCTGAAGTGGCCTTCTAAAGTATGATTATAATTTTTTTATTGTTATCTTTTCAATGATATTGACATAATAAAATATGATTTTAATAACCTATTCTTTTCTTCTCTCTTCCCATCTCCTCGATCTCTCCTCTCCTCTCCTCTCCTCCCCACTAATTCTTTGCCAAGTTAGCCCATTAATTTAAGAGAAAGAATGGGTGCAGAATAGTGAGTGAATTGAAGCAAATGAAGTGGCTTTCAAAAATGTGCATTCGATCTGGTGAGATTGACACTCAATCCACTCCGTTTGGACCGTGGACTAAATAGAGTGATAATTTTTTATTTTTTTAAGAAAAAGAAGGAAGAAGAAGAGCATGTATCATCATCAATGATGCTTCATTTATGGGAGGCTACAGAGTTAATTAGAAATAAGAGTGGCTAGATTGTCCAAATCAATATTATATTGACTGGTTAATTCTAAAATCAGTATTGTTTTTCAAGATGAAGTCCTTTCAGGCTCCACTACGTACATCGATCATCGTTAATTCTGATGTTCAGCCCATCAATTCCGACAACTGGCTTCATAATTTGGTTCTGTTTCTGATTAGCAAGTATCCAATGACTTTGAATGGTTTATCTATCTATTAATTAAGGGTGGTTGTTATCGAGTTGAGTTGATGATGTTATTATTAATCTAAAAATAAAAAAAAAAATTTAATTTAAAATAAAAAATTTTAATTTTTTTAAAAATACCCTTTAAAATACAAAAACAAATAATATCTAAATCATCTTCAGCTACCACTTGCTTTATTAGCGAATTAGGGCTTTGAGAATTAATTTATTTTTATGTTTAATAGTGTAATAAAATTATACATTAGTTCCTAGATCAAAGCACTCAGCTCTAGGACATCAACACATTTACTATACTACGTACTTTTTTATTATATTATAAATAAAAAAAATGCAGTAATAATATAATTATTATTATTTTTACTAATAGTTATCTCCATTTTAATGTTCATCATTGATTCATTTATTTTAAGGGAAAAAAAAAGAACAATTTCATGGCATAGCATGATATTGTAACATACGAAACATAACTCAAAAATTTATCTTAGATGTGATCACCGAAGGCCTCAGTTCTTGTCCCAAAAAAATAAATCCCACAAACCCTACAGGGCTCGAGCCTAATGATAATAAATGAGTGTTGATATATAGCGTGATGCCGCGGGTCAATTATTTTTTGCATTTCATAAAAAGTTAAGATCTTAAAAGTATTAGGTTTTTTTGCAAAGTTATACCCAAGAGTCTTAGGTTTAGTTGCAACGCCTAATCCAAGAGTAATATTTATAATATTAATAATAACATTAAACTTGCATGACCTAAATTTAAGTGGGTTTGACTGCAATACCAGACCCAATAGCATTGGATGTGGGTCTAGCTGCAAGGTCGTGTCATAAATGTGTGATAATTAAATAGATTAGTTAAAAAGAAAAAAACAAAGAAAA
>Ga0307513_10002524_pt1 | contig 25289 bp, 26 predicted proteins | sample 15_EM_MG_FD_202174 | JGI IMG/M metagenome (GOLD analysis project Ga0307513, IMG submission 202174) | Populus trichocarpa ectomycorrhiza microbial communities from riparian zone in the Pacific Northwest, United States - 15_EM | ecosystem: Host-associated > Plants > Roots > Unclassified | place...
AGGTCGTCGACCACGTCGGCGGCGTCATCGGACTCCATCTCGCCCAGCGCCTTGGCGAGCGTCGCCGACGGCACATGCTCGAGGATGTCCTCGCGGATCTCGGTGTCGAGTTCGGAGAGGATTTCCGCCAACGCCTCGGGATCGAGGTGCGGAACCAGCTCCTCGCGGTCGTCCGCGGAGAGGAAGCCCATCAGGTCGGCGATGTCGGCCGGGTGCAGGGCCGCCAGCAGTTCGCGCAAGCGCTCGGTGTCGCCGCGATCGAGCGCGTCGGCCACCATCGGCACATATTCGGGATTTAGCGCGTAGTCCTCGCCGAGGGCGAAGTCTTCGAGGTCTTCTTCCGCTCCGGAGCGCGTCTTGCCCATAAGCTCAAGGTCGTCCGTTTCGCGACTCATGCGGACCCCCCTTGGCTTATGTCAGACGCAATTTTCCTGCGAAGATTGAAGACCTTGATTCACTGGTGCGGTCGAGAAGACTCGAACTTCCACGGGTTGCCCCACAGCGACCTCAACGCTGCGCGTCTACCAATTCCGCCACGACCGCACGTGGTGAGCCGCGGGGGGTAGCAAAGCTCGAACGGTTTGTGAAGCACGACCTGAGGGCTTCAGGCGAAGCGCCGCACGGGGTGCGGCTAAAGACCGCCCGCCATGAAGTCGTAGACGTTGGCTTCGCGCGTCACGGCGATGGAAATCTTCTCGTCGTTGATCTGGATTTCGCCGCGGGCCACCGGGTGATTGTTGGCCAAGATCCAGACCTCGTCGTTCACCCCGGCGTCGAGGGGAATCACCGCACCGCGGCCCATGCGCAGCAGCTGCTGCATGGGGAGCGTCGAGCGCCCCAGCACCACCTGAATCTCCACGTTGACGGCCTTGACCTGACTCACGAAGCGACGCCCCTACCCTTGTCGTCGGACCCTGATCGGCTTTGCGAACCGCGGACCCGACCCCACATTGGGTAAACATGCTTGACCGTGAGTTAAATACGGGGCGCCAAACGCGGTTATTCGGCAGACAAGACGCCGCACCGGCCGGCTGGGCGGTATCGCCGGGCCAGATCGCCTATCCGGACGCCGTCGCAGCCATGGAGGCGCGCGCCGCCGCCATCGCCGAGGGCCGCGCAGGCGAACTGGTGTGGCTCCTGGAGCATCCGCCGCTATACACCGGCGGCGTCTCGGCCAAGCCCGGCGACCTTCTGGAGCCCGACCGATTCCCGGTGTTCGCCAGCGGACGCGGCGGCCAGTTCACCTATCACGGGCCCGGCCAGCGGGTGGCCTACGTCATGCTCGACCTGACGAAGCGCGAGCGCGACGTGCGCGCCTTTGTGGCGGCCCTGGAAGCCTGGGTGATCGGGGCGCTCGGCCGGTTCAACGTCGTGGGCGAGGTCCGCCCGGGCCGGGTCGGCGTATGGGTGGAGCGGCGCACGGCGGGCGTTGCCCCGCGCGAGGATAAGATCGCCGCCATCGGGGTGAAGCTGCGCCGCTGGGTGTCGTTCCACGGCATTTCGCTGAACGTCGAGCCGGACCTTGGCCACTTCAGCGGCATCGTGCCCTGCGGCGTCACCGAGCACGGCGTGACCAGCCTGATCGACCTCGGTCTGCCGGTGACGATGGCGGAGGCGGACGCGGCCTTGCGGGCGAGCTTCGAGGCGGTGTTCGGTCCCATCGCGGACGCCGAGGCGCCGCTTTGAGCGCGCCGACCTAGACGCCGGCCAGCATGCTCTTCGACGGCGCGAAAAAGTACTCGCCGCCCTTCAGGGTCACGAAGCCTCCGAACGGCGCATCCACGGTCCCGCCGGCGGCATTATCCCACACCTTGTGGTGCCGCAGGGTCGAGACGCCGCCCTCGCCGATGATCGGGTCCCGTCCCGTGGCGATAACGCCGCCGCTGGCCGAATTCAGGAAGGTCTCGTTGTTCGCCCAGGACGCCTGGGTGAACTCGAACTGGTTCTCAAGGCTGGATTGGTAGGCCATGAACAGCAGGCCGACCCCGTGGTCCGGCTCGTTCTGCGGATCGACGATACTGTCGCGTCGTCCATAGGTGATGCCGCGCCGCGCCATCAGGTGCGCGCGTTCGTCCGCCTCCGGAATTCCGAACTTCACCGCGCTCTCGCCGCGCGGGTTCGCCTTGCGCACGTGACCGTGGAACGGACACCGGGCGCCGCCGGGATCGGTGGAGTAGTTGAAATTGTTGCTGATCGGGCTGGTCGGCGTGTCCGTGCCGCTGATCTGCACAGAGGTGCCATTTTCCCAGCGCCCGACGATCATGGCGCCTGCGAGTTCGCCTGACCCCAGCGTTACGCCCAACGCCTCTTCGGCCGCCGTGAACGCCTTCACATTCTGCTCGAGCTTGCGGAAGACGAAGTAGCTTCCGAACGCGGTCGGCGAGGCCGATCCCGGATCCTTCACCAGCACCTGGCGAAGCGGGAACTCGGGATTCCACTTGTCCGTGCCGCCATTGGCGTCGTGCTCGCGCTGCACGTCTTCGACGAGAAGCAGCGGCTGGCTGCGCCCGTCCACATAGCCAAAATGCTCCAACCCCTCGCCCGCGGCATTGAAGATCGCCCGCCCGGCTTCCGAGGCCACCACCTCCGCCGCCTCGCTCATCACGTTAAGGATCTTGGTTTCCATGTCGTCGGCGCTGTTGGACGTCCAGCTGTCCGAGCTGTCGGGCTGGTCGGCGATCAGGACCATCGCGTGGATGTCGCCGCGGTAGTCCGCCTCCAGGTTCGCAAGGGCCGGGTCGGACAACTGCGCGGCGCGAGCCCGCATGCCCTGGCGGAAGACCTCGCCGGCAGGCCCCTGGGTGGGCGCCCGGTCGGCGATCCCAAGCGCCTCATAGCCCTTGAAGGTCAGGAAGAACGCCACGAACGGCCCGCCGTCGACCTTCGCGATCTTGAACGCATCGGCCTGGCGAAGCTGCTCGTGAGCGGACACCAGCAACAGCGAGATATCGCGTACGAACTTTCTGGCCCGCGCCTTGTCGGCGTTGAAGCGCAGGAACAGGTGCCGCGTGGCGCGCCGTCCGTGCCCCTTGAGGATATTGCCCTGGAGGTCGGCGAGCATCGCCACTTCCTCCGCGTTCGCGGTCTTCCAGCGCAGCGCACCGTCGAGGTTGATCGCCATGACGCCCTCCACCTATGCGCGAAACGTGGCACGGAGGATCCGACGCTGAAAAGCGGCATACCGAGGTTACACCGAAATGTGTCTGCGGCAGCGCTTAGACGCGCGGCCCACGCCGGCGGCTAGGCCGGCGCCATCGGCCGCAGTGGATTGGCGCCGTGCCGATTGGTCCCCGCCTCGCCCGGCATGGCGCCCAGCTCGACGCCGGCCCAGACCAGGACCACCACGAACAGGAAGTCGAAGAAGCCCGCCGGCTGCGGCCAGACCGCGACGATGGCGAGCAGGATCAGCGCCGCCCACCAGCCGGACCGCCCCCGGTCGTGCAGCCGCTTCGAGAGTACGCACGCGCCGCAGTAGAACAGCGCCGGATAGACCACCCAGCCGGTGAGCCAGTGCACCGTGGAGGGCGCCACCGCCTCGTAGAACACGGCCAGCGCCAGGAGAATGGCCGCAGCGATCAGCGACGGGCTCCGTGGCGAGCGCCCGGCCGCCGAGAAGAACAGGTCGCTCCAGTCCACCTGGCCGTTCATGGAATCCCCTGAGTCACCGCGACAGTATAGCTCAGGCGAACTCGACCAGCACCTCGTCGGCGGCCACGCTGTCGCCCGACTGGGCGTTGACAGCCTTCACGGTCCCGTCCCGCTCGGCGCGGATGATGTTCTGCATCTTCATCGCCTCGATGACCGCCACGGCCTCGCCGGCGCGGACCTGCTGGCCCACGATCACGTCGAGGGTGACCACCAGGCCCGGCATGGGCGAGAGCACCATCTTGGACGTGTCGGCCGCCTTCTTGGGCGGCAGCTTTTCGTGCAGCTCGGCCGACCGCGGGGTCAGCACCAGGACGTGCATCCGGCTGGCGCGGTGGCGGATCACGAAACCCTCTGCGGCCGGCTTCACGGTCGCGGTGAACGGCTTGCCGTCGAGGGTGGCGCGGAAGCTCGCCTGGCCTGGGCGCCAGCGGACGCCTTCCAGGTGCATCTTTCGGCCGTCGATCTCGACGATGATGCCGCCGCCGTTGCCGCTGACGCGGACGGCGCGCTTCTCGTGGCCCGCCACGACGATCCAGTCCTGGCGCAGCTGCTCCGGCGCGGCGCGGGCGAGCAGCGTGCGGTGCATGGAGAGCGCCACGGCGGCGACCAGATCGCGCTGGCCGTCGCTGGGCGGCAGGCCGACGAATCCCTCCGGGAACTCGTCCTTGATGTAGTTGGTGGAGAGCTTGCCCGACCGGAACCGCGGCTGATCCATCACCGCCGCGAGGAACGGGATGTTCTGGCCCAGGCCCTCGATGTGGAAGTCCTCCAGGGCGCGGCCCATGACGTCGATGGCCTCGTCCCGGGTCTTCGCCCAGCTCGAGAGCTTGGAGATCATGGGGTCGTAGAACATCGAGATCTCGTCGCCCTCGCGCACGCCTGCGTCGTTGCGGACGATCGATCCGTCAGGGAGTTCGCCTTCCTGCGGGGGGTCGTAGCGGACCAGCCGGCCGATGGAGGGCAGGAAGCCGCGGTAGGGGTCCTCCGCGTAGATGCGGCTCTCGATCGCCCAGCCCTTGATCTTCAGGTCCTTCTGGGCGAACGGCAGCTTCTCGCCATAGGCCGAGCGGATCATCTGCTCCACCAGGTCGACGCCGGTGATCAACTCGGTGACCGGGTGCTCGACCTGCAGGCGGGTATTCATCTCCAGGAAGAAGAAGCTCTTGTCCTGGCCGGCCACGAACTCGACGGTCCCGGCGCTGTCGTATTGGACAGCCTTGGCGAGCGCGACGGCCTGGGCGCCCATGGCCGCCCTGGTCTTCTCGTCGAGCAGCGGGCTCGGCGCCTCCTCGACGACCTTCTGGTTGCGCCGCTGGATCGAGCATTCGCGCTCGAACAGGTGGACGACGTTGCCGTGCTTATCGCCCAGCACCTGGATCTCGATGTGGCGCGGGCTCTCGATGAACTTCTCGATGAAGATCCGGTCGTCGCCGAAGCTGGCCTTGGCCTCCCCCTTCACGGCCGGGAAGCCCTCCTCGACGTCCTTGCGGTTCCAGGCGACCCGGATCCCCTTGCCACCGCCGCCGGCCGAGGCCTTGATCATCACCGGATAGCCGATCTCCTCGGAGATCTTGATGGCGTGGGCGATATCGTCGATCTCGCCGACATGGCCCGGCACCACCGAGACGCCGGCCTTGGTGGCGAACTTCTTGCTTTCGATCTTGTCGCCCATCGCCTCGATAGCGTGCGGATTGGGGCCGATGAAGACGATCCCCTCCTCCGCAAGCCGGCGCGCGAAGCCCGCGTTCTCGCTGAGGAACCCGAATCCCGGGTGCACGGCTTCCGCGCCGGTCGAGCGCACAGCCTCGACGATCTTGTCGGCCAGCAGGTAGCTCTGGGCGGCCGGCGCCGGACCGATGAACACGGTCTCGTCGGCCATCTCCACGCCGAGCGAGTCGGCGTCAGCCTCGGAATAGACCACCACCGTGGCGATCCCCATCCGGCGGCAGGTCTTGATGATACGGACCGCGATTTCCCCGCGGTTGGCGATCAGGATCTTGGAAAACATCTAGCGCAGCTTCACGGCGGTTCCGGTGGCCGAGACCATCAACATGCCGTTCTCGACGCCAAGGGTCTCATAGTCCAGGTCGACGCCGACGACGGCGTCGGCCCCGCGGCGCGCCGCCTCGTCGCTCATCTCGCGCATGGCGATGTCGCGGGCCTCCCGCAGGGCGTTCTCGTAGCCGGTCGCCCGGCCGCCTACGATGTTGGTGACACCGGCCAGAAAGTCGCGGAAAATGTTGGCCCCGATGATGGCCTCGCCGGTGACCACGCCGATCGTGGCGGCGATCTCGCGCTCGGCGATGGTTGGGACGGTCGACAGTATCATTCCAGCGGTCCTCACTTCCGGATCGAAGGGCGGGACCTTAGATTGAGCGCCATGAGCACGCCAGCAGTCTCCCCCTCAGGTTTCGACCTCACGGCGCCTACCCCAGAGGAACGCAAGCGCCTGGAAGCCTCGCTGACCCGCGAGGAGGCCGAGGTGTTGCTGCATCACGGCACCGAGGCGCCGTTCTGCGGCGGCCTGCTCGATCAGAAGGACGACGGCGTCTACTGCTGCCGTCTCTGTGGCCTGCCGCTGTTCGAGCACAAGACCAAGTTCGAGAGCGGCACCGGCTGGCCGTCGTTCTGGGCGCCCTTCGACGACACCCACGTCCAGGCGATCGAGGACCGCGCCTATGGCATGCTGCGGATCGAGACGCTCTGCGCCCGCTGCGGCAGCCACCAGGGCCACGTCTTCCCCGACGGCCCGCCGCCGACCCGCCTGCGCTATTGCATCAATTCGGTGTCGCTGGAGTTCGTCCCGGGCGGCGCGCCCCTGCCCGACCGGCTGAACCGGGGCGAGGCGCTAAGACCCGCGCCGGTCGGCTCGGCCGCCACCGACTAGCGGCCCCGACCGGGGCATGGGCGGCTCCCCCGACTTCTACCTGCACATCCGAACGCTCATCGCGCTGGTGATCGGCCTTTCGATCACCCACAACCTCGGCGGCGCGGCTGTGAACCTGATCTACCAGGTCTCCGACATCCTGCGGCTCTACAACCGCGAGGATTAGACCCCGAGCTCGGCCCTGGCGATTTCCGCGACCTTCAGGGCCGGCGTGGGATCGAAGCCGTCAGCCATGCACCAGGCGGCCGAAACGCCGGCATGGGCCAAGGTCCAGCGCAGCAGCCGCTCGCGATCGAGCCGCGCCGCTTCCGCGATGACCCCGGCCTGACGCGCCAGCCTGCCGGGCGCCAGCGCCGTGGCCGCGTCCGGATTGCAAAGCGTGGTGGCGTATTCGTAGGTCCGCTCGCCCAGCACCCCCTTGGGGTCGATGATCAGCCAGCCGCGCTCTGCGCCATCGAGGACGTTCTCGTGGTGCAGGTCGCCGTGCAGGACGCAGACGTCCTGCGGCTCGGCCAGCAAGGCCCGGGAGGTCGCCAGCGCGACGTCGAGAATGCCCCCGTGGGTCGCCGCGGCGGGCGCCAGGGCGCGGAACCAGCTCGCCAGCGGAAAGAGGCCGTCAGGGAGCGGCCGGCCGCGCGGCGCATGCAGCCGGTCGCCGACGGCGCAGAGGATCCGCATCGCGTCGTCGTCGCCGCCGTTGCGCGCCAGATCGGCCAGGGTGCGCCCGGCCGGAATGCGCTCCATGAGCAGGGCCGCCCCGTCGATCGCCAGCACCCGCGGCGCGCCGTCGCCGTCCCACCAGGCCATCAGCCGGGCGCCGGCCATCTCGTGCTCCGAGGTGGCGATCTTCAGCATGGCGGGCGCATCGCCCTGCCGCACCGGGATGAGCCAGTTCTTGCAGTAGGGCGTCTCGAACGGCTCGCCGTCCGGCGTCAGGCCCCAGCGTTCGAGCCACGGCGCAAAGACGGTCAGGTGCCCCATGGGGGGAGCATATGCGCCCTCCTCCCGCCTGGGGAGAAGGGCGCTGAGGTTTAGTTCTTGCGGCCCGCCGTCGATTGGCCGCCACCCGCGCCGCCTGTGCCGTTGGCGGTGGGGTCGTCCTTGCGCGTCTGGGCCTCGGCCGCGCTGTCACCGTAGCCGGACGCCAGGCTGGCGCCCTTGGCGGGGCGCAGGTTGTTCTGCACGTGGGCGACGCCGGAGATGTCCTCGACGATCCGCTCGGCGCGATGCTTGGCCTCACGGCTCTCCACCGTGCCCGAGAGCGTCACCTCGCCGGCTGCGACCGAGACCGAGATGTGGGAGGCGTCGAGCCAGCTGTCGTCGGTGAGCCGCTCGTGCACCTCGTCGCTGATCCGTTCGTCGGAGCGCTTGTAGCCCTGTGGACCGAGGCCGCGGGCGCCGCGGCTCTCCCGGTCGTAGTCGTGATAGGCGCGCGCCTCACCGCCGCCGCCGAACCAGGACGCCACCCGCTCGCCGGCCCGGTGCAGGAAGTCGCCGGCGTTGCGGCCCGCGTCCTCAAACCGCTCGGTGCGCTCGGACCGGGCGTCGCGCCGGCCGCCGTCGCCATAGCCGCGCTCATAGTCGTAGCCGCCGGTCCCGCCCGAGGCGAGGCGACGGGAGGGCTCGGGAGAATAGTCTTCGTAACCCGCCTCGCCGTAACCGGCGCGGTCATAGGCCGCCCGGCCGTAGTCCCGTTCGCGGCCGGCGTCATAGCCCCGCGGCTGGTCGCCGTATTCGACGCCGCCCTGGCCGTATTCCTCGCGGTAGATGGGCTCGCGGGCGTCATCGCCGTAGAAGCGCCCGCCGCCGGTGTAGTCCTGCGAGGTGAATCGCGGCGGCGTGCGGCCACCGGTTCCGGAGCCGCCATAGCTCGCGCCGCTCTCGCGCTGGCCGAACACAGGATCACGGTTCAGGCCGCCTCGGCGTGCGCCAGCGCTCTCCGGCCGGTCACGCCGGAAGCTGCGCGTCTCGCGATCACGGCCGTAGAACCAGGGCTCGTCGTCGCGCGCGCGCCAGTCGTCCTGATGATTGTCTGTCCACCGGCCGGCCATGGGAATTCCTCCGTCTGCATTGGGCGTGAAAGCCCTTCAGGCGGGAGAACGGTGGGTGTTTGGCGAGGTTCCGGGGTTTCCCGACCCTAGAGCGGAATGTTGTCGTGCTTCTTCCAGGGATTGGTCAGCTGTTTCCCCTTGAGGCTCCTTAGCGCCCGCACAATCCGGCGGCGCGTGCCGTGGGGCATGATGACGTCGTCGATGTAGCCTCTGGAGGCCGCGACGAAGGGGTTGGCGAAGCGGGCCTTGTACTCGGCCTCGTGCTCGACCAGCTGCTCGGTGGTCTGGTTGCGGAAGATGATCTCCACCGCACCTTTTGACCCCATGACGGCGATCTCGGCCGTCGGCCAGGCGTAGTTGATGTCGCCGCGCAGGTGCTTGGAGCTCATCACGTCATAGGCGCCGCCGTAGGCTTTGCGGGTGATCAGGGTGATCTTCGGCACCGTGGCCTCGGCGAAGGCGAACAGCAGCTTGGCGCCGTGGCGGATCAGGCCGCCCTGCTCCTGCTTGGTCCCCGGCATGAAGCCCGGCACGTCGACGAAGGTGATCAGCGGGATCTCGAAGGCGTCGCAGAAGCGCACGAAGCGCGCGGCCTTGCGGCTGGAATCGATGTCCAGCACGCCGGCCAGCACCTGCGGCTGGTTGGCGACGATGCCCACCGGCTGGCCGTCCATCCGCGCGAAGCCGACGACGATGTTCTTGGCGAAGTCCGGGCTGATCTCGAAGAAGTCGGCCTCGTCGACCACCTTGGTGATCAACTCTTTGATATCATAAGGCTTGTTGGGATTTTCCGGGATCAGGGTGTCGAGACTGGGCTCCTCGCGCTCCGGGTCGTCGAAGCTCTCGCGCACCGGCGGCTTCTCGCGGTTGGAGAGCGGCAGGAAATCAATCAGGCGCCGAACCTGGGTCAAGGCTTCCAGGTCGTTCTCGAAGGCCCCATCGGCGACGCCCGACTTCATGGCGTGGATGCGGTAGCCGCCGAGGTCCTCGTGGGTGACGTCCTCGTGGGTGACCGTCTTCACCACATCGGGACCGGTCACGTACATGTAGCTTGTGTCCTTCACCATGAAGATGAAGTCGGTGATGGCCGGCGAATAGACGTCGCCGCCGGCGCAGGGGCCCATGATCACGCTGATCTGTGGGATGACGCCGGAGGCCAGGGTGTTTTCGAGGAAGATGTCGGCATAGCCCGCCAGGCTCTCGACGCCCTCCTGGATACGCGCGCCGCCGGCGTCGAAGAGACCGATGATCGGCGCCCCCATCTTCAGCGCCTGACGTTGCACCTTGAGGATCTTCTGGGCGTGGGCGCCCGAAAGAGACCCGCCGAACACGGTGAAATCCTTGGAGAATACGAAGACGACCCGGCCGTTGATCGTGCCCCAGCCGGTGACCACGCCGTCGCCGGGGATCTTCTGTTCGGCCATGCCGAAGTCGACCGCGCGGTGCTCGACGAACATGTCGAACTCCTCGAAGGAGCCTTCGTCGAGCAGGAGGTCGACGCGTTCGCGCGCGGTCAGCTTGCCCTTGGCGTGCTGGGACGCGATGCGCCGCGCGCCGCCGCCGACACGGGCCTCTTCACGCCGCTTCTCCAGCTCTTCAAGGATATGCTTCACGCTTCAACGCCCTTCCCTGCACGGAGTGAAGGCGTAGAGCCGCTGGCCGAGCTAGGCAAGATCACGCCGGGTCAGGCGCGGTGCGGCGCTTAGGCGTAGGTCTCGCGCAGCAGGCGGCGGGCGGCCACCAGCATCTGCAGCGAAAAGTCGCCCAGGACGGCCTGGGCCACGGGCTGGGCCGGCGGCGTGTCGGTCAGGCGCGCCAGGATGTGATCGATCTTCTGGGCCGTGTCGCTGCGGTCGCTCGGCGTGGCGTCGCCCGCCATATGTTCCTGCGCTTCGATCAGGGCCGACATGGCGGCGGGCGCGAGGGCCACCTGGGACGCGGCGAGTTTGGGCGAACTGACCGGCTGCCCGTTGAGCACGGCCTCCATCTCCAGCGGCTGCAGCACGCGGGGCGTCAGGCCCTCGATGCGGACGGGGCTGAGGACGATGGTTTGCGCGATCGGGGCGATCACAGCTCTGGCTCCGTTCCATTTCGGCACACGGCCGTTATCTGAAACGTGAGGTTGGCAACCTTCGCGCCAGCTTGCGTCATATCTCGGTTCGGCCACTCTTTTCGAGCGCAGCGCGATTCGGGGGGACCATGCTGATCGTCACCGGCTCCATCACGGCGAGGCCCGACACCTTCGACGACCTGCTGCGGGCGGCGCTGGACCACGTCCACCGCTCGCGGGCCGAGGAGGGTTGCCTGGCGCACGGGGTCTACGCCGACTGCGAGGACCCGCTGAAGCTGTTCTTCTATGAGGAGTGGGCGGATCGCCCGGCGCTGGACGCCCACTTTGAACAGAAGGGCTCGCAGGCCTTCATGGCCGCCGTGCGCGACCTGGCCGCGCGGAGCACGCCGCTGCGCATCATGCCGCTCGAGGAGCGCCGCTACCCCTACGATCGCAGGCGTTAGGCCAGCGCGAGGCCCCGGAACCAACGCTGCAGCATCACGGCCTCGCCGCGCAGCCGCTCGCTGCGCTCGGCCGCCTCGGTGTCGACGCCCCACTGGTCCTCCTGCCAGGCCTCGTCGAGGCGGGAGAGTTCGAAGGCCTGCTCGCCGGTCAGCCAGCCCCGCTGCACGGCGATGGCCAGGATCGCCGAGCCGAACAGGGCCGCCCCGAACGCCAGCCCGGTCAGACCGAAGTTGTCGAGTTCGAGCGCCAGGGCCTTCACGCCGGCCAGCGTCTCGCCCGGCTGTTCACGGTGGACGACCCCCGCGGCGCGGACGAAGACGAGCTTGGCCTCGGCCTCGATCTGGGCGAGCACCGGGCCCCAACCGCGGGTCTGCCGCTCGACCAGGCCGGCCGGCGCCTCGGCGAAGTAGCAGACCAGGTCGGACGCGGCGTAGTCGGCGATCGACTGCGCGACGGCGTCACGGGCCTGAGACACGGAGTCGATGGCGGTGTTCGCCAGGCGCGTGGCGTGCATGCCGGCGATCTGAAGGATCTCGCCCTGCCCGGCCCACTCCTCGGCGACCTGGTCGGCGAGCGCGCGCGTGGGCAGCACGACGAGGCCGCCCTTGGGTCCGCGCACGTTGCGGCCGTCGAGCTGCACGCCGAAGCCGCCGTCCGTCTGCACGACGTCGACGGCCTTGTAGAACCGCCGCGGCTTGTCGCTCGCCTCCTTGAATCCCTTCTGCAACCGTTGCTCCCCGGAAATCTGACGGCCTTGGCCATGACCTAGTTTCGGTGCAAATGAGCCTAGGGACGTCAGGGCGCAAGGAGGCACGTAAGTGACACTTGCCGATCAGGACTTGAAGGCGGCCATCGCGGCGACGCGGTTCGGCCTTGGCGCCAGGCCGGGCGAGATCGCCGAGGCGCGCCGCGACCCGCACGGCTTCCTGCGCGCGCAGATCCGCCGGGACGGCGCTGACCTTCCGGCCGGCGTCGCGACCAGCAGCGAGCGCCTCGGTGAATTCCGCGAATACCAGCTCGAAAAGCGCGACGCGCGCCTGCAGAAGGCGGCCATGGCGAGCGGCGGCGACGGCAAGCCCGCCGATCCGGACGCCCGCGACCCGGTCAAAGTCGTCGGCAGGATGCTGCGCCAGGACGTCGGCGCAGACTTCGGCGCGCGCCTGCAACTGGCGGTGACCACCGGGGCGGGTTTCCGGGAACGGTGGGCCGACTTCTGGGCCAACCACTTCACCGTATCGGCCACCAAGGCGATCACCGGCACGGTCATCGGACCCTACGAGGCCGAGGCCATCCGCCCCAATGTCTTCGGTCGCTTCACCGACCTGCTGGGCGCGGTCGAGACCCATCCGGCCATGCTGACCTACCTGGACCAGGTCCGGTCGATCGGCCCCAACAGCCGCGCCGCGGAGTATCTGAAGACCGGCGGCAATCCGCGCGGTGTCGGGCGCGCGCGCCTGCAGCGTGTGGCCAACCGCAGCGTCGGCCTGAACGAGAACCTGGCCCGCGAGATCCTGGAGCTGCACACGGTCGGCGTGAACGGCGGCTACAGCCAGGCCGACGTCACGGAGTTCGCCCGCGCCATGACCGGGCTTTCCGTCGGCGGCCCGCGCGATCCCGCCTCGGAGACGGGGACGGCCGTCTTCCGCGACCCGGCGCACGAGCCCGGCGAGCGGACGGTGATGGGCGTGCGCTATCGGCCCGGCGGCAAGGATCAGGCCGGCGCCATCCTGGCCGATCTGGCCGCCAAACCCGCCACCGCGACCTTCGTCTGCACCAAGATCGCCCGGCACTTCGTGGCCGACGAGCCGTCACCCGCCCTGGTGGCGCGACTGGAGAAGGCCTGGACGTCCAGCAACGGCGACCTGAGCCGCGTGGCCGAGGCGCTGATCGCGGCCCCGGAGGCCTGGGCGCCGACCCCCGCCAAGTTCAAGACGCCCTACGAGTTCATCGTCTCCAGCTACCGCGCCGCCGGCGCCCAACCGGAGACCTTCGGCAAGGTTGCGCCGATCCTCACGGCGCTCGGCCAAAAGCCGTTCTCGGCGCCCTCGCCCAAGGGCTGGCCCGAGGACGCCCAGTCCTGGGCCGCGCCCGACGCCATCGTCAAACGCATGCAGTTCGCCCAGGCCTTCTCCGCCGCGGCCGTGCGCGATCGCGACCCCAAGGCGCTGGCCGCCGACGCGCTGGGCGCCCGCCTCACGCCCGACACCGCCAAGGCCGTGGCCCGGGCCGAGTCCCGCGCTGAAGGCTTCGCCCTGTTGCTCATGAGCCCGGAGTTCCAACGTCGATGAACGCCATCCTTCCTTCTCGGGGTCTTCCCACCCGCCGAGGCGTGCTGGCCGGCGCAGCCGGCTTCGGCCTCGCGCTCGAACTCATCGCCGTGCCGGCCGTGGCCGCCGATGCGGATCTCGCCAGGCGCAAGGTGATTGTCGTGATCTGCCGCGGCGGCATGGACGGCCTCTCGGTCGCGCCGCCGATCGGCGATCCGGAATACCAAGGCCTGCGCGGCGCCCTGGCGCTGAACAAAACGGCCCTGCCGCTCGACGGGACCTTCGGTCTGCACCCGGCGCTGGCCTCGGTCCAGGCGCTGGCCCAGGCCGGCGAGGCGCGCATCGTGCCGGCGGTCGCGACGCCGGATCGCGCCCGCTCGCACTTCGAGGCGCAGGACGTGCTCGAGACCGGCGCCGCCGGGGTCTATTCGGCCTCCTCCGGCTGGCTGAACCGCGCCGTCGAGGCGCTCTCGGCGCACCGCAAGGTCGAGGCGTTGTCGGTGGGCGCGACTGCGCCGCTCATCCTGCGCGGCAAGGTGCAGACCGCCTCCTGGTCGCCGGGCCGCGCGGTGGACGCCGAGGCGCGGCTGCCGACCCTGCTGCAGGACCTCTATCGCAACGACCCGCTGCTGGGCCCCGCGCTGGCCCGGGGCCTCGCCACCGAGGTCATGGCCCAGTCCGCCACCGCCGACATGGCGGCGAAGCCCACGGCGATGATGGGCCAGCCGCCGCCCGCCAACACCCCGCAGAGGGTCCGCCAGGGCCGCGAGGCCGCCCGCTCGCTGGGCCTGTCCCTGGCCGGCTTCATGCGCGAGCCCGGCGGGCCGCAGGTCGCGGCCATCTCGCTCGACGGTTTCGACAGCCACGCGAATCAAGCGGGATTGCTGAACACCCGGCTCGCCTACATGGACGCGGTACTGGACGGCATCCGTTCCGGGCTGGGGCCGGAGTGGAAGAACACCGTGGTGGTGGTCGCCACCGAGTTCGGCCGCACGGCGCGGATCAACGGCACCGGCGGCACCGACCACGGGACCGCCTCGACCGCGCTGTTGCTCGGCGGGGCGCTGAAGACCGGCGGCATCGTCGGCGACTGGCCGACGCTCAGGGCCAATGCGCTCTTCGAGAACCGCGACGTGGCTCCGACACTCGACATGCGCGGCCTCTTCAAGGGCGTGCTCGCCGAGCACATGGGCCTCGACCGCGCGGTGCTCGACAAGACCGTCTTCCCGGACAGCGCCGCGGCGAAGCCGGTGCTGGGCCTGGTCTGATAGATGCGCCCCTCAGGGGGAGCTGTCAGCGAAGCTGACTGAGGGGGTTGGAGCCCGCTGATTCGGTGACCCCCTCCACCGCTTCGCCTTCCCCCTCCCCCTGCGGGGGCGGATCTCTATTTCGGGATCGCGTCGAAGGCGATGGTCATGCGGGCCTCGTCCGTCGTGAACGGCACCGTGCCGTGCCACATATAGGACGGGAACAGCACCAGCCGGCCGGGCTTGGGCTTCACGAAGTGCTCGGCGGGCAAAGGCGGCTCGGTGGCGTAGGGCGGCTGCCCGAAGCGGATCCAGCCCTCCTTGGCCTCGGTCTCGAGGGCGGCGTCGGGCGTTTCGACGTAGAAGGCCGACGACAGCCAGCCCTGCGAGTGGAAATGGTCTTTGTGGAAGCCGCCGGGCCGCAGGCGGACCGACCAGGCTCCGGTGATCCGGTAGTCGCCCGTGTCGCGACCCCGCAGCGGACCAGCGCCCGCGCCCAGCCTGGCCATGTGCTCGCGGATCGGCGCGTCGGCGGCGCGGAAGAAGGCCTGGATGGCGGGATCGTCGGAGCCGGTCAGCAGGTGCATGGTCTGGCTGCCCTGCCGCAGCGACTGGTTTGACGGGTGCTGCTGATAGACATGAAGTTTTTTCAGGGACTTGCTGAGATCATCTAAGAACGCGTCGAGGCTCGGCCAGCCGTCGGGCGTGGCGATGTCATAGACTCCGACCATAGTGTCGTAGTCGCAGATCTCCCCGTAGAGCGGGTCGCCGGCCGCGCGCGCCGCCGTCGCAGCCCAGCCCAGCAACGATTGATCGTCGGGGTATTTCTCCAGCCCGGCGCGCGCCTTGGCCAGCGCCTCCTGCGGCCGGCCGGCGGCGAGGTGGATGATGGCCCACTGGTTGTAGAGGCTGCGCGCCTCGGGGTTCAGGCCCTCGGCCTGACGGGCCAGCCGTTCAGCTTCGTCCAGCCGGCCCATTTCCAGCGCGGCCTGCGCTGCGGCCAGCACCACCGGAACCTCGCGCGCCAGGGTCTGCGCGGCCGCTCCCAGAAGGTCGGCCCCACGGCCCGGGTCGCCGGCCGACTCGATCAGCTTCGCCTTGGCCAGCAACAGCGGCGCCGGCGGTCCGCCCGCCACGAAGCAGGCGTCGATGATCGCCTCCGCCTCGGCCAGGTCGCCGCGCCGCATCCAGGCGATGTTGGCGAGCTCCATGGCGACGGTGAAATTGCCCGGTGCGCGCTTCAGGCTCTCGCGATAGGCGGCCTCGGCGGCGTCATGGTCGCCCACAGCCAGTTCGGCGCGCGCCAGCACGCCCCAGGTCTCGGCGGCGTCCAGGCCAAGCGCGAACGCCTTCTCGCAGGCCGCCTTGGACGCCGCCCCACGGCCCAGGTCGCCCAGGGTGGCGGCGTAGTTGTGCCAGGCCACGGCGCTCTGGCCGAACCGCGCGATGGCCTGCTCGTCGAACGGCAGCGCCTCTTCCCGCTTGCCCAGCAGCTTCAGGGCCGCGGCGTGGGCGGCGAGCGCGCTGTGGCTCGGCTGTGGCTGATCGACCAGCACCTGGGTCAGCAGCAAGGCCTCCCGCACGCGGCTCTGGGCGATCAGCGCGTCGGCGCGGTCGAGGATCTCTTTGGTCAACGTCGGCTCCGGCCGAAGGGTTCGGGGTCGGCTTCGTGCTCGTCGAAGCCGAAGCGTTCGAAGCCCGCGCGCATCTCGGGGCTCAGCGGCGCCTCGAGGACCAGGGTCCCACGAGACGGGTGCGCCAGTACGAGGCGGCGGGCGTGCAGTTGCAGTTTCAGTCCGGCCGACAGCTCGGCGGACTCGTCGGTGCCGTACTTCGGATCGCCGAGGATCGGGTGGCCCATGGCCAGCATGTGGGCGCGAAGCTGGTGCGTGCGGCCGGTATGCGGATAGAGCGCCATCCAGGCCGCCCGGGGCCCGGCGCGGGCGATGGTCACGAACTCGGTCTCGGCGGGCTCGCCGTCGGGGTCCTTAGGTTCGGCGGGGACCACCATCTCGCGGTCGCCGACGCCCTTCTTGACCAGCGGCAGGTTCAGGAGGCCCTCGCCGGGCTTGGGGAAGCCCCAGACGATCGCCCAGTAGGTTTTGACCGCGCGACGCTTGGCGAAGGCGCCAGCGAGCTTGGCGGCGGCGCCGGGGCTCTTGCCCAGCACCAGCACCCCGGAGGTATCGCGGTCGAGGCGGTGCACCAGCCTGGGCCGCTCCAGCCCCTCACCCCAGGCCGAGAGCAGACGGTCGATGTGTTTGCTGGTCTTGGTGCCGCCCTGGACCGCCAGGCCCGCCGGCTTGTTCAGCACCAGCACCTCGTCGTCCTCGTAGAGCACCAGCGACTTGGCGAAGGCGATCTCGCGCGGGTCGAGTTCGTTCTTGTCGCGCGGCGGCGGGGCGTCGGGCAGCGGCGGCACGCGCACCTGGGCGCCTGCCGTCAGGCGGGTGTCGGGCTTGGCGCGCGATCCGTCGACGCGGATCTGGCCCGAACGGGTGAGCTTCTGGAGCTGGATATGGTTCAGGTGCGGCCAGCGGCGCTTGAACCAGCGGTCCAGACGCACGCCATCTTCGCCGCTATCGACATAGAGGGTGCGGACTTCTCTCACGCGAACAGGCGCCGGATCACCAGCAGGCCCGCGAACAGCGCCGTCACCGACAGCACCACCGAGATCAGGCTATAGCCTGCCGCCGCGACATAGGTCCGCCGTTCGATCATCAGGGCGGTCTCCAGCGAAAAGGCTGAGAAGGTGGTGAAGCCGCCCAGCACGCCCACGCCCAGCAACAGCCGCCACTTCTCCTGATCCGCCCCGCCGCGATAGGCCAGCACGCCGACCAGCACGCCCATCAGGAGGCCGCCGATCACATTGGCGGCCAGGGTGCCGTACGGCCATGTCGCGCCGAGGCTCCGCCCCGCCTGGACGCCCAGGAGATAGCGGCAGATCGCGCCGAACGCGCCGCCGAAGCCGACTAGCAGGAGATTCATCGCGCCCCTTATGCGACGGCTGGGCCGCCGCCGCAAAGGGGGCCGGTGTCGCGCCTCAGGTGCGCTGGCCCACTGAGCTTCGCACGCCGCGCGCGTCATAGACGTCGGCGCCCGGCGGCCTGGGCCCCTTGCCCATCACCACCTCGAGCGTGGAGGCGACGGTCGGGCCGCCGCCGGTGCTGAAACTGGTGCCGACGCCGACGCTGGCGCCGCTGTGCCAGCCGTAGTTGCCGCCGCCGAAGCCGAGGCTGACGCGCGGGCTGCGGTCGGGCTCGCCGGCCATGAACCGCTCGGAGACCCGGAACCAGTCGTAGCCGTCGGCGATGGCCAGGTCGGCGGCGCGCAGCAGGGCATAGTCCGCGACCTGGCTCGGCGGCGCGCCTGGAGCGCCGCGGAAGGTGATGCGGTAACGGCCGGGCTCGATGCGATATTCGGAATAGCCGACGCCCTGCGGACCGGCGGCGGCCTGGTAGAGCGTGGGCTGGGGCGTCGCGCAGGCGGTGAGCGCGAGGGCGGCGAGGATGGGCGCGATCAGCTGCTTCATGGCGCTAGTCCGACCGAAAACCGTTTCGGTTCCGTAACTTCTGTTGGCTAACGGGCGAATAGGCGCCGCCGTTCCGGCTCAGCCCAGTCCCAGAGCTTTTATCAGCTCCGCCATGTCGGCCGGCACAAGGGCCTCGATGCGCTTTTCGCCGCCGGAGGGGTGCGGGAATTTCAGCGCAGCCGCATGCAGCATCAGCCGGGGCACGGGATGACCACCGACCACCAGCGACCCGCCATAGCGCGCGTCGCCAGCGATGGGGCGGCCCAGGTGCGCCAGATGCACCCGCAGCTGGTGCATGCGCCCGGTTTCCGGATCCAGCTCCAGGAGCGCCGCGCCCGGCGCCTGCGCCAGCGTGCGATAGCGGCTGCGGGCGGTCTCAGCGTCCGGGTGGTCGGGCTTGCAGGTCCGCATGAAGGCCTCGCGGCCCTGCTCGTCGCGGCGCAGCGGCTCGTCGATGGCGCCTTGCAGCGGCTCCGGCGCCCCCGGCGTCACGATGGCGCGGTAGGTCTTGGCGAATTTCCGGGCCATCATCGCCTTGCCGAGGAAGCCGGCGGCCGGCTTGGTCTTGGCGGTGAGGATCACCCCCGACGTATCCCGGTCGAGCCGGTGAATCAGCCTGGGCCGCGCCTTGCCCGGCCTCGCGAACGCCCACAGCAGCTCGTCCAGCGTATTGGCCTGGCCGCGTCCGCCCTGGCTGGAGAGGCCCGCCGGCTTGTTCAGCGCCAGGATGTCGGGGTCCTCGTAGATCACCAGGCCCTGGACCAGGGCGATCTCGTCAGGCGTGAGCTTGATCGGCGCCTTGACCTTGTGGCGCGGGCTCAAGACCGCCCCCCTCCAGATGGCCGGTCCCTGCGCAGCGCCGCCCAGCGGTCCAGCCGCTCCTTGATCCGCGCCTCCGACCCCTCGCCTTTCGGCTGGTAGAAGGTCTGGCGCTCCATCTCGTCGGGGAAATAGTCCTGGCCGGAGAAACCCTCCGGCGCGTCGTGGTCGTAGGCGTAGCCCTTGCCGTAGCCCAGGTCCTTCATGAGCTTGGTCGGCGCATTGCGGATATGGGCCGGCGGCATCAGCGATCCGGTCTCCTTCGCCGCCTTCATGGCCGCGCCGAAGGCCTTGTAAACCGCGTTGGACTTGGGCGCGGCGGCCAGGTGCACCACGAGTTGCGCCAGTGCGATCTCGCCCTCGGGGGAGCCCAGGAAGTCGTAGGTGTCCTTCGCCGCGTTGGCGAGCACCAGCGACATGGGATCGGCCTCGCCGATGTCCTCCGCCGCCGCCCGGATCAACCGCCTGGCGATGAACAGCGGATCTTCGCCCCCGGTCAGCATCCGGGCCAGCCAGTAGAGCGCCGCGTCGGGGTCGGAGCCCCGGATCGACTTATGCAGGGCGGAGATGAGGTTGTAGTGCTCCTCACGGTCCTTGTCGTAGGCGGGGCTGCGCTTCTGCAGCACCTGGCCCAGGTCCTTGGTGGTGAGCGGCTTGGCCGAGCCGATGTTGAACAGCGTCTCGGCGAGCGTCAGCAGATAGCGCCCATCGCCGTCGGCCAGCGCGGTCAGCGCGTTGCGCGCCTCCGGCTCCAGCGGCAGGGCGCGTCCTTCGAAGGCCTCGGCCTTCTGCAGCAGCGACTCCAGCGCCTCGTCGTCCAGGCGCTTTAGGACGAAGACCTGGCTGCGCGACAGCAAGGCCCCGTTCAGCTCGAAGGACGGGTTCTCGGTCGTCGCGCCCACCAGGGTGACAATCCCCTCCTCCACGAACGGCAGGAAACCGTCCTGCTGGGCGCGGTTGAAGCGATGGATCTCGTCGACGAAGAGCAGGGTCGACTGGCCGGCCAGGCGCCGCACGCGGGCCTGTTCGAAGGCCTTCTTCAGGTCGGCGACGCCGGAGAACACCGCCGAGAGCTGCTGGAATTCATAGCCGGCTTCCTTGGCGAGCAGGCGCGCGATGGTGGTCTTGCCGGTGCCGGGCGGACCCCACAGGATCATCGACGCCAGGCGCTTGGCGTCGGCCATGCGGCGGATCGGGCCGTCGGGACCCAGGAGGTGATCCTGGCCCACGACCTCGTCCAGGCGCTGGGGGCGCAGCCGGTCTGCGAGCGGTGACGGCGCCTGGGGCGTCAGGCCCGCGGCTTCGAAGAGATCGGCCATGGGCGAGCATGTAGCAAATCGATGCAGTCGGCGTTAGGCCGGCCGTCGCAGATAGTCCGCGCCCGACGCAGTCGCCCGCTGCGGTCGGCCATCGAGCCAGGCGTCGAACCGCAGGCGCTCCGGCGACCACGCGTCCTTGCCGGCGCGGAACAGGCCGCCCGCAAGCGGCGTCAGGGGGTTGGTCCCATCGATGGTCAGGTCCGGCCCCTGGGCGATCACCCGGAAGGACCCGCGCCAGGGGTCGTCGCTCTCGTAGTAGCCGGTCAGCGCCGCGAGCTTGGGGGGCGTCGGGGGGCTGAACGCCACGCCCTCGCGGACATATTCGGTCTCGCCCCACCAGGCGCGGACCACCTCCTTGTCCTCCTTGCGGAAGACCAGCGGCAGCGGCGTGGCGGCCGGATCGGCGGCCGTGAAGGCGTCTTCGCCGCTCTGTTGCAGCGCCAGGCGCTTGTCGCCCCGCTGCACGCCCAGGCCACGCGGATCGGTCTCCACTGTCAGGACCTCGCCGTCGCGGGCCTCGAAGCGCCCGACATAGCCCGACGCGTCAGGAAGCTTTGGCGGCGCGGGCATGGGCTCGGGCTTCGGGCCATCCTCGACGACCGCGCGCAGGCGGGCGCAGGCATAGGCGGTGATGTCGCGCGGCCGATAGGGGAACAATCCCATGTTGGTGCTCGCGAAGGCGCCGACGCCGGCGATCGGGTCCACGTGGATCGCCGAGTTGAAGATCAGCATGCCGCCGGTGTGATGCAGCAGTTTGCGGCCGCCGACGTCCACCACCGCCAGGCCGTTGGCGTACTCACCGCCGCCGACACCCCAGGCGGGCGCCTCGACGGTGGCCTTGGTGAACTGCGCCGCCGCTTCGTCCGAGAGCAGCGGCGCCCCATGCCCCTGCCCCGCCGCGATCAGGAAACGCGTGTAGCGGGCCATGTCCCCCGCGGTCGAGGCCACGGAGCCGGAGCCCATGACCATCGGCGTCCAGGGGCCAGGCGCGATCCGCCCGCCGCGCGGAAAGGGCCGGTTCCCGAACTGCGGCGCGTAGCCGGTGGCGTAGAGCGCCCGGTCACGAACCAGGATCAACGGCTTGGTCGCCGACATCTCGAGCGGGGTCAGGACTTCGGCCTGCATGAACTCGCCGAACGGCTGCTCCGAGACCCGCTCGACGATATGCGAGAGCATTGCGAAGCCGAGGTTCGAATAGGACCAGCGGCTGCCCGGCTGGTAGCCGCGCCACAGCTTGCGGTCCCCGCCATAGGGGAAGATCGGCGCGTCGTCCGGCAGGCCCGAGGAGTGGTTGAGCAGATGCTGGATGGTGATCGTCGCGCCGCTCGGCAGGGGCGCATCGGGCAGATAGGTTCGAATATCGTCGCTGAGCTTGAGTTTGCCGGCCTCCATCAGCCGGAAGATGCAGAGCGCGGTGAACGACTTGCTGATCGAGCCGATCTGGAAAAGGTGGTCCGGGCCCACCCGCTCGCGCGTCTCGATGTTGGCGCTCCCGAACCGCATGAAGGCCGCCGCCCCGCCCGGAACCACCACCGCCAGGGTCAGCCCTGGCAGGCCGTAGGCCTCCACGTGGCGCTCGGCGTAGACGCGGATGTCCTCCAACGCCTCGCGGTAGCGGGCGGCGGCGGCCTCCACGTCGATGGCCGCGATCTCTTCCGCTCGGGCGGACGCCGCAATCGCCAGGCCGCCCGCCAGCCCGACACCGATGACCGTCCGACGCCGCATATCCATTGGAGACTCCCCCGCACCTCGCCTGAGCTTGCGGGAGGTCCCTGGCGCAGCGCAAGGCCGATGCGCGGCTAGCGGGCCTCCGTCGCCGCGTCGAACCGGACCCTGGCCGCGTCGATCCTGTCACGGTTGGCGAAGGCCCATTCTCCCAGCGCGTCGATGGGGCGGCGCAGGGACTGGCCAAGCTCGGTCAGTTCGTAGTCCACCCTGGGCGGGATGGTCGGGAAGACCGTGCGGGTCACCAACCCATCGCGTTCCAGGCCGCGCAGCGTCAGCGTCAGCATCCGCTGCGAGATGCCGTTGATGGCCCGGCGGATCTCGTTGAACCGCCTGGGCCCGGGCCCCAGCAGCATGACGATCATCACGCTCCACTTGTCGCCGACCCGCGACAGGATGTCGGTCACCGGCCGGCAGGTCTCGGTGACGGACGCGACGCCATTCTTCTCGATCTGCGAGAAGAGCTCGGCGTGGGACAGGCCGCCCTGCGTCCGCGCGGCGCCAGGGTCGGGCACATGAGTGTGCTTGGGTTCCAAAAAAGTGCCTTCTTGTGAGGTTTAGGGCAGTTACTCAAATAGTGCTGGTCACAAACCTATACCAGTACGAGGACCTTCCCGTGAACCTTCTCCATGTCGATTCCAGCATTCTCGGCGACCATTCGGTGAGCCGCCAGATCTCCGCCGCCGCAGTCGCCAGCCTGCGCACGACGATCCCCGGCCTCGAGGTCGTCTATCGCGATCTGGACGCCACACCGGCGCCGCACCAGTCGGGCGCCCTGCTCGCCGCCCGCGGCCTCTCGCCCGACCAGCGCAACCCCGACCAGGCCCGCGACGTCGCCCACGCCGACGCCATTCTCGACGAGTTCCTGGCCGCCGACATCGTCGTGATCGGCGTGCCGATGTACAATTTCGGCATCCCGAGCCAGCTCAAGAGCTGGATCGATCACCTGGCGGTGGTCGGCAAGACGTTCAGCTACTCCGAAGCCGGTGTCGAAGGCCTGGCCAAGGGCAAGCGGGTGATCCTCGCCTCTTCGCGGGGCGGCTTCTACGGCCCGGACAGCCCGGCGGCCAGCCTGCAACACCAGGAGAGCTACCTGCGCGGCTTCTTCGGCTTCATCGGCGTCACCGACGTCGAGGTGATTGGAGCCGAAGGGGTGAACATCAGCCCCGACCACAAGCAGACCGCGCTGGAGGCGGCCGTCGCACAAGCCGGAGCCCTGGAACGTCTACGCCGAGCCGCCTAGGTCCGGAAGGTCGCCGTCACCTGCTGCCCGCCGCGCTCGATGGTGACTTGCCAAACGGGCGCGCGGACGGCGACCGCGCCGGTCAAGTCGCGGACGCTCTGGATCGGGCGGCCGTTGACCGCGCGGATCAGGTCCCCGGGCCGCAGACCCGCGCGCTGGGCGGCGCCGCCCTGGATCTTGGAGATCAGCACGCCCTTGCCGCCGAACGGGTCGAGGCCCAGTTCCTCGGCGACCGCGGGCGAGAGGTTGACCACCGTCGCGCCCTCGAAGGGGTTGGCGCCGCTGACCACCTTCTCGTCGCGCGGCGGGTTGGCCGGCGGCGGCTCCGCACGCAGGGTGAGCTGCGCGTCGCCGCCGGCGCGGCGCACGCTGATACGCAGGGTCTCGCCCGGGCGATGGGTGGCGACCGCGTAGTTCAGGGCCGCCGCGTCGACCACCGGGCCGCCGTCGACCGAGGTGACCACGTCGCCCTGCTTCAGCCCGGCTTGTTCCGCGGCGCCGCCGGGCCAGACATCGGCCACCAGCGCGCCGGCCGGCCTGGCCAGGCCCAGCGACTTGGCGATGTCGGGCGTCACGGTTTGCAGCCGCGCCCCGACCCAGGGCCGGACCACCGAACGGCCGCCGTTCATGGCCGTCTCCACGACCCGGCGCACCACCGGCGCGGGGATGGCGAAGCCGACGCCCGAGGACGTGCCAGACCGCGAGAGGATGAAGCTGTTCACCCCGATGAGCTCACCGTCCATGTCGACCAGGGCGCCGCCGGAGTTGCCCGGGTTGATCGCCGCGTCGGTCTGGATGTAGGCCCCGGCGTCGCCGTTCGGATCGGCGGTCCGGTTGAGGGCCGAGATGATGCCGTTGGTCACCGTCTGGCCGACGCCGAAGGGGTCGCCGATCGCCAGGACCAGGTCGCCGACCTGGCTGTCGGTGCTTTCGTCGATGGTCAGCGTCGGCAGCTTCTCGCCGGCCGGCACGTCGATCTTCAGAACCGCCAGGTCGGTGCGCGCATCGGCGAGCAGGATGCGGGCCGGGAACTCGCGGCGGTCGGCCAGCGCCACGGTGATCTCGGTGCCGCCTTCGACCACGTGGTTGTTGGTGACGATGACGCCGTCGGGGCGGACGATCACCCCCGAGCCGAGCGACCCCTCGATGCGGTTGCGCGGCGCGCCTAGGCCGAACAGCTCCCAGAACGGGTCGACCTGCTGACGGACCATTCGCTTGGACGAGATGTTCACCACTGCCGGCGCGGCGCGCCTCACGACGGGGGCGAAGGACTGTTTCATGCCAAGCGCGCTGGTGGGGGCCACGCGAGGCGCTGGCGCTGGCGCCGGCTGGGCGAGCGCCACGGAGGCGGTTGTCAGGGCGACAAGGGCGGGGATCAGGACGCGATGGGCGCGCATGGTTTCTCCGGTCAACGAACGAGCGTCACTATCCCGATTTTTCGGGCGCAATGATGGCGTTTTCACTCCGCGGCGGCGGTTGCGACGCTCGCTGGCGCATGCCCCACCCGCACGGCCAGCAGGAACGCGCACACCAGGAGCCCCGCCGCGATGAAGATCGGCAGGCCGGGCATGTGCAGTGCGGCGTCGTCGCGGACCGCCCAGGCGAAGGTCAGGCCGAAGATCATCGGGCCGATGACCGAGGCGATGCCCTGCAGGCTCTGGTTGGCGCCCTGTAGCTGGCCTTGCGCCTGCGGTCCCACGCGGCGGGTCATCAGGCCCTGCAGGCCGGGCTGCAGGAAGCTCATCACGGCGAAGACAGGCGCCGAGCCGATATAGGCCCAGCCGTTGGGCGCCAGGCCATAGAGGGTGAAGCCGGCCGCACCGCCGAGCGCGCCGAGCAAGAGCGCGCCGCGTTCGCCGATCCTGGCGACCACCGGGCCCACGAGGAAGGTCTGCACCACGATGCCCAGGATGCCGGTGAGCATCATGGTCAGCCCGACCATGTCCGAGCCCCAGTGGTAGCGGAAACCGGCGTAGAGCACGAAGATCGACGGCAGCACGGTGTGGGCCAGCTGGAAGAGGAACCCGACCGTCGCC
>Ga0307513_10002525_pt1 | contig 25288 bp, 18 predicted proteins | sample 15_EM_MG_FD_202174 | JGI IMG/M metagenome (GOLD analysis project Ga0307513, IMG submission 202174) | Populus trichocarpa ectomycorrhiza microbial communities from riparian zone in the Pacific Northwest, United States - 15_EM | ecosystem: Host-associated > Plants > Roots > Unclassified | place...
CTCCAGGAGCAGCTGCACTCGGTCCTCGACACCCTCTCCGAGCGCGAGGCGGGCGTCGTCTCGATGCGCTTCGGTCTCACCGACGGTCAGCCGAAGACCCTCGACGAGATCGGCAAGGTGTACGGGGTCACCCGCGAGCGCATCCGCCAGATCGAGTCCAAGACCATGTCGAAGCTGCGCCACCCGTCGCGTTCTCAGGTGCTGCGCGACTACCTCGACTAGGTCGCTGTCGTGCGACACGAAAGGCCCGGCCTCCCTCGACGGGAGCCGGGCCTTCGTGCTGGGCGGGGGCCGTCGCGCCCGGCGTGCGGGGAGCGCGGCCCGGCGCGTGCGGAGCGCGGTGCTCCAGCCGACGGCGTCCCTCTTTCGTGGCCCGCGCGTGCGGGGCGGGGCCGGTTGGATCACTCTGGGTTTCTCGTGATCATCCCAGAGTGAGGAGCGCGCATGCGTCGTCCCATTGTCCGGGCCCTGTCCCGGGCGCTGACCCGGTCGCTGGTCCTGGCGGCCTCGGCGGGCGTGATACCGCTGGCGTCCGCCGCCCCTGTCGCCGCCGACGGCGTTGTCGTCGGCGGATTCCCGGTCGACGTGTCCGAGGGCCCGTGGACGGTGGCCCTGTCCAGCCGTGACCGGTTCGGGGGTACCCGGGCCGGGCAGTTCTGCGGAGGCGTGGCCGTCGGCCGGACCACCGTACTGACCGCGGCCCACTGCATGGGCGCGGATGTCCTGGGAGCGCCGCCCGACCGCGTACAGGACCTGAAGGTCATCACCGGGCGTACGGAACTGACGTCTGCTCAGGGCAAGGAGATCGCCGTACGCGACACCTGGGTCAATCCGGGCTACGACAAGACCAGCAACGCCGGGGACTTCGCCGTGCTCACCCTCGCCGAGGCGCTCCCGCAGACCTCGGTCATCGGGATGGCAGGTGCCGGCGACCCGGCCTACCAGCCCGGTACGAACGCCACGGTCTACGGCTGGGGCGACATCACGGGAGGCGGCGACTATGCGCGCAGTCTGCGGGCCGCACGTGTGCACGTGCTGGCCGACGCGCTCTGTGAGCGGGCGTATCCGGGCAGCGCCGACGGCACGTACAAGGCCGACAGCATGCTGTGTGCCGGCGAGGCCGTAGGGGGTCCGGACGCCTGCCAGGGGGACAGCGGCGGGCCGCTGGTCGCCCAGGGGCGGCTGGTCGGGCTCGTGTCCTGGGGCAGCGGCTGCGGACGGCCCGGCAGCCCGGGCGTCTACACGCGGGTCTCCGACGTCGTACGGACGATGGGGTGGGACACCGCCGCCACTGGTGGCAGCGGCGCCTGAGGGCCCTGTGGGCGGCTGCCTGAGGGGTTCCTTGGAGCGCGACCAGGGCGCGACGGCCCCGCAATCGCCGTCTCGCGGTCCGTGAGCGAGTTCGCGTGAAGCGGGCGGCCACTCCTGAGTGCAGGAGTGGCCGCCCGGATCAACCGGCCTGTGCCGGAGCTGGCTCGTCGTCGAAGCGCAGTATCAGCGTTCTTCTTCGTTGGAGCTGGCCGGAACGGTCGTCAGGCGCTCCGTCTCGTCCTGTATCTCAGCGGCGATCTTCTTGAGTTCCGGCTCGAACTTGCGGCCGTGGTGGGCGCAGAAGAGCAGTTCTCCGCCGCTCGCCAAGACAACGCGAAGGTATGCCTGGGCGCCGCAGCGGTCGCAGCGATCAGCGGCCGTCAGCGGGCTCGCGGGGGTCAGAACAGTAGTCACGTCGCCTCTTCTCTAGCTCGACGAGCTGTCGTACCAGGGTCAACATCCAACCAGGCCGAAAACGTTCCCGCTTGCGGCTCTTCCTCGAAAAAATCTTTTCGAAGCGGCTGTCTGCTGCCGGTTGGCGGCGAATGTGCCGTATTGCGTGTCTTCGTGTCTGTACGGGTTCGCGCTGTCTGTCGTCTGTCGGTGTGTAGGTCCCCCCGGCTGGGTTGCCGGTTGTTCTTGAGGACGTGCCCGGAGCCTAAATGGTTCATGCCTGGAAGGGAACGTGATATGTACTTCACTCCATCGAGGGATCGAACAAGCATGCGACGCTGGAATAGTGTGAGTTCATGACGAGGGTGGCGTTACATCGGCTCTACCAGGCCTCGGTACCCTCTGAGCGGCTACCGAAGCCGGGCCCCTACCCACCAGGGCCCCCATTCAAATTCAGCGAGGAGCGAACCGCGTGACCGCCGATACGTCCGTGCCGTCCACAGCGCTGCTGGCAGGAGCAGACCGGGACGGTTCCAACTACACCGCGCGGCACCTGCTCGTCCTTGAGGGGCTCGAAGCCGTGCGCAAGCGCCCGGGCATGTACATCGGGTCGACGGACAGCCGCGGCCTGATGCACTGTCTCTGGGAGATCATCGACAACTCCGTCGACGAGGCCCTCGGGGGCTACTGCGACCACATCGATGTCACCCTGCACGACGACGGTTCCGTCGAGGTGCGGGACAACGGCCGGGGCATCCCGGTCGACGTCGAACCCAAGACCGGCCTCTCCGGTGTCGAGGTCGTCATGACCAAGCTGCACGCCGGCGGCAAGTTCGGCGGCGGCTCGTACGCCGCCTCCGGCGGCCTGCACGGCGTGGGCGCGTCCGTGGTCAACGCGCTCTCGGCGCGCCTGGACGTCGAGGTCGACCGGGTGGGGAACACTCACGCGATCAGCTTCCGGCGGGGCGTGCCCGGCTCCTTCGACGCCATCGGCCCGGACGCCGCCTTCGAGCCGGGAGGCCTGCGCAAGACCAAGCGGATCCCCAAGACCCGTACCGGCACGCGCGTGCGTTACTGGGCCGACCGCCAGATCTTCCTCAAGGACGCCAAGCTCTCCCTGGAGCACCTCCACCAGCGCGCTCGCCAGACCGCGTTCCTGGTGCCGGGCCTCACCATCGTCGTCCGTGACGAGTTCGGGCTCGGCGAGGGCGGCAGCAAGGGTGAGGAGTCATTCCGCTTCGACGGCGGGATCAGTGAGTTCTGCGAGTACCTGGCCACCGACAAGCCGGTGTGCGACGTCCTCCGCTTCTCCGGGCAGGGCACCTTCAAAGAGACGGTCCCGGTCCTGGACGACCACGGCCAGATGACGCCCACCGAGGTCACCCGCGAGCTGGGTGTCGACGTGGCGCTGCGCTGGGGCACGGGGTACGACGTGACCCTGAAGTCGTTCGTGAACATCATCGCCACCCCCAAGGGCGGCACCCATGTGGCGGGCTTCGAACAGGCCGTCGCGAAGACGATGAACGAGGTGCTGCGCACCAAGAAGCTGCTGCGCGTGGCCGAGGACGACATCGTCAAGGACGACGCCCTTGAGGGCCTCACCGCGGTCGTCACCGTCCGTCTCGCCGAGCCGCAGTTCGAGGGCCAGACCAAGGAGGTGCTCGGTACGTCGGCGGCCCGCCGCATCGTGACGAACGTGGTGTCCAAGGAGCTCAAGGACTTCCTGACCACCACCAAGCGGGACGCCGCCGCGCAGGCCCGTGTCGTCATGGAGAAGGCGGTGGCCGCGGCTCGTACGCGCATCGCGGCCCGTCAGCACAAGGACGCGCAGCGCCGGAAGACGGCCCTGGAGTCCTCCTCGCTGCCCGCGAAGCTCGCCGACTGCCGCAGTGACGACGTCGAGCGCAGCGAACTGTTCATCGTGGAGGGCGACTCCGCGCTCGGCACGGCCAAGCTCGCCCGGAACTCGGAGTTCCAGGCGCTGCTGCCGATCCGGGGCAAGATCCTCAATGTCCAGAAGTCGTCCGTGACCGACATGCTGAAGAACGCCGAGTGCGGCGCGATCATCCAGGTCATAGGGGCCGGGTCCGGTCGTACGTTCGACATCGACGCGGCCCGCTATGGCAAGATCATCATGATGACCGACGCCGACGTCGACGGCTCTCACATCCGCACCCTGCTGCTGACGCTCTTCCACCGCTACATGCGGCCCATGGTCGAGGCGGGCCGGGTGTTCGCCGCGGTGCCGCCGTTGCACCGCGTCGAACTTGTCCAGCCGAAGAAGGGCCAGGACAAGTACGTCTACACGTACTCGGACCGTGAGCTGCGCGAGAAGCTGCTGGAGTTCCAGAGCAAGGGCGTCCGCTACAAGGACTCGATCCAGCGCTACAAGGGTCTCGGCGAAATGGACGCCGACCAGCTGGCCGAGACCACGATGGATCCCCGCCATCGCACCCTGCGCCGGATCAACCTGTCCGACCTGGACTCCGCCGAACAGGTCTTCGACCTCCTGATGGGCAACGACGTCGCTCCGCGCAAGGAGTTCATCTCCAGCTCGGCGGCGACGCTGGACAGGTCCCGGATCGACGCGTGACCGCGGCGGGTCGGGTGTACACCCCTGGATGTCCATCCGACCCACCGCGAACCGTTCTCACGGGATGAATCACCTAATGGGGTGAAGCCCAGGGAGAAGAAGAGTCGGGGATCTTCCCGTTCTGTCCATCCTTGGGCATGCAGTCAAGCACCGGTCGTCCGCGCAGACGCGGGGGCGGCCCCGAGAGTTCGGCCGAGACCCACGAAGGTCGAGACGTCGTCCCCACCCACGCGGGGGTGGGCGGGGACACGCGGTTCGAGGACCCCTGGTACGACGCGCTCGCCTCCGGCTGGGGCGAGTTGGACGGCACGGGTGCGCCCGCCGCCGTAGTCCCGCCCGCGCGCCGGGAGCAGGAGCGCCGGGGTGGCGGCGCGGCCGACGTCTACCTGGAGGTGCAGCGCAGCGCGGCCTTCCAGGAGGTGCGCGGCCGGTACCGGAGGTTCGTGATCCCCGGCGTCGCCGTCTTCTTCTCCTGGTACGTGGGCTATGTCGTGACGGCCACCATGGCGCCCGGATTCATGGCCCGGCCCGTGCTGGGCGCGGTGAACGTGGCGATGCTGGCGGGACTCGGACAGTTCCTCACGACGTTCCTGTTCACCTGGGCGTACGCGCGCCACGCACGGCTGCGCAGGGACCGGGCCGCGCTCGATCTGCGCTGGGACACCCAGGAACTGACGCGGGGCCTCAGGGGCGGTGGATCGTGACGGGTGATCATCAGATGCTGGCGCTGGTGCTGTTCAGCGCGTTCGTCGCCGTCACCCTGGGCATCACCACCTGGGTGAGCCGGCACCGGCAGGGTTCGGCCGAGGAGTTCTACGCGGGGGGTCGGCTCTTCTCCCCGATGGAGAATGGTTTTGCCATCGCGGGCGACTACATGTCGGCCGCCTCCTTCCTCGGCATCTCCGGCCTCATCGCGCTCTTCGGCTACGACGGGCTGCTGTACTCGGTGGGCTTCCTGGTGGCCTGGCTCGTCGTGCTGTTCCTCGTCGCCGAACTGGTGCGCAACTGCGGGCGGTTCACGCTGGCCGACGTCGTCGCGTCGCGGATGCGGGAGCGGCCGGTGCGGATCGCGGCGGGAACTTCCTCGGTCACCGTGTCCGTTCTGTATTTGGTGGCGCAAATGGTCGGGGCGGGCAGCCTGGTCGCGCTGCTGCTGGGCGGGACGAGCGAGGCGGCGCAGTCCTGGACGGTGATCGCGGTCGGCGCGCTCATGGTGATCTATGTGTCGTTGGGAGGGATGCGGGCCACCACCTGGATCCAGATCGTCAAGGCGGTCCTGCTGATGGGCGGGGCGATCGCGCTGACCGTGCTGGTGCTGGTGCGGTTCCACGGCGACTTCGACCAGCTGCTGCGCACGGCGGCCGAGCGCAGCGGTCACGGCGACGCGTTCCTCGCCCCCGGGCTGAGGTACGGCGGCGACTGGACCTCGCGGTTCGACTTCATCAGCCTCGGGCTCGCCCTCGTCCTGGGTACGGCCGGGCTGCCGCACATCCTGTCCCGTTTCTACACCGTGCCGACCGCCCGGGCCGCGCGCCGGTCGGTCGTCTGGTCGATCGGGCTCATCGGCGGCTTCTATCTGATGACGATCGTCCTCGGCTTCGGCGCGGCGGCGATCGTCGGACCGGAGGCGGTCCGTGGGTCGAACGCGGCAGGGAACACGGCGGTGCCACTCCTGGCCCTCGATCTGGGGGGCGGCGCGGACTCCACAGGCGGAACGGTTCTGTTCGCGATCGTCGCCGCCATCGCCTTCGCAACGATTCTCGCGGTGGTCGCCGGCATCACGCTCGCGTCCTCGGCGTCCGTGGCTCATGACCTGTACGCGTCGCTGCGCCGCCCGCGCGCCAAGCCGCGCAGCGAGGTGGCCGTGGCACGCACCGCCGCGGTCGGTATCGGCGTGGTCGCGATCGCCCTCGGCCTGCTGGCCCGCGATCTGAACGTCGCCTTCCTGGTGGGCCTCGCCTTCGCCGTCGCGGCGTCCGCGAATCTGCCGGTGCTGCTCTACTCGCTGTTCTGGGGTGGCTTCACGACCCGGGGCGCGGTGTGGTCGGTGTACGGGGGGCTGGTTCCGTCGGTGATCCTCGTGCTGCTGTCGCCCGTGGTGTCGGGCAGCCCCGAATCGCTGTTCCCCGGGATGGACTTCCAGTACTTCCCGTTGCAGAACCCGGGGCTCGTCTCGATTCCGCTGGGATTCCTCGCGGGCTGGCTCGGCACGGTCACCTCCGCGGAGGAGCCGGACCGGGCCAAGCACGCGGAGACCGAGGTGCGGTCGCTCACGGGGGCGGGAGCCGTTTAGCGGGCGGCGATTTCACGGTCGTACGACTTCATCCTCATACGACTTCACCGTCGTACGACCATGAGGGCCAGGTGGGCCGCTCAGGGCGCCACCCATGCGTACCGGTGTTCGGGGCGGCCCGTGTCGCCGTACTTGAGGGAGAGGCGGAGGCGGCCCGCCTGTTCCAGGTGGCGGAGGTAACGCTGGGCCGTCGAGCGGCTCAGACCCGTCTCGGCGGCCACCTCGTGGGCCGAGAGGGCGTGGCCGGCGCGGTGGAGCACCCCGCAGATGAGGTCCGTGGTCGGTTCCGAGTGGCCGCTCGGCAGGCCGGGGGGCGAGGGGGCGGGCGGGGTGCGCAGGGCGCCGAAGATCTGGTCGACCTGCTCCTGGCAGGTGTGGTTCCGGTCGCCGACGTGGTCGACGGTGCGCCGCAGGTCGGCGTAGGACTCCAGGCGGGTGCGCAGCGCGGTGAAGGTGAACGGCTTGACCAGGTAGTGCAGGGCGCCCAGGCGCATCGCGGTCTGCACGGTCACCACGTCACTGGCCCCCGTGATCATGATGACATCGGTGCAGTGGCCCTGTTCCCGCATGCGGTGGACCAGTTCGAGGCCCGTCTGGTCGGGCAGGTAGTGGTCGAGCAGGACCAGGTCGATGGTGCCGCGCTGTACGGCGGCCAGGGCCTGGGCAGCGGTGTGCACGCAGGCGGCGACTCTGAATCCGGGAACCTTCTCCACGTACTTGGTGTTGATCTCTGCGACACGGAGGTCGTCGTCCACCACCAGGACGTCAATCATCGGACCACTCTTGCAAGCAGAGGAACGGTTTGCGCCCAGAAGGCGGATGTTGTGGCATGCGCCACATCTGTGGTCCTCCGGTGCCCGTCATCCCGTTCCTCAGGTGCGGGTCGCCCACACGTACCGGTGTTCGGGGCGGCCCGCGTCGCCGTACTTGAGGGTCAGTCTGGCCCGTCCCGTGCGCTCCAGGAGCTTCAGATAGCGCTGGGCGGTCTGGCGGCTCACCCCTGTCCGTTCGGCGATCTCCTGGGCTGACAGGGGGCCTTCGGCGTTCACCAGGGCGCGGCGCACGAGTTCCGCGGTGGTGGGGGAGTGGCCCTTGGGCAGTTCGGGCTCGGGGCCGGAGGACAGGGCGCCGAAGATCCGGTCCACCTCGGCCTGTTCGGCCTCGCCGCCGCCGTCGAGGGTGCGGCGCAGCTCCGCGTACGCCTCCAGCTTGGAGCGCAGCCCCGCGAAGGCGAACGGCTTGACCAGATACTGCAGCGCCCCCTGCCGCATCGCCGCCTGCACGGTCGACACGTCCCGGGCCGCCGTCACCATGATCACGTCGGTCTCGTGGCCGCGCCGGCGCATCTCCTGGACGACCGAGAGGCCCGTGTCGTCGGGCAGGTAGTGGTCCATGAGGACGAGGTCCAGCTGTGGCAGCGCCTCCAGCTGCCGCAGGGCCTCGGCCGCGTTGTGCGCCTCTCCCGCGACATGGAAGCCGGGCACCTTCTCCACATAGGCGGCGTTGACGCGCGCCACCCGGATGTCGTCGTCCACGACCAGGACCTCGATCATCTCGACTCCTCCTCGGCGGTGGCGCTGGCAATTGAGGTCGTGGTGGCGGCCGGCTCCAGGGGGCGTCCGGTGTCCGGGACGCGCGCCTGCTCCGGCGCCGGGTCCGGCTCGGCGAGCGCTTCCGGCAGGACGACCGTGAACTCCGCGCCCCCGCCCTCGGCGTCGGCCACGCGCGCGCTGCCGCCCTGCCGCTCCGCGAGCCGGCGCACCAGGGGGAGCCCGATTCCGCGCTTGCCGTGCGCCGGGGGCTTCTTCGTGGACCAGCCCTCAGTGAAGATCAACTCGCGCTGTTCCGCCGCGATTCCGGGCCCGGTGTCGCGCACCCGGAGCACCGCGGTACGGCCCTCCGCGCGCAGTTCGACCTCCACGCGCGCGTGCGGAGTGCCGGCGACCGCGTCCAGCGCGTTGTCGACCAGGTTGCCGACGACCGTGACCAGCTCCCTGGGGTCGATCAGCCGGTTCGGGAGCAGCGTCCGGTCCGAGACCCACAGGGCGACACCGCGCTCCGCCGCCACGGTGGCCTTCCCGACCAGCAGCGCGGCGAGCAGCGGATCGCGGATCTTCTCGGCGACCTGCTCCGCCGTGGCCCGATGGTCGCCGACCACCTCGCCGACGAACTCCACGGCGTCGTCGTACATCTCCAGTTCGAGCAGCCCCAGCAGCGTGTGCATACGGTTGGCGTGTTCGTGGTCCTGGGCGCGCAGGGCGTCGAGCAGACCGTGCGTGGAGTCGAGTTCGCGGCCGAGCTGCTCCAGCTCGGTGCGGTCGCGCAGGGTGGCGACGGCGCCCCCGTCGTCGGTGGGCATGCGGTTGGCGACCAGGACCCGCTGGCCGCGCACGGTGAGCAGATCGGTGCCGGTCACGCGACCGGCCAGCACATCGGTCGTACGTCCGGCACCGAGCGCCTCGTCCAGGGAGCGGCCGACGGCCTCCTCACCGATGCCCAGCAGGCGCTGCGCCTCGTCGTTGAGGAGCCGGACGCGGCCCGCGCGGTCCAGGGCGACGACACCTTCGCGGATGCCGTGCAGTACGGCCTCACGTTCCGCGAGCAGCGCCGCGATGTCGGAGAAGGCCAGGTCCCGGGTCTGCCGGTGCACCCTGCGGGAGATCACCCAGGCGGCCAGGGCACCCACGGCCATGGCACCGCCGGCGTACGCGAACAGCCCCGGGATCGCGTGGATCAGCCGGGCACGCACGCTGTCGTACTCGATGCCGACCGAGACCGCCCCGACGATCCTGCCGTCGCTGTCGCGCAGCGGCACCTTGCCACGGGCCGAGCGGCCCAGGGTGCCGCTGTCGATCTCCATGACCTCCTTGCCGGCCAGGGCCTGGCGGGGATCGGTGGAGACGACCTTGCCGATCTCCTTCGGGTCCGTGTGCGACCAGCGCACGCCCCGCATGTCCATCACCACGACGTACTCGGCCCCGCTGGCCTTCCGGATCCGCTCCGCCTCGGTCTGCACCGGCCCGTCGACCGACGGACTGCTTCCCTCCAGATCCTCGGCGAACTGCGGCTGGGCCGCGGTGGTCTGCGCGATCGCCAGCGCCCGGCGCATGGCCTGGTCGTCCAGCTGGTCACTGAGCGGCGCGAGGAACAGCCCGGTCGCGAGCACCGCGACTCCCGCGGCGATCGCCACCTGCATCAGCAGCACCTGCGAGAACATCCGCCTCGGCAGACCGAGGCGCAGGCGGCGTACGCGGGGAGTGGGACTCATACCCAAGAAGGTACGGGGATGAGCGGGCTGTGCCGTAGTGGGGTGTGACGTGGATCCCTTGATCAATACGTGTACGGGGTGATTGACGGGTGGATCACGGCCGTCTTCTGCGTTGCGCGATCAACGTGTGGGAGCCGTCGGCTCCAGTGCACGCACCGACACCACATCCATCCGCGCCGGCGAACCCAGCGCCGATCCGCAGCTCTCCGCACGAGGCGGCGCGGAGGCGCTCTGGACCACCTCGACACTCCACCGGCGCCCGTCCCGGTGCGCGACGGTCACCTCCCAGTGCGGGGCCGAGCCGTCCGTCCGTACGACGCTCAGCGCGTCCGCCGTGTCCTCGCGTGCCGCCGAGCGGACGGCGAGTTCCGCAGCCTGCCCGGGCCGGTCCCAGGCGGAACCGCCGCGGCAGCCCTCCACGACGACACGCCCTTCGCGCACGCCCTGGAGGATCTCCTTGACGTGCGGGGCCTGGGCGCGGCCGTAGGCGTAGCCGTACGGCAGGACGAGCAGTGTCGGGGAGAAGCGGTGTCCGCCGAGGTGCGTGACCTCCCAGGCGCCCTCGACCCCGGAGGCGGCCAGTTCGGCCGCGAGGGGACGGCCGAGCAGCGCGCAGCAGCGGTCGCGCTTGCCGTTGGTGCAGACGAGCGCGAGGGGATCGCCGGTGTGGGGCCGCCCCTGGAGCGCGCTCTCGAAGGACCGTGGGTCACCCTTGCCGAGCGCGGCGAAGTCGAGGCCGAGCAGCTGCTCGGGGGTGCAGGTCGTGGCGCCGTGCAGCCAGGCGTTCCCGGGCGTGGTGTGGGCCGCGTACACCTGCCGTACGGCGGGCGTTCCGAAGTCGGCGTGGCGGCCGGGGCGGCGGATCAGCGCGATCCGTACGCCGGTGCCCTCCGCGGCCTTCTCCAGGGCGCGGCCGAGCACGGGGTCCAGGTGGCTCATGGTGAGCGCCTGGGCACCCCAGGGGCCGGACTGCTCCAGCAGCAGCCATGTCCTCGCGGTCGCCGCGGTTCCCGCGATGGGCTCGTCGAGGTCCCGGGAGACGGTCGCGCACCTACTCACACAGGTGAGCCTAACCTGACTTGGAGCGGGACGACTTCCAGCCGCGCGGAACGGGTGGTTCAGGGCGGTTGGGGGTGGTTCCTGCATGGTGCCGGCGTGGTCGGGCTGCTCCGGGAGGGGTTACTGCCCAGGCTGCTCCGGGAGAGGTTGCGGCGGGCGCTCGCCCACGTAGGTTCCGGACGGGCGCATCCGTAGGGGGCGCTCGTCGTACTCCTCCAGGGCGTGCGCGATCCAGCCCGCCGTACGGGCCACGGCGAAGATCGTCTCGCCTGCCGACGCTCCCATGCCGCAGGCGACGGTGAACACGGCCAGGGCGAGGTCCACGTTGGCGTGCAGCGGTGTGTGACGGGCGGTGGTGGTCACGACGTCGCGGGCCGCGGCGAGGGCGGGCGCGGCCTGGGGCATCTCCTCCAGGAGGGCGAAGAGGGCACGCGCGCGTGGATCCTCGCCGGGGTAGAGCCGGTGTCCGAGCCCGGGGACGCGGCGGCCCGCGCGCAGCTCGTCCGCGACCACGGGAGTCGCGTCGCCCTCGTCGAGCACAGCCAGGAGCATCTTGTGGGCCAGGCCGCTGGCGGCGCCGTGCAGCGGGCCATCGAGGACGCCGAGGCCGGCCGAGACGGCCGCGTAGGGGTGCGCGCGGGCGGACGCGGCGACGCGTACGGCCAGGGTCGAGGCGGCCAGGTCGTGGTCGACGAGCAGACCGAGTGCCGTGTCCAGGGTGCGCAGTGACGCCTCGTCGGCGGCCCGGAAGGCGAGCCGCGTCCAGAGGCGGTGGGCCAGCGGGCCCTCCTCGCGGTGGCCCGGCGAGAGTGTCGGCAGGGCGGCGACGAGAGTGGGGATGAGGGTGCGGGCGGTGCCCAGGACGGTGTCCTCGGAGAGGTCGAAGCGGAGCGGGTCGGCCGCCGCCGCGGCGATCGCGGCGACCCGGAGCCGGTCGACCGGGTCGCTGTGCTCGGGCAGCGCGTTGACGGAGCGGCGGGCGGCGGCGACGGAGGCCTTGGGGGCGGTGAAGGTGACGCCGGGGCGCAGGGTGCCGGTCCACAGCCACTCGGCGACCTCTTCGTAGGAGTGACGCGCGGCCAGTTCGGCGGCGTCGACGCCCCGGAAGTAGTACCGGTCCTTGTCGATGAGGGTGAGCCGAGTCCGTACCGACAGCTCACCGCCGGAGCCCGGACTCCCGCTGCCTTCCCGCTTGTTGCGGCGGGCGAGCGCCTCGACTTCCTTGGCGTCGAAGGTGCTGCCGCGGCCACTGGGATCGCGTCGGCTGTTGAGCTGACCGCGGCTCACGTACGCGTACACGGTCTCGGGCTTCACGCCGAGCAGCTCGGCGGTCTCCTTGGTGCTCAGCCGCCTGCCGGTGTGGTCGGGGGCGGGTTCTTGATCGCGCATGGAGGTCACCGTATCCGTATGGACTGAACATTGATTCAATCAATATTGACATCGTTTCCGTCAATCATGGACAGTCGAATCAAGTTCAGGGAGGAAACATGCCGATCAGCCGGGCCGCCACAGCGGCCACCACCGCTGTCGACGTACCGCGAGGGCTCGCGGGCGTCGTCGTCACCGACACCCGAATTGGTGACGTCAGGGGGCGTGAGGGCTTTTACCACTACCGCCAATATTCCGCCGTCGAACTCGCGCAGACCCGCGGTTTCGAGGACGTCTGGCACCTCCTGGTCCACGGCGACCTGCCGGACGCGGACCGTCTCGCCGCCTTCACCGCCGAGACCGCGGCGCTGCGGCGACTGCCCGACGAGGTGCGCGCGGCGCTGCCCGCGATCGCGGTGGCGAGCGGCCGGTCCGGACCGCTGGCCGGGATGCGTACGGCGCTGTCGCTGCTCGGCGCGGCGAAGGGATTCCGTCCCGTGTACGACATCGACGCGGAGCAGCGGCGAGCGGACGCCCTGGTCGCCTCGGCGGCCGTTCCGACCGTGCTGACTGCACTGCATCGGCTGGGGCGGGGCCTCGACCCGGTGGAGCCGCGGGAGGACCTCCCGTACGCGGCCAATTACTTGTACATGTTGACGGGGGCGGAGCCGGACCCGCTACACGCCAGGGCGATCGAGCAATACTTGATCTCAACCATTGATCACGGATTCAATGCATCAACCTTCACGGCGAGGGTCATCGCGTCGACCGGGGCGGATGTGGCGGCGTCTCTGGTGGGCGCGGTGGGAGCCCTGTCGGGCCCGCTGCACGGTGGCGCCCCGAGCCGCGCGCTGGACACCCTGGACGCGATCGGTACGGCGGACCGCATCGACGCCTGGATCCGCGAACGCGTCCTCGCCGGTGACCGCATCATGGGCTTCGGCCACCCGGTCTACCGCACCGAGGACCCCCGCTCCCGCATGCTCCGGGGCATCACCGAGCAGTTCGGCGGCCCGCTGGTCGACCTGGCGGTCGAGGTCGAACGGCGGGTGGAGGCGATCCTGGCCGAACTGAAGCCGGGCCGCGAACTGCACACGAACGTCGAGTTCTACGCGGGCGTCGTCATGGAACTGTGCGGTCTGCCGCGCGAGATGTTCACGCCGACGTTCGCGGCGGCGCGGGTGGTGGGCTGGAGCGCCAACATCCTGGAACAGGCGGAGGACTCGAAGATCATTCGGCCGGCGGCGCGGTATGTGGGGCCTGTGCCGCCGGTGGCGGTACCGCTGATGGCCTGACGGCGGCCTGACACGCGTGCGGCCAGGTGCCGTTCTGGCGGCGAGCAGGAGCGTGAGCGCGGTGGAGTCCAGCTTCCCGGCTGCCGACAATCGTTCACTCAGGGACGATCCCCCGGCTCGTATCCTGGGGCCGCATTCGTTCCCCGTACGTGCGCGCGGCCGTGAGCCGGTGTGTGCGTCCGCGTGAGAGAGGTCGCAGATTGAGTCAGCCGGGTCCGGGTCCGAGCCGTCGTCAGATCCCCGTCATCGTTCTCGCCGGCTTCCTCGGCTCCGGCAAGACCACCCTCCTCAACCACCTTCTGCACCGCAGCGGTGGCAGCCGTATCGGGGCCCTCGTCAATGACTTCGGAGCCATCGAGATCGACGCCATGGCCGTCGCGGGAGCCCTGGGGGATTCCACCGTCTCCCTGGGGAACGGGTGTCTGTGCTGTGCTGTTGATGCGAGTGAACTTGATGTCTATCTTGATCGACTCGCGCAACCCTCAACCCGGATCGACGTCATCGTCATCGAGGCCAGCGGGCTCGCCGAGCCGCAGGAACTCGTGCGCATGGTGCTCGCCAGCGAGAATCCCCGGGTCGTGTACGGAGGGCTCGTCGAAGTCGTCGAAGTCGTCGAAGTCGTCGACGCCGTCGAGTTCGACGACACGCGGGCGAAGCATCCCGAGATCGACCGCCATCTCGCCCTCGCCGACCTCGTCGTCGTCAACAAGGTCGGCCGGGTCGCCGACGGCGGCGAGCGGGTCCTGGGGATCGTCCGCGGGCTGGTCGACCGTGCTGCCGTCGTCCCCGCCGACTACGGGCGCGTGGACCCCGAGTTCCTCTTCGACTGCCGGCCGACCGAGGAACGTATCGGGCAGTTGTCCTTCGACGACCTGCACAAACACGAGGAGGACGGCGGGGAGGAGAGCGAGGGGGACCACTCCGGGCATCTGCACGCCGCCTACGACAGCCTCTCCTTCAGCTCCTCGGCTCCCCTCCAGCCGCGTCGGCTGATGGAGTTCCTCGACAGCAGGCCCGAAGGGCTCTACCGCATCAAGGGGTACGTCGACTTCGGGCCGCACGACCCGCGCAACCGGTACGCCGTGCATGCCGTCGGGCCGTTCCTGCGGTTCTATCCCGAGCCCTGGGCCGACGGCGAGGAGCGGCTCAGCCGGCTCGTCCTCATCGGGTCCGGCATCGGACTGCCCGCCCTCGGCAAGGAGTTGGAGGCCTGTACGGACGACGCCCCACACGCCGACGAGCACAGCATGTGGGGCGTCCTGAGATACGTACAGGAGCCGAGCCCGGAGGGCTCCGAAGAGATCGGCTGACCTGCGCGGGCCCGTCTACATCGGGCCCGTCACCACGCCCACCGTCTTCGGCAGCGACACGCCCGAGCCGTCGCGGCGCGGGTCCATCTCCGGGAGTTCCGCCGGCATGCCGTTCTTCTGGGACGCGCGTGCCGGAGCCGGGCCCGCCCAGGCCACGGACAGACAGTCCTCGCCCTTCAGGAACCGCTGGCAGCGGACACCGCCGGTCGCGCGGCCCTTGCGCGGGTACTGGTCGAACGGGGTCAGCTTGGCCGTCGTCTGCACCGAGTCGTCCAGCGTGCCGCGCGAGCCCGCGACCGTGAAGACGACCGCGTCCACCGCCGGGTCCACCGCCGTGAACGAGATCACCTTGGCGCCGTCCGTCAGCTTGATGCCGGCCATACCGCCGGCCGGCCGGCCCTGGGGACGGACATGGGCGGCCTGGAAACGCAGCAGCTGGGCGTCGTCCGTGATGAAGACCAGGTCCTCCTCGCCCGTACGCAGCTCGGCGGCGCCGACGATCCGGTCGCCGTCCTTGAGCGTGATGACCTCCAACTCTTCCTTGTTGGAGGGATAGTCGGGGACCACCCGCTTGACGACGCCCTGTTCCGTGCCGATCGCGAGGCCCGGGGACGACTCGTCGAGCGTCGTCAGACAGACCACCGTCTCGCCGTCCTCCAGGGAGAGGAACTCCGACAGCGGGGCGCCGCCCGAGAGGTTGGGCGCCGCCATCGTGTCGGGGAGCTGGGGGAGGTCGATGACGTTGATGCGCAGCAGACGGCCGGACGAGGTCACCGCGCCCACCTCGCCCCGCGCTGTCGCCGGGACCGCCGAGACGATCAGGTCGTGCTTCGCGCGCCGGCCGTCCTCGTCCGCCGGGAACGGCTCGCCGTTCGCCGTACGCGCCAGCAGGTCCGTCGAGGACAGCAGCACCCGGCACGGGTCGTCGGCCACCTGGAGCGGGACCGCGGCGGCGGTGGCGGCACCGGCCGACTCCAGCAGGACCGTACGGCGCTCGGTGCCGAACTTCTTGGCCACCGAGGCCAGTTCGGTCGAGACCAGCTTGCGGAGTTCCGCGTCCGACTCCAGGATCCGGGTCAGCTCCGCGATCTCGGCGGCCAGCCGGTCCTTCTCGGACTCCAGCTCGATGCGGTCGAACCGGGTCAGCCGGCGCAGCGGGGTGTCCAGGATGTACTGCGTCTGGATCTCGGACAGGCCGAAGCGCTCCATCAGGCGTTCCTTCGCCTGCGCGGAGTTGTCGCTGGAGCGGATCAGCCGGATGACCTCGTCGATGTCCACCAGCGCGGTGAGCAGGCCCTCGACCAGGTGCAGCCGGTCACGGCGCTTGGTGCGGCGGAACTCCGAGCGGCGCCGGACGACCTCGAAGCGGTGGTCGAGGTAGACCTCAAGGAGTTCCTTGAGGCCGAGCGTGAGGGGCTGGCCGTCCACCAGCGCCACGTTGTTGATGCCGAAGGACTCCTCCATCGGCGTCAGCTTGTAGAGCTGTTCCAGGACGGCTTCCGGCACGAAGCCGTTCTTGATCTCGATGACGAGACGCAGGCCGTGGTTGCGGTCGGTGAGGTCCTTGACGTCGGCGATGCCCTGGAGCTTCTTCGACCCGACCAGGTCCTTGATCTTGGCGATCACCTTCTCCGGGCCGACGGTGAAGGGCAGTTCGGTGACGACCAGGCCCATACGGCGCGGCGTCACGTTCTCCACCGCCACCGTGGCGCGGATCTTGAACGTGCCACGGCCCGTCTCGTACGCGTCCCTGATGCCGGCGAGGCCGACGATCCGGCCGCCGGTGGGCAGGTCGGGGCCCGGGACGTGCCGCATCAGGGTGTCGAGGTCCGCGTTCGGGTAGCGGATCAGGTGACGGGCGGCCGAGATGACCTCGCCGAGGTTGTGCGGCGGCATGTTCGTGGCCATGCCGACGGCGATGCCCGACGCGCCGTTCACCAGCAGGTTCGGGAAGGCGGCGGGCAGCGCCACCGGTTCCTGCTCCTGGCCGTCGTAGTTGGGCGCGAAGTCGACCGTGTCCTCTTCGATCGACTCCGTCATCAGGGACGTCGCGTCGGCCATCCGGGCCTCGGTGTACCGCATGGCGGCCGGCGGGTCGTCGTTGCCCAGCGAACCGAAGTTGCCGTGGCCGTCCACCAGCGGCACACGCATGGAGAACGGCTGGGCGAGCCGCACCAGGGCGTCGTAGATCGACGAGTCGCCGTGCGGGTGGAGCTTACCCATGACCTCGCCGACGACGCGGGCGCACTTCACATAGCCGCGGTCGGGGCGCAGGCCCATCTCGTTCATCTGGTAGACGATGCGACGGTGTACGGGTTTGAGGCCGTCGCGGGCGTCGGGCAGGGCGCGGGAGTAGATGACCGAGTACGCGTACTCGAGGAAGGAGCCCTGCATCTCGTCGACGACGTCGATGTCGAGGATCCGCTCCTCGAAGTCATCGGGCGGCGGGGTCTTCGTGCTGCGGCGGGCCATCGCTGCCGGCTCCTTCTGTTTCCTGGTCGTTCGCCTACGGGGCGCTTCACTCTTGCTGAGACGTGAACGGGATCTGACGCGGACCATTGTGGACTGCCGCACTGACAACGCGGACCAAGGCCCGTGCCTGCGGCGGTGTTCGGTGGTGGGCGACGTTGCTGAAACGTACCGCCCCGGAGCCGGGGAATCTCGCTCTGGGCGTACGTCCGCCGGGAACTTCGCCAGCACTCCACACGCTTGCATACAGTGGCAGGACCGGCAGGAAATCAGCGGTTGCAACAACCGCATCCGCGATCGAAGGGACGTACATGCCCATGGGTCACACGGCCACAGCCGAGGCAGGCTCCGGCGGCCTGACAGCGACAGAGCACCGCCTCGCCAACGGGCTGCGCGTGGTGCTCTCCGAGGACCACCTGACCCCGGTCGCGGCGGTGTGCCTCTGGTACGACGTCGGGTCACGCCACGAGGTCAAGGGCCGTACGGGCCTGGCTCACCTCTTCGAGCACCTGATGTTCCAGGGCTCGGGCCAGGTGAAGGGCAACGGCCACTTCGAACTGGTCCAGGGCGCGGGCGGCTCGCTCAACGGCACCACCAGCTTCGAGCGCACCAACTACTTCGAGACCATGCCCACCCACCAGCTGGAGCTGGCGCTCTGGCTGGAGGCCGACCGCATGGGCTCGCTGCTCGCGGCCCTCGACGACGAGTCCATGGAGAACCAGCGGGACGTCGTCAAGAACGAGCGCCGGCAGCGCTACGACAACGTCCCCTACGGGACGGCGTTCGAGAAGCTGACCGCCCTCGCCTACCCGGAGGGCCACCCCTACCACCACACGCCGATCGGCTCGATGGCGGACCTGGACGCGGCGACCCTGGAGGACGCCCGCGCGTTCTTCCGCACGTACTACGCGCCCAACAACGCCGTCCTGTCGGTCGTCGGGGACATCGACCCCGAGGAGACACTCGCCTGGGTCGAGAAGTACTTCGGTTCCATCGCCGGGCACGACGGCAAGCCCGCGCCGCGCTCCGGCGCCCTCCCCGACGTCATCGGCGAGCAGCTGCGCGAGGTCGTCGTGGAGGAGGTCCCCGCGCGCGCGTTGATGGCCGCCTACCGGCTCCCGGAGGACGGCACGCGCGCGTGCGACGCGGCCGACCTGGCGCTCACCGTCCTCGGCGGCGGCGAGTCCTCCCGGCTCTACAACCGGCTCGTACGGCGGGACCGTACGGCCGTTGCGGCCGGGTTCGGTCTGCTTCGGCTGGCCGGAGCGCCCTCCCTGGGCTGGCTGGACGTGAAGACCTCCGCGGACGTCGAGGTGCCGGTCATCGAGGCCGCCGTCGACGAGGAACTCGCCCGGTTCGCCGCCGAGGGCCCCACGGCCGAGGAAATGGAGCGCGCCCAGGCGCAGTTGGAGCGCGAGTGGCTGGACCGCCTCGGCACGGTCGCGGGCCGCGCCGACGAACTGTGCCGCTTCGCCGTGCTGTTCGGTGACCCGCAGCTCGCCCTGACCGCCGTCCAGCGTGTGCTGGAGGTGACCGCCGAGGAGGTCCAGCAGGCCGCCAAGGACCGGCTGCGCCCCGACAACCGCGCGGTGCTCGTCTACGAGCCCCTGACCGCCGACAACGCCACCGACACCGACGAGGAGGCGGCCAAGTGACCGGGCTCGCCACGATGGAGTTCCACCCTCAGCCCCAGGCGGGCGAGGCCAGGCCCTGGGCCTTCCCGGCCCCCGGACGCGGCACGCTCGGCAACGGCCTGACCGTCCTGCGCTGCCACCGCCCCGGCCAGCAGATCGTCGCCGTCGAGGTACTCGTCGACGCTCCCCTGGAGGCCGAGCCGGCCGGCCTCGACGGCGTGGCCACGATCATGGCCAGGGCCTTCTCCGAAGGCACCGACAAGCACTCCGCCGAGGAGTTCGCCGCCGAACTGGAGCGCTGCGGCGCCACCCTCGACGCGCACGCCGACCACCCCTGCGTACGCCTCAGCCTCGAAGTCCCCGTGTCGCGGCTCCCCAAGGCGCTCGGTCTGCTGGCCGACGCCCTCAGGGCACCCGCGTTCGCGGACAGCGAGATCGAGCGGCTGGTGCGCAACCGGCTCGACGAGATCCCGCACGAGACGGCCAACCCGGCCCGCCGCTCCGCCAAGCAGCTCTACAAGGAGCTGTTCCCGGAGACCTCGCGCATGTCGCGTCCGCGCCAGGGCACCGAGGAGACGGTCGCGAAGATCGACTCCGCGGCCGTACGCGCCTTCTACGAGAGGCACGTCCGCCCCGCCACGGCCACCGCCGTGGTCGTCGGCGACCTCACCGGCGTCGACCTGGACGTGCTGCTCGGCGACACCCTGGGGGAGTGGACCGGCTCGACGGCCGAACCGCGGCCCGTGCCGCCGGTGACCGCCGACGACACCGGCCGGGTCGTCATCGTGGACCGCCCGGGCGCCGTACAGACCCAGCTGCTCATCGGCCGCGTCGGCGCCGACCGGCACGACCGCGTCTGGGCCGCCCAGGTCCTCGGCACGTACTGCCTCGGCGGCACCCTCACCTCCCGCCTGGACCGCGTCCTGCGCGAGGAGAAGGGCTACACCTACGGTGTGCGGGCGTTCGGCCAGGTCCTGCGCTCGGCCCCGGACGGTTCGGGCGCCGCGCTGCTCGCCATCAGCGGCTCCGTCGACACCCCGAACACCGGTCCCGCCCTGGAGGACCTCTGGAAGGTGCTGCGCACGCTCGCGGCCGAGGGGCTCACCGACGCCGAGCGTGATGTCGCGGTGCAGAACCTGGTGGGCGTCGCTCCGCTCAAGTACGAGACGGCGGCGGCCGTGGCGAGCACGCTGGCCGACCAGGTCGAGCAGCACCTGCCCGACGACTACCAGGCCACGCTGTACCGGCAGCTCGCCGCCACCGGCACCGTGGAGGCCACGGCGGCGGCCGTGAACGCCTTCCCCGTGGACCGGCTGGTGACGGTCCTCGTCGGCGACGCGGCGACGATCGAGGAGCCCGTCCGGGCCCTCGGCATCGGCGAAGTGACCGTCGTCCCCGCCGAGTAACGGCACCCGCGTACACGACAGGGGCCCGGTGACGGAAGCGTCACCGAGCCCCTCTTGTCCATATTGATGCGCAAGTTGCCCGTATTGATGGAGAGGTTGACCGTCTGCCCTGTGGCGTGCGCTACAAAACCCGTGATCGGTTTGTTGATTGAAAGTTGTGCGGCTTAGCGTCGGTCCGGCTGTCCGTCACGCAGTGCGCCGCAGCCGCGGCACCCGGACAGTCATCGCCGAGTCCCCACATGGCGCGAGCCAGGGGAGCCGGGGACCCACACTGTGCAGTCCCTGGGGTGAATCGGACGCCCGCGCGCCCAGCGAGGGGGTCCGTAGGAGACCTTCCTGCTCCGAACCCGTCAGCTAACCCGGTAGGCGAGAAGGAAGGAAAGGACCAGCCACTGCATGGCGTTCACCCGCGCCACCGGGAAGCACCGTCGTCCCCGCCGCCCCAGTCTTGTCACCCGTACGACCGTCCGCGCGGCCGGCGTCGCGGCCCTCGCCACCACCGGCGCCGTCGGCAGCCTTGCCGCCCCGGCGCTCGCCGCGGAGTCCACGGTCGAGCAGACCGGCCTCACCCCGGTGATCTCCATCGGCGAGTCGCTCGCCGACCAGATCGACGCGCAGGCCGCGGCCCAGGAGCAGGCCGCAGAGAAGGCCGCCGCCGAGAAGCGGGCCCTGGCCGCAGCGAAGAAGGAGGCGGAGGAGCGGGTCAAGGAGGCGCGCGAGGCGGAGGCCCGCGCCGCCCGCGAGGCCGAGCGCAAGCGCCTCAACACCTTCGTCACCCCGATCTCCGGCTCGTACGTCTCCACCGGCTACAAGGCGGGAGGCGCCGTCTGGTCCTCCGGCAGCCACACCGGCATCGACTTCCACGCCGCGTCCGGCACCACCGTCCACGCGGTGGGCTCCGGCACCGTCGTCGAGGCCGGCTGGGGCGGCTCCTACGGCAACAACATCGTGATCAAGATGGTTGATGGTACGTACACTCAGTACGGTCATCTGTCGTCCATCAACGTGTCCGTCGGGCAGACGGTCACCCCGGGTCAGCAGATAGGTCTCTCCGGGGCCACCGGCAACGTCACCGGTGCGCACCTCCACTTCGAGGCCCGTACGACCCCGGAGTACGGCTCGGACATGGACCCCGTCGCCTACCTCCGCTCGCACGGTGTGAACGTCTGACGACCGCCCGCATCCTCTTGTCGTCGCCCCGGCTCCCCGAGTCGGGGCTTTCGGCGTTTCCGGTGGCCCTGTGTCCAAAAAATATCCCTGGATTCCGGCCTGCCGTCGGAAATTCCGGTTCTCTGCAATAGAGTCACTGAACACACGTCAATCGTCGACGTTTCACGGGGATTAAAGCGGAGGTCGGACATGCGTATTCCGGCGCACTCGGTATGCACGGCGATCCGGGACGACATCGTCGCCGGTGTCTACGAGCGCGGCAGCCGGCTCACCGAGGAACTGCTCGCGCGCCGGTACGGCGTCTCGCGCGTCCCCGTCCGCGAGGCCCTGCGCACCCTGGAGGCCGAGGGCTTCGTGGTGACCCGGCGGCACGCGGGCGCGTGCGTCGCGGAACCCACCGAGCAGGAGGCCTCCGACCTGCTGGAGATGCGCATGCTCCTGGAGCCGCTGGGTGCCTCCCGGGCCGCCCAGCGGCGCACCGAGGCCCATCTGAAGGTGCTGCGCGGCCTGGTCAGGCTGGGGCAGGAGCGGGCCAGGAGGGGCAATAGTGAGGATCTGCGCTCCCTGGGCGGCTGGTTCCACGAGACGCTCGCCCAGGCCTCCGGAAGCCACGCCCTCACCGCGACGCTCACCCAGCTTCGGCACAAGATCGCGTGGATGTACGCGGTGGAGGCCCCGGCGAACCCCGTCGAGTCCTGGACCGAGCACGGGGCGATCGTGGACGCCGTGGCGCGCGGTGACAGTGAGCGGGCGCGGGCGATCACGGCGCTGCACACCGAGCGGGCGACCGGCGCGCACCGGCTGCGCTTTCCGGGCAACGGAGACCGTCCGGAGCGTGTGAGGACTTCGCAACATCCCGTAAACATGACGGGCCTGCGGCATTAACACGGGCGCCGTATACAAAGAGGGTGGAATTCGCGGGGGATTATTTCTGCTGCCCGTAAACGATAAACGCGAAGGGCTCACCCGGAATTCCGGGTGAGCCCTTCGCGTGTGCGGGTGGTGCCTTTGGGGCGACGGCTGACAGCAGCAGTCGGCGCCTTCAATTTCTCAGACCGTCTCGGGGAGTTCTTCCAGTCCCTCGGCCACCAGCTTCGCCAGGCGGTCGAGCGCCGCGTCGGCGCCCTCCGCCTCGGAGGCGAGGACGATCTCCTCGCCGCCCTGGGCACCCAGGCCGAGGACCGCCAGCATGGAGGCCGCGTTGACGGGGTTGCCGTCGGCCTTGGCGATCGTCATGGGGACGCCGGCGGCCGTGGCCGCACGGACGAAGATGGAGGCGGGGCGGGCGTGGAGGCCCTCCGCCCAGCCGACGTTGACGCGGCGCTCAGCCATGTGATGCTGCCCTTCAGCTCTCAGGGTTGTCTAGACCATTGTTCCATAGCGTGAAGCGTGCCGGGAAGCAGGAGGAAACCTGTCCCGGAACCGCGTTCGGACACCGGCCTGGGCCCGACTTCGGTCCCCCACAGACTGCCTCGCGACGTTGTCGGACGCGAGCCGTACTCTGGGGCGCATGCAGAACTCGTCGGACCGGCACGAGTACCCCGCCCACTGGGAGGCGGACGTCGTGCTGCGTGACGGCGGCACCGCGCGCATCCGGCCCATCACCGCGGACGACGCCGACCGACTGGTCAGCTTCTACGAGCAGGTTTCGGACGAGTCGAAGTACTACCGCTTCTTCGCGCCCTACCCGCGCCTGTCCGCAAAGGACGTCCACCGCTTCACCCACCACGACTTCGTGGACCGGGTGGGGCTCGCGGCCACGGTCGGCGGCGAGTTCATCGCCACCGTACGCTATGACCGCATTGATGCCGACGGCCTGCCCGCGTCCGGCCCCGCCCACGAGGCCGAGGTCGCCTTCCTGGTGCAGGACGCCCACCAGGGCCGGGGTGTCGCCTCCGCCCTCCTCGAACACATCGCGGCCGTCGCCCGCGAGCGCGACATCCGCCGCTTCGCCGCCGAGGTGCTCCCGGCCAACAACAAGATGATCAAGGTGTTCACGGACGCCGGGTACACCCAGAAGCGCAGCTTCGAGGACGGCGTCGTCCGCCTGGAGTTCGACCTGGAGCCCACCGACCGCTCGCTCGCCGTCCAGCGCGCGCGGGAGCAGCGGGCCGAGGGGCGTTCCGTACGGCGGCTGCTCGTCCCGGGCGCCGTGGCCGTCATCGGCGTCGGCCGCGCCCCCGGCGGCGTCGGCCGCAGCGTCCTCGACCACATCAGGGACGCCGGTTTCACCGGAGACCTGTACGCGGTCAACAGCGCCTTCCCAGCGGACCAGAAGGACATCGACGGAGTGCCGGCCCACCGGTCGGTGCGTGAGATCGAGGGCTCCGTCGACCTCGCGGTCGTCGCCGTCCCGGCCGCGTACGTCCCCGATGTCGTCGCCGAGTGCGGAGAGCACGGAGTGCAGGGGCTCGTCGTGGTCTCCGCCGGGTACGCCGAGAGCGGCGGCCCCGAGGGACGGGAGCGGCAGCGCGAACTCGTACGGCACGCGCGCACGTACGGGATGCGCATCATCGGCCCCAACGCCTTCGGCGTCATCAACACGGCCGAGGACGTCCGGCTGAACGCGTCGCTCGCCCCCGAGATGCCGAGGCCCGGCAGGATCGGCCTGTTCGCGCAGTCCGGCGCCATCGGGATCGCACTTCTCTCCCGGCTGCACCGGCGCGGGGGAGGCGTCACCGGGGTCACGGGCGTGTCGACGTTCGTCTCCTCCGGCAACCGGGCCGACGTGTCCGGCAACGACGTACTCCAGTACTGGTACGACGACCCGGACACCGATGTCGTCCTCATGTACCTCGAGTCCATCGGCAACCCGCGCAAGTTCACACGCCTCGCGCGGCGCACGGCGGCGGCGAAGCCGCTGGTGGTCGTGCAGGGGACGCGGCACGGCGGCGCCGCTCCACAGGGGCATGCCGTACGGGCCACGCGGCTGCCGCACGCGACGGTGTCCGCGCTGCTGCGGCAGGCCGGGGTGATCCGCGTGGACACGATCACCGAACTGGTCGACGCGGGGCTGTTGCTGGCCCGGCAGCCACTGCCCGCCGGCCCGCGGGTGGCGATCCTCGGGAACTCGGAGTCGCTGGGCCTGCTGACGTACGACGCGTGCCTCTCCGAGGAGCTGCGGCCGTCGGCGCCGCTGGACCTGACGACGGGGGCGTCGCCGGAGGACTTCCGCCGGGCGCTGTCCGAGGCGCTGGCGGACGAGGGGTGCGATGCGGTGGTCGTGACCGCGATCCCCACGGTGGGGGAGGGCACCCTGGGGGACGCCGCGTTGGCCGAGGCGCTTCGGTCGGCCGCGGCGGAGGTTCCCGGTAAGCCGGTGCTGGTGGTGCACGTGGAGCTGGGTGGGCTTGCGGAGGCGCTGTCGGCCGCCGCGAGCACGGCACCACAGGCGGGTTCCACGGCACCCGGCGGTGCCCAGCGGCTCCGCCCCGCGGAACGCCCACCCGCCGAGGAGGCGGACCGCCCGCTCGCCGTGGGGCCGGGGCAGCCGCCCACCGCGGGGCCGGATCGCCCGCCCACCGCGGAGCCAGGACAGCCGCCCACCCCGCCCGTGTCGCAGACGCAGGCGTCGCCGCCCCCGCCCGCCCCCGACTCCTGCTCCCGTCTCATCCCCGCCTACCCCGCCGCCGAGCGTGCCGTCCGGGCCCTCTCCGAGGCCGTGAAGTACGCGCAGTGGCGGCGGGAGGCCGCCGAGCCCGGCAAGGTGCCCGAGTCCA
>Ga0307513_10002526_pt1 | contig 25287 bp, 28 predicted proteins | sample 15_EM_MG_FD_202174 | JGI IMG/M metagenome (GOLD analysis project Ga0307513, IMG submission 202174) | Populus trichocarpa ectomycorrhiza microbial communities from riparian zone in the Pacific Northwest, United States - 15_EM | ecosystem: Host-associated > Plants > Roots > Unclassified | place...
TACCAACTCATGTCTACCGGTAGTATACTAAGTATACTGGTCTATCCTCAATATGGTTACCACTTGGTATGCCATACGGGCTTGAGTCTAGTCCACTGTAGCTACCTATCTGTAGGGTCGTTACACTATGAGGCTTATTCTGTGCATTATCTTGCCTGCTGGGGGTAATTCCTCATGTACTGATTTGACAAATACCTTAGGAAACATCGCCAGGAAGTCTGGGACTTCCTGTGGCTTCGTCATTGCTGATCTAGACTCTCTAGACTTTCTGTCACGGGTAACTCTGACTTTGTCCTTGGAGGAGTAGGTGCTGTTCTGCTGGCAATCGATGACCGCTCCTAGCCTTATGAGGTCGTCCATACTGATTAGGATATCATAGTCAGATACTGGCGTCACTAGCATAGGCACCTTGTTGACTTTCATTTTGCCTAGCTGAATCATAACCTCAACGGAGAAGTTGCTAGTTGATCGCCATCCTTTCACTGCCATCTTCAGGGTGATGGGGTGCTTCCTAGCTGTGTAGGGGATGTTGTCTGTTGTAACGCATTGGTTGGATATCAGGGTACCGCCAATGGTTCCTGTATCTGCGAGGGCTCTGGCGGGCTTGTCATTGATGTTGATAGTGAATTCGAGTGCCTGGAATGACCTGTCTTTAGGCGTGCCTACTGTAGTCTTGTAGGTTCTGACGGAGCTGCTGCCATCTGGTCCCTCAGTGCTGTCTGTATCGGGTTAATATTCACCTTCACTACTGTCTGGGCTTTCCTCTGAGAGGCGAACATGGTTGATCTTAACTTGTTTCTTTGGGCATTCATTTGCCATGTGTCCGCTTTCGCCACAGTAGAAACAGGCTCCTTCTGCCTTGCGGCGATCCATTTCAGCCTTACTAGGCTTGTTTGACTTGGTATAGGTCTTCTTCTTGCCCGGGGCCTTTCCTTTGCCTGTGCTCCTGGGCGTAGATGTGGTAGGGGGCTTGCGGTAGGTATTCTCTTTCTTTCGTGTATGGGTTTTGCTGCTAGAAGCTTGGCTTCTATCGCTGCCTTTGTAGCCGCCAGTTCTGTACATGCTAGCATCATAGCGTTCCGCTACAGCTACCATCTGGTCCCAGGTATCTTCTGGCCTGAGCTAGGGCTCACCATTGCGGCGTAGTCTAGAGTCCATAGCATCGAGGAATCGCTGTTTCTGTACGTAGTCTGAGATTGATCCTGCTGGGAGGAATCCTTTGAGGCCCGCTAGCTCTCCAGCTATCTTGGTTATGAGTGCTGGCTGTCCTCCAGCTGTCTGGCGGACATTCTGCCACTTGTGATAGGTGTCATCGGTGTTTGTAGAGGCTTCGAATAGCTGCTGAAAGCTTTGTGTCAACTGTGCGAGGCTGAGGTCCTCCATTTCTCTGTCTAGTGTCTGGTATGCATTATTGGCCTTGCCTTCTGTGTAGGCGCCATAGTAGTCCGCTACTCCAGGGGAGTCGTCATTTAGTCCTGATCTCACTAAGTACTTCTTGACTGTTCTAAGCCAGCGCTTTAGTTTGTCTGGTTTCAGGTCTTCTCCTTCCCCGCTAAACATGGGCGGTTTAGGGACCTTTTGAGATAGCAACCTGGCCGGGCCTGGGTCTGCCATGGTGCCAGTAGGTGGGTCTGGGTCTGGAGGTGGTAGATCTGGTCGTTCAGGGGGCTGTCTGCCTCTCCTGGATCTTGAATGTCTCTCTGGTGTATCTGGGATGAATGTGCCGGGTAGTGATTGCTCTCAATGCTCTCTGGAGGGCGCTCTAGTAGTTGTCTGACTGCCGAAGACTTCTAGAATGCTAGGTTCTTGCCACATGCTTGTAGAGGGGCGTTCTGGCAGGCGTTCAGCTCTCGAAGTTTGCTGGGCTACTGCTCTTGCTGAGGCTCTTTCTTCAAGCCGCCGGGCTTCTCTTGGGATGAGTTCCTCAGCTGTGAGGTCGTGGTCTTCGTCTGAATCTGTATCTAGATCTCCTGGAAGGACGTGGCTGCTTCTCGCTGGTGTGTCTGCTGAGCCTGGGGTGGGCCCAGGAGTTGGTCCCTGTGTAGTTGGTTCTGGGGTATCGTGTGTAGGTTCTACTGAGGGACGATTGTAGGCCCTACCGGACCTGGTAACGCTTCTGCTCCTGTGTTCTCCTATTGTGAATGTAGCACCTGAGCCGGGAGGTCCTTTCCCTGCCGCTCCTGCTTCTAACTAGTTATCAAGATACTGGAAGGGTGATCAATCCTACCAGGCTGTTCCCAATCCTGAGAACAACGGGTTTTCACCTGCTGTAGGCAAAAAAGTGTAACTGGTTTATTCCTATCTAACGAAAATACAGTAGGACCGGCGATAGACCTGCTAGCGCTGGTGCTAAGGGAGGGTTCAAGGGACCGAAGGTAAGAGATAATAGTTGAAGGACAAATAGGACTCAGGGATTGCCGTTCAACCAAGTATATTCTTAGACTGAAGGTCTGTCGAAGTCTGCTGTCTCCTGCTAGCCAGGAGACTGGTTTAAATACCAAACCCGAGAGCGATAGCCTTCCTGCAATCATGATCATTACCAGTAGCTGCGCACATACCGGAATCCTGTGATCCTACAAGACCAAAGAAAGAAACCAACATTTGCTCAGCCTTCCCCAATGTTACATGACCATTCCATACCCGGAATCCTAAATATAAACTGCCAGCCAAGCAAACTAAACATAGCAATACGATAGCATAGCCTATCTGACTCAGAGGCAGAGGCGGAGCTGAAAACAAATCAAATAAACCAAATATAAACCAACTAAACATAGGAGATCTTGAACTGCCCGTTCCTCTGTACCGTTACCGGAACATGTACACATTTTACAACCTTAAACAAATATAAAAAAAGAGATAAAAAAAAAGGTGACCACGCGATAGCCCAATCCATCTCTGCTACACCTCCAGCGATTGAAATCTGAACACCAGGAGAAATCATCATCAGGTAGTATCCATCTCCCCTTTTCTGATAACCTTGTTGCCTAGAAGGGTGAAGCTCCTGCCATCCGCCTCTTCCCTCTGGCCCCTTCTGATGGCACTGTCTATGGGCAGCCTTGGTCTAGGGGGTTACGGTTACTCTGTTCATCCAGTTCCCAGCACTTGCTTCATGGCCCATTGCTTACGATTTGCAACCGTGTGGTACAGTGGCAACTCGTCAGCACACAGCTGCTAGGCTTGTCTTATTGGTAAAGTAGTTGCCCTATTGGTACTGCTCCCCGGTAGTGCACCTCCTGCTGAGAAAGGTTTGGGTACAGTCGGCATTCAAACAATCAGGATCTTGTTTCAGGCGGTCGCCTTCGCACTTCTCGTCGTTAGTGTCCTTTCTGTGCTTCCATTGCTCGGTTACGTCGGCTAGCACCCTACTGCCACAATACTGCAGCTACGCCTCCTGCCGCCCACCCTCCTGGCTTCTGTGCGCTGCTGATCGCCGGGCTTGATAAGTGTGGCTGCGTGTGCGGTTGTCTTTGCTTGTTCCTAAGGGTTTCATGCATTCCGCCTCCGTCCTCTCGGGGACATTCAACACCCCCCCACTGGCTTGCCAATAAACTCGCGGATCGACTTTGTCCTGCCACCCAGTCGCCTCAGTGCTGGCTCGGTTACTGATCACTCTCAGGAGTTGTGCTTGCCTCGAATTCTCGCTCGTTGTAACATTCCTATTGTTGAGCGTGTGTGCAACAAGCAACGACAGTCGTCTCCTGTGAATGCGAGTCTCGTTTTCTTGCACCAACAGATGGGGAAGTACTATCTCTTCAGATAGTACGGAACTGGTTTGCTTGTCTTGGGTGGTTCGTGAGAGGTACTATCTCTTCACATAGTAAGATGGTTGAATTGTCGTGCTTGATAGAACTATCACAATAGTCCTATGTTCGGGCAGCCCGTGGAGACTATCACAATAGTCTCCGGTTTCTTAGAGAGTAGGCTCTCGTAGAGGAGGAGTGTATGTAAATAGAGTAAAGCGCGATCGTATTGCAATATCTTGAGTATAGAAAAGTACTTAGATGGTTGTGTAAAGATGCTATCTCTTGGTCGTTTTTTTTTTTTTTTTTTTTTGTAATCATGCGTTATTTGTTTTAGGTACAAAAAGCGTTATGCAGCGCCAGCTATGAAGAGAAAAAAACCTATAAGCCCAATAACAACCGCCCGCTTCACCTCATCATAGGAAAAATCAAACCCGCCGAAACCATAGAAGAAACTTCCCGCGCCTAGCACCTAAGACTCACACCTCAGACACGGAGGGAAACAACTCATAGAAATGTACAGGAGAGAGACCCAAACCCTTCAGCAGGCCCCCTGGTAACACTAGGAAAAGAATCAAAGAAATGACGAGATGTAACTACTATTGCCAATATGCCTAACCAAAAGGCCCCACGGCTAGTCACCGGAAGGGGCAGGCCGGTTCACGGTCGGGACTGACCTGAAGGTGGTGACGCGTCGGCGTTTAGGAGAGACCAAGGAGGCAGTGCAATACCAGGATCAACCGTAACCTAAGCAAGGTTGGCGACCGTAGAGTAAATTGCAAGAGGAAGAGAGGTAGGTGGGCGAGCAGAGCCAGCGGGCAGATGGGATGCCAGCCAACGATGATGAGCAGTAGGGTGCCAGCCGGTGAGTAGCAGTAGGGTGCCAGCCGGAGGGGAGCAGTAGCGGGCCAGCCGGGGGAGGAGTTTTAACAGTAAGGTGCCAGCTTATGGGGCAGTACGGTGCCAGCGGACGGAACTGGGAGGGGGGTGGAGGAAGGATCGCGAGCAGGCATGCTACAACCGACGAACGGCCCATAGCAGGGGCTTTTGGGGCGACAGCGAAAGCGAGCGGGACCGTGATGTTAGTAACTGAAGCTTTCCCCATCAGAGGTGCAAGCCCAGCAGAACCGAGGCCTTACTTCGACCGAGAGTCCGGACACCATATCGCCGCCCGTGAATGAAGCGAGAAGCTTTCTGACTGTGCAAAATGCTAAGCGACATGCAAAGCAAGTGCGGGTTAAGGGGCAGAACCGAACTTCATGAGCGTCAATGATGAACTAGAACAAGAACCCCAAGGAGGGGAGGCAAGTGTGGCTCAGGAGAGGATGGAAGATGGCGTAACGTCAACCCTTAGGGAGTAGCCGTGATTGGGGAACAGAGGTTGGTGAGGGAAAGTAACGATGATTTCCCGTGGTGTTGAGATTTCACTCGCCGGAGGTCGAGGAGAGATGGTTCGTGTCCTATCTCTTGGTCGGTTTTTTGTTCTTTTTTTTTTTTTTTTTGTACTCATGCGTTATTTGTCCTATCTCTTGGTCGGTTTCTCCTTTTTTTTTTTCTTTCTTTTTTTTTAACTCATATATTCTTTGTTAGGTACAAGAACTCGCATGCAGCGCTAGCTATGGCGTGAACAAAACCTTAATCGCAACAACGGCCCGCTTCACCTCTTCAGGGGAAAAATCAAACACCCCGAATCCATAGGAAAAATCCCGCTCGCCTAGCACCTGAGACAAATAATACCCCATACATGTAAGGAAACAATTCATAGAGAGGTACAGGAGAGAGACCCAAACCCTGGAGCAGGCTCCCCTAAAACAAAAGAAAGGATTCGCTCGGGAAGGGCAGATAGGGCCCGGGGGGGAGGATGTGTAATCGCCGTTAGTAGAGAAAACCACTGGACTTGTGGGCTGACATTGTAACCATAAACATACAGTCGCGCCGGTAATTACATCGATCTAAGGCATTGGACACCAGGCAGGGAGATAGTGCAATACCACGACTGGGCGTAACCGAGGAGTGGACGAATGATTGGGGAGGATAAGGAGGCAGTAATGTGCCAGCTGCTGTAGCAGTAACTGTGCAAGCCGACAGAACCGGGAGGTGGGAGAAGGAAGGATGGCGAACAGGCTAGCTACAACCGACAAACGGGGCATCGCAAGGGCTTTTGGGGCGACAACAAACGGAGGCGAGACCGAGATGTTACTAACCGTGGCTTTCCCCATCGGAGGTACAAGCCCAGCAAGCCGAGGCCTACTTCGACCGAGAGTCCGACACCGTAACACCGACCTTGAAAGAACCGAGAAGCTTTCCGACAGCGCAAAATGCTAAGCGAGGTGCAAAGGAAGTGCGGGGTAAGGGGGAGAATCTAACATCATGAGCAAGTCAACGACGAATGAGCACGAGAACCGCAAGGAGAGGAGGCCGACAGGCCTCAGAAGAGAAGGAAAGGTGGCTTAACGTCAACTCCTGGGCAGTAGCCATCGTGGGAGAAGAGAGAGGGGTGGGGAGATGTGACGATGATTTCTTGTGGTGTTGAGATTTCAATCGCCGGAGGTGGAGAGGAGATCCTTTGTGCCTATCTCTTGGTCGTTTTTTTCTTTTCTTTCTTTTTTGCTGTTTTTTTGTAATCATGCGTGATTTGTTGTAAGGTACAAAAAGCCTTATGCAGCATAAGCTATGGAGAGAAAAAAACCTATAAACAATAGCCACGACCCGCTTCACATCTTCATGGGAAAAATCAAGCACCCCGAATCCATTGGAAAAGTCCCCCTCGCCTAGCGCCTAAGATAGAAACCCCAGACACGTAAGGAAACAATACATAGAAACGTACAGGTAGAGAGACCCAAACCCTTCCCCAGGCTCACTAAAACAAAAGAAAAGAGTCTAATGGCCAGAAACGCTGCCGGCGGCGAGAGGATTGTTGATCGGCGACATAGGAAAACTCCAGTAGAGGGCCCACCGAAACCATGATGTACGGTCAGGCCGGTCATTACATCGATCCAAGGCGTTGGACAATAGCCACGCAGGCAGTGCTATACCACGACTAGGCGTAACCGAAGAGGGGCCAACTAATCGGAAGGCTAGATGGCAAGCGGAGCCACTGTGCAGAGGGGATGCCAGCCAGGAGGATGAGCTGTAGGGTGCCAGCCGGTGAGTAGCAGTAGGCTGCCAGCCAGAGGGGGGGGGAGCAGTAGGGTGCCAGCTGGGGGAGGAGTTTTATCAGTAAGGTGCCAGCTTAAGGGGCAGTACGGTGCCAGCGGACAGAAACCGGGAGGGGGGTAGGTGAAGGATCGTGAACCGGCTAGCCACAACTGACTAACGGGCCATAGCCAGGGCTTTTGGGGCGACAGCGAAACCGAGCGGGACCCTGATGTCACTAACCGAAGCTTTCCCTATCAGAGGTACAAGCTCAGCAGAACCGAAGGCTTACTTCGACCCAGAGTCCGGACGCCATATCGCCGACCGTTAACGAAGCTAGAAGCTTTCCGACCGCGCAAAATGCTAAGCGCGGTGCAAAGCAAGTGCGGGGTAAGGGGGAGAACCGAACTTCATGAGCGGGTGTCAACGATGAACGGGAACAAGAACCCCAAGGAGTGGATGCATGCGTGCGCCAGCAGAGGAGGGAAGATGGCTTAACGTCTACCCCTAGGCAGTAGCCATCGTGGGGCAAGAGAGCTGAGTGGGGGAGCCTGACGATGATTTCCGGTGGTGTTGAGATTTCAATCGCCGGAGGTGGAGCAGAGATGGTTCGTGGCCTATCTCTTGATCGTTTTTTTAATTTTTTAATTTTTTTGTAATCCTGGGTTCATTGTTTCTAGGTACAAAAAGCCTCATGCAGCGCTAGCTATGGAGAGAACAAAACCTATAAATCAAAAACATAAACATAAGAAAGTTACGGCACCTAGTTGAACATCCACTATCGCGCAGGTTTCTCCTCCGCCGGGCCATTGGCCACATATAACAAGGAAAGCACAAACTAACAGCTTCGTCGTCTCAAAAGGAATGCCTATTTAAAAACAAAGGAGAGGAAACCCAACGACCCTATACCTCAGCAAACGAAAAAACACGAAAGATCGGGGGGGGCACCCTGGGGGGTGAGAGAGGAAGCGGGGGGGAAGAGGGAGGAGTGGTGGATGGGAACATTGTAGGAGGAAATCCGGTAGAGGTGACGCCTATAAAGGAGGCGAGTCTTTTTAGTAGTGGGAGGGACGACCAGAGGTGAGTCTCGGGACCGACGTCGGTAATGCCGTGGAGGAGGCGCGACCTGCTGTGTTGTCTCGAGGGGCAGGAAAGGATGGCGTGCTCAAAGGTTTCGGGTTCCAAGCCACAGCGGGGGCATGAGGTATCGGCGTCGGGGGACCTCCGTGTTGCGTGGGCGGCCAGATAACCTTTTCCGGCTCACATTTGGTGGATCCTCCCCGCAACGAACTTGCTTAAGCCGATGAAAGGCCTCAGATGCAGCGCGGGAGGGTGCAGGTAGTACCCCGGGGTCGGGAAAAGTGAGGCCCACTCCACGAGGAGTGCCTCTCTTACCCTCTTCTTCAGGGCGGAGTAAGTGTTGTCCATCAGGGACTTAGGCGGGAGGGTGGGGGCAGGGCACACAAGTTGGGAGTTGATCATGGGCATCCTAGAGAGCCCGAGGGTGAAGGGTATCGTTCGGTGAGCCACCGCATCCACTGGCAGGTGGTTCCTCAGAGGCGGGGCAGGTGGTTCCTCAGAGGCGGGACAGGGCGGGGCTTTTTCCAGTGTAGGGGGAGGTAGACGGACGACAGGCCCCTGGTTAAGGCCCGTGAGGAGTCAGGTGCACGGTGCACCAAGAGTGAGGGGAACGAGGGGTGAAGGGGGGCCGTAGCCGGGTTCAGGCTGGGAGGGGAGCAGACCACTCTGAGCGCCGCCAGCCTTTGCCGGTGGGTTATCAGGAGGGAGACGGGAGGGAGGCAAGACTCCACCGCAAGTATACCGGTGGGGGTGGCTGACAAGCAGTTTGTGGTCCACCTTTGGACCTTTCGCCAGAATGTGTCGAGGCGGGTCGTCGTGCCCACGCTAGGTATGAACAGATCCGCGCCTTAGAGTTGGATAGGGGCAATCAATGATGTCGCCAAACTGTGGCAAAGGTAGGGGGGGAGGCCCCCACCGGACGGGCTGAGGCGTTGTATAAGGGCGAACGCCCCCTGGGCAAGGGCAAGGCGACGCGAGAAATGAGCAGCGGGGTCAAGGGCCGGAGTGAACCAGTACCCAAGCCACCGAACACAGTTGCCAGGGTGAAACAGCTCCCCTTGGATGTGAATGGGTGAGATGCACTTCGTCGAGTGCCTCTGGCTGCGGGTTCTCCAGTGTATCAGTTCTGTCTTTGCAACCGCAAAGGAGACGCCTAGGCGGGACGCCTTTCTTTCGAGCTTGTCGAAGAGATCCTGGAGTCGGCAGATGTTGCCACGATAGAAGAGGGAGGCCACCGTGAGGGCGAAGTCGTCCACATATGAGATCATGAGGCCCCGAGGGATCGCGAAATGTACTGGCGCAACGTAGAGAAGAAAGAGTAGTGGGGAGATCGGAGAGCCCTGGGGGGCACCGACGTTGACGGGGGCTGGGGTTCCTGGGGCTCCTTGGAAGACCAGGGTGCAGCTTCCCTCACCCAGAAAGGATTATACCCAGGAAGCCAGGTAGGGGGGTATCCTACCTTCCCTAAGGATTCGGGCCAGGGTACTGTTATCGCCATTGTCGCAACCTGCTTTTATATCCAGAAACAGGGAGGAGACCTTAAGACGGGGCCTCTCCAGGGTTTTGACGTCGTTGGTGAGGGTGAGGCACGCGTCGTAGGTGCTGAGGCCAGGGAGCGAACCGCATTGGTTGGGGTGCAACAGCCCCCTGAGGTGGGCTGCCCTGAGTAGGCGGGCTGCTATAATCCTGTCCAGGATCTTTTTACTGAGGCGGGGTGGTACTCTAGGAGGACCAGCGGGGCAAGTATATTGAGGAGGATTGAGGGGTTGATCTTTTTGACCTGTTTCCGGGTGGAGTAGGGTATCCCGTCCGGGCCTGGGGCCGAAGTCGGGGAGCACTTGGAGAGACCCGCAGCTATCTCGTCTGTCGTCAGGGGGGGTGCAGACTTGTCTGGCCTGAGCCTAGGTGGCGGGGAGAAGGGTTCTTTAGGGGGGAAGAAGTGGTCCAGAAGGACGTCGTTCATTTGTTGCGGGGTTTCAGCCCCTGGGAGGGAAGGGAAGCGTGGCTGGGCACACCCATAGGCGAATCTCTTAGCCGTCCAAAGGCTCTGGTGGGTGGCGGTCAGCAGAAAGGAGGACCAGTGTTTGTTCTTGGCGGCCTTGATTGCCTTGAAGTACCCTGCCTTGAAGGAACCGCAACATCTTGCATGCGTGGGGTGTCGGGTTTTCTGGCCGCTCTCACCGCCTTGTGATACTCACGACGGAGGATAGACAGGTGGGGGGTCCACACAGGTTTGGAGTGATGGGAAGGCCTGGAGACAGGTGTGTGTTCTTTGAGGAGAGCTACCAGACGGTTCAGCGATTCTGACATCCATTCGTCCAGTTGCGGGGGGGTGGGGCATCACGGTGCGGCCGCGACCTTGAAACCCTTTACGATCAGGTCCAGTGTTTGCCAGTCCGTGTCCGCCCAACGCGGGCGGGGGGGCTTTTGGTTCGGGGAGGGTGCGGGGAGGGTGATCGTTATCGGGATGTGGTTGGAACCGGTCGAGGGGAGGGAAGCTTCCCAACTCTTAACCAGCGGAAGGAGGGGGGGGTTTGCCAAGGCGAGGTCTATGACTGAAGGGCGAGCTTTTCCCACTAAGGGAAACCTTGTGTACTCACCTGGCGGATTGAGGAGGGCGAAGCCGGATTCTGCCGCCTTCTCGAAATATGGGGTGGAAGACGCGATCTCCCGTTGCGAGAAGTGCCGGAGAGGGTCCGAGAGGGGGTTGTGGATTTTGAGATCACCCAAAACTAGGAGGGGAAACCCAAGATCGGGAAAGAGAACGTCTGGTAAAACGGAGTGGACCCTGTAGTCAGTAGTGTTGGTGGAGTAGGCGTTAAGAATCCAGAAAGAGTGAAAAGCGGTGCTGAAGAGAGGCTCGTTGGAGGAGATGTCGAGGGCGAGCACATCGTCTACCTCCCTGAACCTAGGGAGCACTGTGTAATTGGAAAGAAAAGAAATATAAACGTAGGCAGCCACGCGTGACTTCCTAACCGGCGGAAAAAAGGACTTGAAACCATTAAAGGAAGGAAGGTGAGCCTTGTTGACAGGCGGATCCTGCAAAAGAACTATTGAGGGATAGGTGGTCGCTTCTCTGAATGACTCAAACAAAGAAAGAAAAACATTCCAGCTCCCAAGGCAGTTATGTTGAACGATGGAGAGAAACACGGGGGCATGTGTTGATTATTCATTTCCGGGACGAACCAGACGGGTGAAAGGGGCAGGGGAAGGGCTTGGCTCCTCCAGGGGGAGAGGACCACCAAAACCGTGAGTAGTGCCAGGACGCGTGGAGGGTCCAGCTGGGGGAGGTTGCCTGGGGGTTACGAGGTCCACCTCAAGGGGACCCGTCCCGGTCGGGGGAGTAGTGGGTGTTGGACCCCCATCGACCGCCAAATCCATGGGGTCTTGATCAGTTGGGGCGGGGGCTGGCGTGTTGGTTCTGGTGGGGACAGGCGGGGGAGGTCGAGCCGGACACTCCCTGAATGTGGCAGTGTGGTCACCACCGCAGTTACAGCAATGGGGGGGCGAGGTCGGACAACAGGATGGGACTGGCTTATTGATCCCGCTGCTGGGGCAGGTCGGATTCTGGCATCTGTGAGCCGCGCGAGTATGGTGAAGCGCACAAATGGGGCACGTGGGGTGGGTGGCGGGGCATCGTTGATGGGCGTGTCCGTATCTCCTGCAGTTTTTACACTGGGAGGTTCTGGAGGAGGAGAAGGCAAGTTCGACCTTGCATTTCTGTGAGAGGATGACGACCCCTGAAGCAAGGGCCGAAACGTTGTGAGGGTCGACGGTGATAACCACCGAAGTGGCCTGCTTGGTCTCCCTAGAATCTCGGCTACGGTTAAGATACCTGCCTGAGAGAACCGGGGTCGCTTTGTCGTTGAGGATTGCTTGCCGGATATATGGGAAGAGTTCCTCTTCATCCTGGGGGAGGAAACGTAGTGGGAGGCCGTGAATGGCTAGTTGCAGGGCTGTAGGGGCGAGGACGAGGGTGCACCAGGGGCTTTCGCCTACCGGGAAGGACTGATTGAGGGCCCTGGTGAGGGAGTCGAAGTAGGGGGCGTAGGAGGCGGCGGGGGTGGCCTTGTCGGTGACGGTCAGTGAGACGGAGCCTCGAGGGTTGACGGTGGCAGAGAAGCCACGGGGTAATAGGCAGTTTGATTCTCGCAGGACGCGAGCGGCGATGTCAGGAAAGGTAGCGGCAATGGTAAGACCGTCGGGGTGAGGGGAAGGGGACTGGCGAGGAGCAAAGAAGCGTCGTTGGGCCCCTGGAAGGGAGGGCGGCCTCTTTTTAACAGGAGGGGCCGTCGTACTCGCAACACGTTGGGGGGAAGGAGGCTTCCCAGCTTTGCTTTTGCCCCTGCCGCCCGAGCCTGAGCCAGAGGCAGCTTGTCCGTACGAGGGTGAGACGACATTGTCAGGGTGGATGTGTCCTGGCGTGAAAGAGTCAAGGTCGTACCTGCCCTTCCGGAATTCGCCGGCTTCGTAGGAGTTGGGGAAGAGTCTGGCATACTTCTCAGCGTCACCGAACGCCTTGCCAAGCCTCGTATCGTAGCATGGTATGAGGTATTTAGGGTTGTCAGCCGCGGCTGAGGGAGGTGCGGGTGGAGGACGGGCGCTTTCTTTTCCTTTCCTTGAAGGAGGGGGGCCGGCAGTTGGAGGGGGTTGGGGATTTCTTTGTGGGGGGGGGGGGCCGGTGCCAGGGGGGCAGGGGTCGGGGCTGACACACGATGTGACAGGTCACGTATGGATGCTTGGAGATCGGCGATCGCCGGATCGGTTTGCTGCTCAAGGGTGGGGGGAAGGTTCGCAAGTTGGGAGGAGATGTCGGAGAGCTCCTCCCTGAGGTTCTCGTTTTCCTCGGAGATGGTTCCGACCGCCTGCGTTACCCCGCTCAGCTCATGTGAAGTGGTCGCAAGGCCTTGGACGAGCTGGGAGAGGAGGACGATGGTGGTTGATTCGATAGGGAGGGTGGCGGCCTGCGCATCTTGGCTTAGGTCCGGGAAGTCTTGGATGCTGAGCCTGAGGGCTCTCCTCACCTGAGCGAGTTGCCTCTTCATGAACTCTATGGGTAGGTCGATCGAGGGTGTTCCTGAGTGGGACGGGAGGGGGGAGTTGAGGGTAGAGAGCCTACCAAAGGCTGCGTTCCCTGGCCGGAGGTTGTGGGGGTCCGCCATGGCGACGAGTAGGTGAGGAAAAGTGGGAGAGGGTTCTGTTCCGGACACAAAGCGGGGTAGAGTTGAGTTGGTATGTAAAATGTAGGGGGGGGGAAGAAGTTTGTGAGAAGCGTGGGCCTAGCTCTTGGTAGTTTTTTTTTTTTCTTTTTTTTTTTTGTAATCATGCGTGATTTGTTTTAAGGTACAAACAGCCTCATGCAGCGCTAGTTATGGAGAGAAAAAAACCTATAAATCAAAAGGTCTTCACGCACGCTTCAACTCCTCATAGGAAAAAACCAAACCCCCCGAGACCATAGAAGGAACTTCCCCCGCCTAGCACCTAAGACTCGCACCGGAGACACGTAGGGAAACAACTCATAGAAACGTACAGGAGAGAGATCCAAACCCTTCAGCAGGCCCCCAGGTAACACAAAGAAAAGAATCAAAGAAACGCCTAGATACAACTACTATTGCCAATATGCCAAATCCAAGAACCCGTACGTTGAAATCCGGTTGGGGCGGCGGCTCAACGGTCGGGAGTGACGGGAAGGTGGCGACGCGTTGGCGTTTAGGAGAGACCAAGGAGGCAGTGCAATACCAGGATCAACTGTAACCTAAGCGAGGATTGCGACTGTAGAGTAAATCGCCGGAGGGAGAGAGGTAGGTCGGCCAGCGGAGCCACCGGGCAGAGGGGATGCCAGCCAATGACGATGAGCAGTAGGGTGCCAGCTTATAGGGCAGTATGGTGCCCGCGGACGGAACAGGGAGGGGGGTAGAGCAAGGATCGCGAGCGTGATGTCCACAACCGACTAACTGGCCATAGCAAGGGCTGTTGGGGCGACAGCGAAACCGCGCGTGACCGTGATGTTACGAACCGAAGCTTTCCCCATCAGAGGTACAAGCCTAGCAGAAGGGAAGCCTTACTTTGACCGAGAGTCCGGACCCATATCGCCGACCTTGAACGAAGCGAGAAGCTTTCCGACCGTGCAAAATGCTAAGCGAGGTGCAAAGCAAGTGCGGGGTAAGGGGGAGAACCGAACTTCATGAGCTGGTGTCAACGACGAACAGGAACGAGAACCCCAAGGAGGGGAGGCATGCGTGCCTCAGGAGAGGAGGGAAGATGGCTTAACGTCAACCCCTAGGCAGTAGCCATGATGGGCGAAGAGAGGTGGGTCGGGGAAAGTGACCATGATTTCTGGTGGTGTTGAGATTTCAATCGCCGGAGGTGGAGGAGAGATGGTTCATGGCCTATCTCTTGGTCGTTTTTCTTTTTTTTTTCTTTTTGTAATCAAATCATTATTATGTTTAAAGGTACAAAAGATTCATGCAGCACTAGCTATGGAGATAAAAAACCTATAAGCAAACGTCATCCCGCCCGCTTCACCTCGGCATAGGAAGAATCAAACCCCCCGAAACCATAGAAGAAACTTCCCCCGCCTAGCACCTAAGACTCACACCTCAGACATGTAGGGAAACAACTCATAGAAACGTACAGGAGAGAGACCCAAACTCTTCAGCAGGCCCCCAGGTAACACTAAGAAAAGAATCAAAGAAACGCCTAGATATAACTACTATTGCCAATATGCCAAATCCAAGAACCCGTACGGTGAAATCCTGTCGGGGCGGCGGCTCAACGGTCGGGAGTGACCGGAAGGTGGCGGCGCGTCGGCGTTTTAGGAGAGACCAAGCAGGCAGTGCAATACCATGATCAACCGTAACCTAAGCGAGGTTTGCGCCCGTAGAGTAAATCGCAAGAGGGGGAGAGGCAGGTAGGCGAGCGGGGCCACCGGGCAGAGGGGATGCCAGCCAACGATGATGAGCAGTAGGGTGCCACCCTGCGAGTAGCAGTCGGGTGCCAGCTAGAGGGCGGGAGCAGTAGGGTGCCAGCCTTTGGGGAAGATTAGCAGTAAGGTGCTAGCTTAAGGGGCAGTACGGTGCCAGTGGACGGAACCGGGAGGGGGCTAGAGGAAGGATCGCGAGCGGGCTAGCCACAACCGACAAAGGGGCCATAGCAACGGCTTTTGGGACGACAACGAGACAGGGACGAGACCGTGATGTTACTAACCGAGGCTTTCCCTATCAGAGGCACAAGCCCAGCAAGCCGGGGCCTACTTGGACCGAGAGTCCGACACCGTAACGCCGACCGTGAGTGTAGCGAGAAGGTTTCCGACCATGCAAAATCCTAAGCGAGGTGCGAAGGAAGTGCGGGGTAGGGGGAGACCCGAACATCATGATCGGGAGTCAACGACGAACGGGACAAGAACCCCAAGGAGGGGAGGCTGACGTGCCTCAGGAGAGGAGGGTAGAGGGCTTAACGTCAACCCCTAGGCAGTAGCCATGATGGGGGAAGAGAGGTGGGTGGGGGAAAGTTACGATGATTTCCCGTGGTGTTGAGATTTCAATCGCTGGAGGTGGAGCAGAGATTGTTCGTGGCCTATCTCTTGGTCGGAACCAAACTCCTCGTATAGGTATCTTCCCAAAACCCTAACCCTGGTGACTCATCACCTCGCGTAACATAACCGCTATGACTCATAATGAGTCATAGTGCAAAATCCATCAGCTGACTCATATGAGTCAACTGCGCACATCCCTATTTATCGATCCAAACCCATAAACCCGATCATGCGCTCAAATGAGTCGTATGCGTGAAACCCATGACTCGTAATATGAGTCATGTGCGCAAGTCATTACATCATATGACGTCACAATCGTGAGTCATGAAACCATTAACCAATCATAATCAAACAATAACTCCCAAGTGCGAAGTCATGTAAAAGCTATGTGTCAAAGCGACGTCATAGTGCAAAACCAACATACCTTATGACTAATAAGTATTAGTCACGTGAAATCCTCCTTGCTTAGTCACGATTTGTGACATTAGCTCCCGTCTCCCCCTAGCTTCGGTCCCTCGATGCTAATTGCCCAAGTCGAGCAACTTCCGCCCAACTCTTCTTACGTCGTTCTTGAGTTCCTGGTTCCGATGCTCGCGCTCCTGGTTCCCTTTTCTTCCATCGTCCACCTCTTTCTGCAACCTTGCTAGGCTGAATCCTGATCCTGCGACCGTCCTTCAAAGCCTTTGGACGTCTTCCCGTAGTCTTGCCATCGCGGCCTGTTGGTCCGTTATTTTGAGCCGGTATTCGTCCTCCTTTTTTGACGCCCGTTCCCTCTGTTCCAGCCGCTCTTGTATTGGCCTTTGTAGGGCATGGACTTCTGGTTGGGTTTTTTCGCTCCTCTCCCTCTCCTGTTTTGTCCCCACAACTCCTTTCCTTCCCACTCGGAACTTCGTGTCTCGGTAGTATCGGTGCCAGTATGAGAGGTTCTTCTTTCTTCTGTCCTTCTGCGGGTAGTACCCTGCGTCCACTTTGTATTGGACGTGTGCTGCGCACTTGTCGTTGTACCATTCCCCCCAGTTTCTGGTGGAATGCCTCGCCTTTCATTGCTGGTTTTTGGATATTTGAACCGCTTGGTCCTCTTCCGGTGCTGGTGGCTTTGTTTCGTATGGCTGGTTCCAGCCAGATTGCGTAGTATTGGATTTCTGGGGGTACCATCCTCGTGCCACTTTCTCGCTGTCGTGTACCCAGCAGTTGTCGTTGTAGCACCCCGTCCAGTGTTGTGCATCGTGTTCCTTTTGCTTTTGTTCCGCTTCTTCCCAGGCTGGGGGTGAGCGGTATGGCGGGCTTGTCGGCGTCATCTCCAGCAAGCCTATTCTGGTTTCCCAATTTTCTTGGGGGGTTGGTGTCTTCGGTGGGTATGGAGGAGTTTCTTCCTCGTTCTGTGTTTGTAATACTGAGACGAGCACGTCTCCGTTCTCCTGTTCCTCGAGTTTGATCGAGGTGCGGCTTGTTTGGGTAGCGGGAGTGGAAGTTCTGCTTTGCGATGTCTGCATTTTCGAAGTTATCGGCGTGGTATCACGTTTTGTCGTGTTCTGGTGAGTATCCTGTCCACTTAGCTCTGTATTGGAGCTTGTTGTAATGTAGACGTGAGTCGACGATTTCTTCGGGTTCGTATTCTGGTTCTCCTTCAGTGAGAATAGGAGGAGGAGCTTCCGATCGTTGTGAAGGAAGCTTGTTGTCGTTATAGAGCTCGCGAAGAGAGATGTGGAATGTGTTGTGTATTCTTATCGAGGCCAGGAGGTCCAGTTTATAAGCACTGGTTCCTATTCTTGCAAAGATTTTGAATGCGCCAATTTCCTTGTAGTCGTGCTTCCTGCATGGTCTGGTGGTCCTGATATTCCTTGGTAGTAACCACACCATATCCCCTTGCTGTAAGTTGGGATCGGGTTTTCGCTGTGCATCGTAGTATTCCTTGTGTCGCATTTGGGCTTCCGTCATTTCTGCTTGTAGTGTGTCATGTAATTGACTCATATCTTCCGGTGAGGTCATCCTTCCTTGGATCAGGTGTCCGATGGCCTGATATTCGGGGTTTGTTCCGTAATTCGCAAAGAATGGTGTGTGCTTAGTGCTTTCTTGCTATCCATTATTTTAGGCGAATTCGGCCATTGGTAGGGGCTCCTTCCAATTGTCCTGCTGATAGTTGACGTAGGCTCGGAGGTATTGTTCCAAAGTGGAATTCGTCAGTTCCGTTTCTCCGTCGGTTTGCGGATGGAAGGCAGTGCTGAGCCTTCTTTCTATCCCCAACTTCTTTGTGGTTTCCTTCCATAGGTCCGATGTGATTATCGAGCCTCGATCTGTGATAATGCCCCGCGGTAATCCATGTATCATCGTCTGAATACTTCCCTTAGGAATGTTTCTTGGAATTGCTTTGCATACATGTCCTTCGTGCATGGTATTAAGTGAGCCATTTTTGTAAGCCTATCGATAACGATTGGGATGGCATCCGGTCCTTCCGATAGTGGCAAGTCTGTGATGAAATCCATGGATATTGACTTCCACGGCCGATCGGGGGGCTCGTTAGGCTTCATCAGCCCGTAAGGTGCGTGTCGTACAACCTTTGTTCGTTGACAAATATCGCAGCTCTTGACGTATTGCTTGCTTGTTTCTCGCATCTTTGGCCAATAGTATTTTCTTTGGACGAGTTCCGTGGTTTTGGCCGTTCCGCCATGGCCGGCCTGAAGAACGTCGTGGTGTCGTCGTATAAGATTGGTTCTTATTCCTTCGTTATTAGGAATCCAAATCTTTGCCTGGTGTCAGTGGTATCTGTCCTTCCACCGGCACAATCCTAAGGCTACCCCTTTCATTTCTTTGTTTGCTCTGTCCACCGCTTCCTTTATCGTTTGGATTTCTTTATCCTTGGCTGATTCGTTGCTGATTTCTTCTTTGTCGTCTATTCCGAATGTTATCGTTTCCATCTCTTGCATTCTGGTATCAAAGTATTTCTCTTTTGGTAAGAGAATTGTTTCTTTTTGTGTGAGCCTTTCGTCTGCTTCCTGGGGCATGTCTGCCTTTCGTCTGGTCTAGGCATCTGGCTTGCCTCCTTCTTTTCCAGGTCGGAATTCGATTTTGAAGTCGAAGTCGCTTCAGACTTCGCTCCATCGTATTTGTCGGTCGGTCAGTTACTTCGTTGTTGTAAACCTTAATAGGTTTTTGTAGTCGGTTAGGACCTTGAAGTGCTGCCCACTCCCTCTGAGGTATCGCCTCCATTCCTTGAGTGCTTGAACTATGGCTAATAGTTATTTGTCGTGTACGTCATAGTTGCATTCGGAAGGCGCCATGGGTTTTGACCGATACGCTATCAGCCTCCATTTTCCGTCTTCGTTATGTTGAGATAATATGCCTGAGCAGACATATTTCGAGGCGTCGGTTTCGACCAGGAGTGGTCTTCCTGGTTTGAAGTATGTCAACATTGGGGTTGAGTATAGCTTTTGTCGTAACTCATCAAATGCTGCTTGTTCCTTGTCTCCCTATTCCCATTTGACGTCTTTCTTGGTTCGGTCGTATAGGAGTTTGGCTGTCTTGCTGAATCCTTCGATAAATCGTCGATAGAAGTTGCAGAATCCCATGAATTCTTGGATTGCTTTCTTGTTGGTAGGCGGTTTCCAGTCCCATATGGCTGCGGTTTTGATGGGGTCAACTTTGACTCCCTCGTTGTTGATAATGAATCCTAGGTATTCTGTTTCCCTCTAGTGAAACTCGCATTTTGATGGTTTGAGTTTCATCCCTTGCTATTGTATGGCACGGATGATGGCTGCCACATCTTTTTGGTGCTGTTCCAGACTGTCCGAATATATGAGTACATGATCCAGATATACTATGCAGCATATGTCGATATATGACTGCAGGGTCCTGTTGATCCATCTTTGGAATGCCGCTGGTGCATTGGGTAGCTCAAAAGGCATAACCAGATATTCGTATGTACGGTATTTCGTGGTGAAGTTTGTTTTCCATTCGTCCCCTTCCTTGATTCAGACGTTGTGATACGCATCCTTGATGTCCAGCTTCGTGTAGTATTTGGCCATTCTTAGCCTGTCTAAGGCTTCCCCTATCACTGGTAGCGGATACCGGTCTTTTTTGGTAACGTAGTTGAGTGCTCGATAGTCGACACATAGTCGGAGTTTTTAGTCCTTCTTTTTGAGGAACATGATTGGAGATCCTCCGTCAGAGTTGGTTTCTCTTATCCATCCTGGTTCTTCGTTTTTCTTGATGTAGTTCCAAAGCTCTTCCAGTTCTTCCTGGGAGAGCGCATAAATCTTTTTGACAGGCAGTTCTTGTGCTTCCTCGAATTTGATATCCAGGTCTATTCCGGGTCGGTGAGGCGGTAGCTTGGTTTTTTCTTCTTCCTCGAACACATCCAAGTATCCGTGATATTCTTGAGGCACCATATCCTCCAGCTTTCTTTCTTTCTGGTATTTTCCGCTTTTGATAGCTAGCTCGGTGCTTATGTTAACCGATTCTAGGCTTATTCGTCCTTCTTTTTTGTTGTATTTGAGGATCTCTGTGGTTGTGTCGGGTCGTGGGTAGAACTTTCCAAAAGCTTGCGCGCTGATCTCGCAGATCTGTGTTGTGGACTTCCCCGTACTTCCAAATCTTTGTTGGCCTTTTGGTCTCTCCCAGCCTAGGGACTTGGTAACAGGCCCTTTCGACTATTGTCTCCGCGATGAGTTGTGCGATTCGCTCGCCGTTTCGGATTTGGTAATCCTGGTCGCTCATATTGGCTAGTACCACTTTGATTTCGCCAGTATAGTCGGAGTCGATCACACCTGCATTGACAGCAATCTGATGTTTAACTGCCAGGCTGCTTAGTGGTGCTATCCGTCCACAGGTTCCTTCTGGTGGTGTGATTGCAATTCCTGTGGTGACAACTTCTTGTCCTCGAGCAGGAATAGTCCTTTCTTCGTTTGTGTACAGGTCGTGTCCCGCCGCCTTTGCCAATCCTCTAGTCGGTAACTTTGCTTGAGGGTCAAGTAGCTTAACTTGTATCCTCTTATCTTTCTTGCTTTGGGTGGCGCCGAACTCGGCTTTCAAGTTCTCTTCTCGCGCCTCGTCTTCACGTATTGCGTATACTGTTGGTGATTCCTTTAAACACCATGTCGTACACCATTCGCTTTCGAAGGTGATCTTTCCTTGGCCCCAGTCGATTCGGGAACTATGTTGCTTTAACCATGGCATCCCGAGGATGACCTCATGGTTGGGTAGTTTAGCCACTTGGAAGGTTGCCAATTCCCTAAGGCTACAAATGTCCATAGGTACTTTCGCTGTATGGGTAATTGGTCCCATAGCGCTGGGTTGACCGTCCGCGAGGCAAACTTCTCTTGTCGTTTTTGCTTGCATGGTTCTGATATTGTATTTGCTGCAGAACCCTTTGTCGATGAAGTCCTCGGTTGCGAGCCAGTCTATCATCGCATTGATCATAACTTGTCTTTTCGTGCCGTGTAGTCGTATCTGGACCATAATATGGTCGTTCTCGTTGTCCAATGTTTCCGTGTTGTTCAGTGCCGCGTATAGGTTCCTCATCTCAATGGGCTTTGGTTTGGTCTTGTCCCTTAGACCATTGCTTACTGTGGACTTTCGTCGTTTCCCGACTCTTTTTCTGTTTCTCTTGCGACCCCCATTTCTCGTGCTTTGGCTGGTGGCCTCCATTGCTTTTTGTTGTTGGTTTTTGGTTCCCAGGTTGCTCCTTGTTTATTGTTTGCTTGGCTTCGGCCTACCGCGGCTCTGTGTCCTGGTTTGGCATATTTGAGGCATAGGTTTGCCCTCATTCTTCGTTGGTATTCCTTGGCTGAGATGTTGAATCCGGGTCTTCTTCGGGTAGCGTCCAATTCCATTGGATTGCCTCGATTTTCGCTAACCGGCGTAGGTCTGAACGTTCCATTGACGTTTCGTGGTATTGTGTCGAACTTCCCCGTTGGTCTTCCTTTGCTGATGTGGTCCATCATGCTGTGTTTGTTCTCGTTCGCAATTGCCCATTGGGTGATGGCCAGGGTCGTGTTGAGATTGTCTGTTTCACCTGCTTCTCAGGCGTCTTGCAGTTTCTTTGACATTCCTCCTAATAGGAGTCTGGTCATGGTCCCTTCGTTGTATTCGGTCTCCGGTACTATCATTCTGAATTTGTTCGCATATTCCGTCATTGTTCTTCCACTGTGCGTAATGCCCGTGATCTTGTTTCGGGCCGTTACCTTAGCATCCACGTCTCCAAAGTGTACCTTGAGGGTTTCCACGAATTGTCCCCATGTTTCCCAGTTTTCTTCGAGTCTCGCTTCGAGGTAGGGAATCAGCCATTGGCCGGCTGCTCCCCTTAGGAGTGATTTGGGGTAGGTTATCTTTTTTTGATGCTGATCTTTGTTTCATCCTAAGGCATCGAAGTAGATTCCTAGTTGGACAAGGAATATTCACAATTTCGTTCTTTCTCCCTCAAAGTGGGATGGTTGTTGGACTCGAGGGCATTGTTCTGTTCGGGTAGCTATCTGAGCTACTAATTCCGCAAGTTGATCCCCTGTTAACCCCACTAGCCGGTTTGGCGCTGGCGCCGGTTCTGGTCCTGGAACGGTAATCATCCTTCTGGCTCTTGGGGTAGTTGGCGAGAGTGTTCCTTCTGGCAATTCCTCTTTCGATGTAACGAGCCTTGCTGTTGTTTGAGATCCCGAGTGGGAAAGTGCGGTGTTAAGTGCTTCTTCTAGTGCCGATCCTAGATCAAGTGATCCTTCGTCCTCTGGGTCAAGTTCGATTGGTGAAGCTAATCCTTGTGTTGGTGACTCGTCCTCCATAGGGTCGATATCCGTGATGTCGTTGGGTGTTGCGAAAAGAGGCAAGCAAATGTAATAATCCTATTGTTGAGCGTGTGTGCAACAGGCAACAACAGTGTTCTCCTGCCAATGCGAGTCTCGTTTTCTTGCACCAACAGATGGGGAAGTACTATCTCTTCAGATAGTACGGAACTGGCTTGCTTGTCTTGGGTGGTTCGTGAGAGGTACTATCTCTTCAGATAGGAAGATGGGTGGATTGTGGTGCTTGATAGAAATATCACAATAGTCCTATGTTCGGGCAGCCCGTCGAGACTATCACAATAGTCTCCGAGTTCTTAGAGCGGAGGCTCTCGTAGGGGAGGAGTGTATGTAAAGAGAGTAAAGCGTAATCGTATTGCAATATCTGGAGTATAGAAAAGTACTTCGATGGTTGGGTAAAGATCTTATCTCTTGGTCGTTGTCTTTTTTCTTTTTTTTGTAATCATGTGTTATTTGTTTCAGGTACAAAAAGCCTTATGGCGCGCTAGCTATGAAGAGAAAACAACCTATAAGCCCAATAACAACCGCCCGCTTCACCTCATCATAGGAAAAATCAAACCCCCTGAGACCATAGAAGAAACTTCCCCCGCCTAGCACCTAAGACTCGCACCTTAGACATGTAGGGAAACAACTCATAGAAACGTACAGGAGAGAGACCCAAACCCTTCAGCAGGCCCCCTGGTAACACTAGGAAAAGAATCAAAGAAATGACGAGATGTAACTACTATTGCCAATATGCCTAACCAAAAGGCCCCGCGGCTAGTCGCCGTAAGGGGCAGGCCGGTTCACGGTCGGGACTGACTGGAAGATGGTGAAGCGTCGGCGTTTAGGCGAGACCAAGGAGGCAGTGCAATATCATGATCAACAGTAACCTAAGCAAGGTTTGCGACCGTAGAGTAAATCGCAGGGGGGAGAGAGAAGGTAGGCGAGCGGAGCCACCGGGCAGAGGGGATGCCAGCCAATGACGATGAGCAGTAGGGTGCCAGCCGGTGAGTAGAGGCAGGGTGCCAGCCGAAGGGGAACAGTAGGGTGCCAGCCTGGGGAGGTGTTTTAGCAGTAAGGTGCCAGCTGATGGGGCAGTATGGTGCCAGCGGACGGAACCGCGAGGGTCGTAGAGGAAGGATCGCGAGCGGGCTAGCCACAGCCGAATAACGGGCCATAGCAAGGGCTTTTGGGACGCCAGCGAAACCGAGCGGGACCGTGATGTTACTGACCGAAGCTTTCTCCATCAGAGGTAGACGCCCAGCAGAACCGAAACCTTACTTTGACCGAGAGTCCGGACGCCATATCGCCGACCGGCAACGAAGCGACAAGCTTTCCGACTGTGCAAAATGCTAAGCGAGGTGCAAAGCAAGTGCGGGGTAAGGGGGAGAACAGAACTTCATGAGTGGGTGTCAACGATGAACAGGAACGAGAACCCCAAGGAGGGGAGGCATGCGTGCCTCAGGAGAGGAGGGAAGATGGCTTAACGTCAATCCCTAGGCAGTAGCCATGATGGGGGAAGAGAGGTGGGTGGGGGAAAGTGACGATGATTTCCCGTGGTGTTTAGATTTCAATCGCCGCAGGTGGAGGAGAGATGGTTCGAGTCCTATCTCTTCGTCCCTTTTTTTTTTTTTTTTTGTAATCATGTGTTCATAGTTTTAGGTACAAAAAGCCTCATGCAGCGCTAGCTATGGCGAGAACAAAACCTATCAATCAAAAACAAATAACAAAGGAAAGTAACGGCACTAGTCAAATATCCACTATCGCACAGGTTGCTCCTCTGCCGGGCCATCGGCCACACATAACAAGGAAAGCACAACCAACAACTTAGTGGTCTAGAGAGGAAAGCCTACATAAGACAAAGGAGAGAAAACCAACGACCCTATACCTCAGCCAACGAAAAAACACGAAAAGCCGGAGGGGGCAGCCTGGGTGGTGAGAGAGAGAACGGGGGGAAGATGGGGGGGTGGTGGGCGGGAACATCGTGGGGGGGAATCCTGTGGAGGTGACGCCTATGAAGGTGGCGAGTCGTTTTAGCAAAGGGAGGGATGACAAGAGTGGGGCTTCGGGACCAACATCAGTAACGCAGTGGAGGAGGCACGACCTGCTGTGTTGTCTCGAGGGACAGGATAGGATGGCGTGCTCGAAGGTTTCAGGTTCCAAGCCGCAGCGGGGGCAGGACGTATTGGCGTGGGGGGACCTCCAGGTCGGGTGGGCGGCCAGATAACATTTTCCGGCTCTCATCTGGTGGATGCTCCCGGCAACGAACTTGCCCAGGCCCATGAAAGGCCTCGGATGCAGCACCGGAGGGTGTACGTAGTGCCCTGGGGTCGGGAAAAGAGAGGCCCACTCCACGAGGAGTTTCTCTCTTACTCTCTTCTTCAGGCTGGAATAGGTGCTGTCCATTAAGGACTGGGGCGGGAGGACGGGGGTATGGCACACAAGGTGGGAGTTGATCATGGGCATCCTAGATAGCCCAAGGGTGAAGGGTATTGTCCTGTGAGCCACCACGTCCACTGGCAGGTGGTTACTCATCGGCAGGACAGGGCGGGGCCTTTTCCAGTGTAGAGGGAAGTAGATGGACGTGTAACGACCCTACAGATAGGTAGCTACAGTGGACTAGACTCAAGCCCGTATGGCATACCAAGTGGTAACCATATTGAGAATAGGCCAGTATACTTAGTATACTACTGGTAGACATGAGTTGGTACAACTGTCTACAAAGTGACTTGGTGACATAGGGTTAGACAGGGTAACCTAGGTAGGCAAAAGTTACCCTACTACGCAGGGTAACCTTCGGAGGGTATGTTCGCATAAAGTAAAGGACTGATAGTAAACGTTGCACGGGTCTCCGTGGCAACATTATATGTGGTCGCGCGGACTCCCGAAGGAAATAAAGGCATGGTAGGGTGAAGTTACCCTACCTTGGAAACATGATTACCCTACCTTGGGACCCCAGTTACCCTACTGAGGTACTCCAGTTACCCTACCTTCACCGACAAAGTCATCTGCGGACTTAGGGGGAAGTTAT
>Ga0307513_10002527_pt1 | contig 25286 bp, 25 predicted proteins | sample 15_EM_MG_FD_202174 | JGI IMG/M metagenome (GOLD analysis project Ga0307513, IMG submission 202174) | Populus trichocarpa ectomycorrhiza microbial communities from riparian zone in the Pacific Northwest, United States - 15_EM | ecosystem: Host-associated > Plants > Roots > Unclassified | place...
GCCCACCGTAAGACGCGGCCAAGAGCAGCGTTTGGCCATCGTTGCTTGGCTTGTCGGGATTGACATCGTTCCGTGCGAGCAATAGTTTCACCACCCCCTCATGCCCACCGTAAGAAGCGGCCCGGAGCGGCGTTCGGCCATCGTTGCTTGGATTGTCGGGATTGACATCGTTCCGTGCGAGCAATAGTTTCACCACCCCCTCATGCCCACCGTAAGAAGCGGCCCAGAGCGGCGTTCGGCCATCGTTTCTTGGATTGTCGGGATTGATATCGTTCCGTGCGAGCAATAGTTTCACCACCCCCTCATGCCCACCGTAAGAAGCGGCCAAGAGCGGCGTTTGGCCATCGTTGTTTGGCTTGTCGGGATTGACATCGTTCCGTGCGAGCAATAGTTTCACCACCCCCTCTTGCCCACTGTACGAAGCGATCCAGAGCGGCGTTCGGCCATCGTCGGTTGGCTTGTCGGGATTGACATCGTTCCGTGCGAGCAATAGTTTCACCACTCCCTCATGCCCACCGTAAGACGCGATCAAGAGTGGTGTTCCGCCATAATCGTTTGGCTTGTCGGGATTGACATTGTTCCGCACGAGCAGCCGTCTCACTATCCCTTCATTCCCTTGCTGAGCAGCCCACATTAATGCTGTAAAACCCTTGCAGTCACTCTGATTGATATCACAGCCTTCCCTCTCTATCAAAGCAGCCACGATATCATCAATTCCGAAGTAGGATGCGCAGTGCAAACTAGGCCATAGGTGATGGGGAAGTGAACAATAATGGGAACTGTTTATTTGTTGGACAAGTAAGGTAGCGTATATATGGTTCCCACCGAGGTTTAATAGCTCCAGTGCAAGTGATTTCGAGCAATCTGAGAGTTCCATTTTCGCGTGACTTCCCCAATACAAAGAAGAATAATTGAGAAACGGCATGTCTCCAAGGTTCGAAACGTTGTTAGCCGGGAGGCCCCGAACCAGCTTGTGATTTAGATAGGTCAAGCAGACCTGCCCAAGTATTTTGTGGGCATCTGGAAAGGTACAAGATTGGGAAAGGTATTCTTGAAGCGTGTGGTGGATTAGCCGGACTGTGGATGTCTCCGCGTCAACCACAGCAAGCCCTAAGCATGACCCTAGTACAGTGGCTTGCGGCCGGATATTCTCAGGGTCCAGATCCGTCGACTGTATGTCTACCGCCAGGGCGTGGCAGAGCTCGTCAATCTTCAAGGGCCGCTCCGCGTGGGATACCCACATCAGCACCTCCATCCCTAGTCGCGATCGATCTCCCCTCTGCTCCCTTATCCGCTGCAATGTTTGGACATACACACTGTCGAGGGCCACGCCCGTTGTCGTTACCTTCCGCAACATTTGCTTTCGGCTCGCTAATGAGGTCTCGCCCAAGATTGCCTCAATATTTAATGCAACGAGTAGAAACCTGAGCACAAAATCAGTGAGAGATTCGAATTTGGAATCGAAGTGCTTCTATTCACATTTCCGAAGCCTTCTCCAACATTGTTCTCATGATATTATCTTTCAGATCATCTGTCATCAAGCCTGGATCTTGGTCATCGTCATCGTCCATCTTCTGATTTAGGTATCGAGTGATATCTCCTTGGTCGGCCACAATGTGTATGGTAAAGGCCCCTTTGGTGACATGCTTATCGAGTTCCGCACGAACGTACGGTCTCCCTGTAAGAAATAGCCGCACGTTTGGTGCATCTTGAATAATTTGCCTTAAGGCGCGAAGGAACTCTAATCGATGTTGTGGAAGCACCTCGTCTACGGCGTCGACACAAAGGTATACTACCTCGATGGAACCGATTACCTGGACGAATAGTTTCACCATATCCGGCAACTGCAGACCATCGCCACCCTCCTGCTTTGACTCGTCAAAAGCACTTTTAATTTCGCTGGGAATCCTCTGCGTTCTCAAAGAAACCTGCCGAACTAGACTCCCTATCATATTCACCGCCGATTGGTCCTTCTGTGTCTGGTAATCGCAGTATAGAAATATAACGGCGATATTCCGTCCCCGAGTTTGCTTCCGCAGGGTGTCTATTACCAATGAACTGATTTTATTTTTGGTCAACATTGACTATTTTTTTCAGGAGAATTCACTTGTACCTTATATACGTCTTTCCAACCCCTTGACCCCCATAGCACAACAATGTAGGATTCGCCGACCCGTCTTTGCTCCTGCCCCATGACTCGAACTCTCTCCTCCGGATGACCCATTCCCCAACACCATCAAGGCGGCCGTTTCTCACATCCCGATGCCTTTTATGGGGTTCGAGTGGAGATATCCATTCTTGGATGCGCAAAGACTCTTCCTCTATTCCTACGTTGATGGTGTTGTAGCTATTTGACACATTCCCAACGTTCGAATTCGAGTCGCCATAAATCGTATTTGTCATGCGATAGTCGGCACGAATGCTCGGCATCCCATGCTGCGATGGACCAAATGGACTTGATCCAGCGTTCCCGGTCGGTGATGTATTCATGGCGGATAAGGTTGGTAATAGGTTAGCAGATAGTATGGCAGTCGGGCAGTTTATAAAGATGAATCGGGGCCTCATTCACTTAAACCAGGAAAAGCGGGGCTTACTTTGATGTGTGATAGATTGTTGTGTCACAAGCACGCCACAGCCAATCATTTCCACGCAAAGAACCTAAACCGCCCCATCTTCGCATTCTCGCTAGAGGACTCCCGTTTGAGAAAACTTTGTAAACTAGTATATGCTGTACTATACCGTATGCTACTTATACCCCGAAGATCTGAAGGTCCCCCGAGCACAATACTGGTATTGCATGGCCCAGTGTTCTTTAATCATCTAGCTTTCTCCGTGGTTCTTTTGAGTTCCCAGACACCGCGCTGGAGACCCGCATTAAGAAAACCCAGCCTCCCGGAAATAATTGGATGGCACTCGTGTGAACTGCCCCGTTCCAAAACTTCCGGCACCCAAGGTGGTACTGTAACACAAAGGACTTTAAATACCGGTACATCCGCTATAGAAGTTTACCGTATCTTCTCGTATGAGTCGGAATAGCGCTAGTGAGGATTTTCTTGAACCTGCCCAATCGTCACTCTCTACAGCCCCCGGTAGAAAAAATCGGGAAACGGTGATCGGGCCTCTGGGGCTTTGATTGGAGGGTTCAGTGTGCTCGAGCCAATCGAGCAACCGTGTTTCTAACTTTTAATTTCCACAATTCCCGATCTTTTCGACCGGAGGCTGTATATGTTTAAACTGTGGCGACTTGGCGTTCTTCGTGCCTTCCTATTGGCTCGGTTGCCTTAGCTTCACCTTAGTTCACTTTAGCGCCATTCCGACTTATATACGAGAAGTTACGGTATCACGGTACCAGCTGGGTACTAGAACTTTCGGACTGCGGCTCTGCTATTACTGCCCGATCAGCAAAGTCACGAGTTTACCTGTTGACCAATTATAAGGAGTTATGTTTTCACTTTTTGCCGTACGATCGAGGAGCCAAGAGTTATGCATTACTAGTATGGCGAAGGTAGGACCTCCGGATCACGATATAGCCATTCTGCGTCGTATCAGTTTGACAGTATTGGCTCCAACTCGCTTATCGGCTGGGCTTATGGAGCAAACATTATTAGTTGACCCAGGTTAAAGCAGAGTTTATGTTTTGGATAAAGTTTCGGTTCAGATTTGTATGATACACAGTATGTGCAGTGCCAGAGGTTTGGATCATGCCAGTTCAATGGCCAATGCTCTACCAACATGTTTCTCCAAACGAGGTTGTGACTTGGGCGTAGATTGCCAAGCTACCAGAATTAGGTAACTTACCTCTTGTCAGCGATCACGCCTGGGCGCAACGCGATGGGAACCAAATCATACCCAGTGTCGGCACCCCCTGGGTGATTATGAAAAAAATATATGTCCAAGGAACCGAGGAACTGGGGACCGCCATCTTATCGCTCATCGTATTCATACATGTGGGAATCCTAGAGACATGGTCCGAAACTGCAAAAGGGCGTCGGAAATTTGGTTCAAGCGGCTAGTCTACCGGTACTCTCATGCGAACTCATATAAAGTTACCATATCCCTGTTTCTCCAAGATTTACGATTCCAGGAGTTCATGCACGTCAAGGTGGAGTTAGATCGGGTTGAATCTTGATATGGTTGCCGTGGCGGAAGCTCTCATTTAGCCGAGGGTCCATCCATTGAACTTGTGCTTGTGCTGTAATACTACTCACAATGGCATTTTCTATCCAAGACATGGGGTAAATCGACCGCGGCATAATCCGGAGAGGTCGGTGGGCGCTACTGCAGGAAGTTCAAATAAGATTTTTATTCTTGTTTTGTCTTAAAATCGGGGGTAAAAGGCGATCTATTAACTCTTCGAGGCGGGACTAAACCTTCCCCGGCTCTCGAGTTAAGGCAATCGCAGGTCTCACTTCAACCACTTATTTTCAACGTGAAAGTGTCTGCCGGTCCTCGCCAAATTAGACTATGCGGTATCGTTCAGTGGCGAATCTAGTTTTGTGCGGTGCTCGAGCAGATACGGCACTCCAGATGAGAGGCCGGTAATTAAATAAGGCGCTCGCCAACAAGGCAGCAAGATCGGGAACGGGCGCCAACACGAAGGATCGGCCGGTGGCGTAATTTTGAGGGGCGGCAGGATAAGCGAATATCAAAGAGAAAGCGAGTGATTGTCAAATGGTTAGGGGGGTCCTGCCGCGTGTGTAAACTTGCCGTAGATCTAAACGTTCCCCCTTTTGTTGTGAATGGACTAGCTTGTTCATAGAGAAAAAGACTTGGGAAATATTCCAGCACCAAAACTACAGCACACATTGTCATCCAGATTGCCCACTGCCCCTATCATGTACCGGATGGAATCACTCCGACCTGATCAGCCCAGCCACTTTTTTTACACTGTTTATATTACCAAGTTCACCGTCATTCACACTAAGCCATAAACCATACAAGTGCTAGGAGGGATGTTTTCCCAGAGGTAATTTAGGTCAACCCATGAAATAATACCTGTCTTGTACAAAAACACCCCCCCCCCTGTGCCTTGCATTAGTTCTCGAGTACATGTTCATACAGAACTCGAGCACACTTAACTTAGTCTAGATCCCTAGCGGGCACTTGGCTTATGTAGCTTGCCCACCGAACAATATTTAGAAAGTGAGAGACTGTTGCCGCGGCATCAAGCTCAGGTTCACATTCATAAGTCCCTGCAGGGCCTCCCTACGCTCTTCATCCTGGTTTAATTTTCCGTATTTGTCATAACATGAGGCTCATCGGTTGAGAGTTCGCTTAGATAGACTACCCCAAGGTGACAGGGGTTGATGGCTGTCGTTTCGAGAAGCTTAAGCGACTCTTTAGTGCGGCTGAAATCAACAGGGCCACCACCTTGGTGGCAAACCGCTTTCTATCTCTCGGTACTTTAGCATGTGCTATATTAGCACCATTTCCACCAGATAATGCAATAACCGTAATCCCACATTTATTCAGCCTCTAGAGCCCCATCAACTGACCCAATGTGTTTAAGATCTGACCCTCTGAATCCTCTACTTCGAATCTCTAACCTTACAAACACCGGAGGAACAAAAGAAATGTCACAAACTCGCCTCGACGGAAATCGCAACTCTTTCATTAACAACAACAACTGCTTTAATACCGTGAATAACTTTGGCGATGCCGACGAGAGGGCTCAGATTCTGGCCTGGCTATCTCCACTGGAACCCCGGACACGGCACGATGATATTAGAGCTCACCGGGTCGAGCATGTGGGAGAATGGCTCTTACAATCAGAGGAATATCGGGACTGGTTCGATGGCATTCGCATTGGGGAATCCGGTAATTCAGCTTTGTTCTGCTACGGAGATCCGGGAGTCGGCAAAACCTTTATCAGGTAAGAGAGCACAGCCTCCGCGAACCAGAGGGGTTGCTAACAAGCTGCGATTCTAGCTCCTTAGTGATAGATGCGTTAGGTGATTGGGCAAGGGGGGAAAACGCTGCGGTTGCGTGCTTTTATTTCGACTTCGCCGCGCGGAAGGAGCAATCCCCAACGAGCATCCTGAGTTCCCTTTTAAAACAGGTTGTTGGCGGACTCGAAAAGATACCAGAAAAGATCGTCCAAGCTTTCCGAGGCGAGGGGAAGGTCATCGGTGGCCGGAAACTGGAACTCGGCGAAATTGTAGAGATATTACAGGTTATCTCGTCCTCGCGGCGCACCTTCATATGTATTGATGCGCTAGACGAATGTGAGGCGGTGCATCGGGCAAAGCTGCTTGGTTCACTGAAACAAATTCTACACAAGTCCCCAAGCACCCGGGTGTTTCTGGCCGGGAGATTGCATATTCGGGATGAGGTGGAGAAACAACTTGTTGGGGGGGTAGCGGTTATAGCCATAACACCCACCAATGATGATATCACTCGGTTCCTGCGAGCGAAACTAAAAGAGGACACAACACCGGACGCGATGGACCAGAGCTTGGAGGAAGACATTATAAACAATATTCCCGAGTCGGTCTCGGAAATGTAAGTAGGGAGCTCCCGGCGGTTCTAGCAAAAATATGCAAAGTTATGAGCTGACAGACATGTGTCTAGATTCCTACTAGCATCTTTAAACATCAAGGCGATTCTACGGGAAACTACTCTCTATCGAAGGCGAGAGAAGCTCCATACGATGATAAATGGCTTGGGCTTGGGGGATGCATACGAAGCAACCATAGGACGGATAAGGGCACAAGAAGGGGACAAAGCAAGACTCGGGATGGCGGCTCTGATGTGGATTTCACACTCGGAGCGGCCGTTGAACGTGGATGAGATATGTCACGCCCTAGCGGTCGAGCTAGGGTCAACCGAGATTAATACCAACAATGTGCCTTCGATTAAGACAGTTTTAGCCTGTTGTCAAGGGCTTGTGGTCGTCGACAAACGGTCCTGGACTATTAGACTGATGCATTTCACCCTCAAAGAGTATCTCTCTGGTCATGCCGACTTGTTTGGCCGGGCTCACTCTACAATAGCGGAGATCTGTTTAACATATCTCAATTTCCAGGCTATTAAAGATTTTTCGACCAGCGCCTCTCGTGACCTCCGAGACACACCCCTCCTGGAATATTCCTCTTTGTATTGGGGAACCCACATGCGAATGGAGCTCTCAGATCACTCAAGATACCTTGCACTCGGCCTTCTTGATCAATACCAAAATCACATATCTGCCGAATTGCTTTGGTGGTCGGTCCACAAGCAGATTTTTACCGGCCACATTGGATCCGTCCACCCATTTTCTGCGCTTCACTGTATTTCCTATTTCGGGATTCCGGAAGTTGTCCTTGATCTGATAAGGACAAAAAGGTTGGATGTGAACCAAAGAGATAGTGCTGGTCTGACGCCACTCATGTGGGCCGCGAGGTATGGGCGTAAAGAAGTAGTCAAATTACTCTTGGGGCAGAAGCATACTCGACCTGACATGCTGGACACGAAATACGGTCGAACAGCTCTCTCGTGGGCTGCTGGAAGCGGGCATGAAGGGGTAGTCAAGCTATTTCTTGGTCCGTTATCTTTCAATCCCGGGAGCATAGGCCGCCGGTGGAGAAAAACGCTGCATGTAATGAGTGTGCTATTTAAAAAGAAATTCGTCGACCCTGACAGACCAGACGATGGTGGCCAAACACCGCTCTGGTGGGCCTCCAAGAATGGGCATGATGAAGTAGTGAAACTGCTGTTGGGACGGGAAGACGTTAGCCCCGATAGACCAAGCAATTATGGCCAAACACCGCTCTCGTGGGCCGCCCGGAGGGGGTATGACGGAATTGCGAAACTATTGTTGGAACGGGAAGAAGTTTACCCCGATAGGCCAGATAATTATGGCCAAACACCACTTTCGCTTGCAGCATTGAATGGGCACGATGGATTAGTCAAGCTTCTGTTGGGGAGGGAAGACGTTAGCCCCGATAGGCCAGACAGTGATGGTCAGACACCACTCCTGTGGGCCGCCTGCAATGGAAATGGTGGGGTAGTGGATAGTGATGGGCACGATCATGCTCGAGCAGAAAATTTAGCCCATGCTCGAGCATAAATCGTGCTCGAGCACACCAAAAATTTATGATCGAGCATGATCGTGCCCATCACTAGTAGTGGAACTGCTACTAGGACGGGAAGAAGTTTGCCCTAGCCGGCCGGATAACCGTGGCCAAACACCGCTCTCGCGAGCCGCTAGGAATGGCCACGATGGAGTAGTCAAGCTTTTGTTGGGGCGGAAAGACGTTAACCCCGATAGGCCCGACAGTGATGGCCAAACGCCGCTCTCCTGGGCCGCCGAGAACCGCCATCATGGAGTAGTTAAGTTATTGTTGGAACGGGGAGACGTTAACCCCAATAGGCCAAACCATCGCGGCCAAACACCGCTCCCATGGGCCGCCCTGTCAGGGTACGACGGAATAGTGAAGCTACTGTTGGAACGGGAAGACGTTAGCCCCGATGGACAAGGTAATGATGGCGAAACGCCACTCTCGCTTGCCGCCTGCGCCGGGCATGATGGTGTAGTGAAGCTTCTGTTGGGGCGGCAAGATGTTGACCCCGATAGGCCGGGCGATGCCGGCAAAACACCGCTCTTGTGGGCCGCCAGTAATGGACACGATGGAGTCATGAAGCTGCTATTACAGCGAAAAGATGTTGACCCCAATAAACCGGACAATCGTGGCCAAACGCCACTCTCGCGAGCCGCCAAGAATGGTCACGGTGGAGTAGTGAAGCTACTATTGGATCAGGAAGGCGTTAACCCCGATAGGCCGGACATCGATGGACAAACACCCCTCTCATGGGCCGCCGAGGGCGGGCACGACGGAGTAGTGAGGCTTCTATTAGGACGGGAAGACGTTGACCCCGATATTCCGGACAATTACGGCGAAACACCGCTCTCGCTAGCCGCTCGGAATGGGTGCGATGGTGTAGTGAAGCTGCTCTTGGGACGAGAGGACGTTAGCCCCGATAAGCCAGGCAATCGCGGCCAAACGCCCCTCTCGCTGGCCGCCTGTCATGGGCATGACAGTGTAGTGAAGATACTGTTGGGACGGGAAGACGTTAGCCCCGATAGGCCGGACAATCGTGGCCGAACACCGCTCCTGTGGGCCGCCCGGTATGGACATAGTGAAGTAATGAAGATACTAAAGGCCCGAAAGGTTGTAACACCTGCCTAGTGTAGTGCCCGAAGACATGACCGTATTTGCCGTCTTCGAAACTAGCCACGCGCTCCCTTTACGATATTAGCAGGCACCTCCGCGACCGTTTCTATGCTCTCCTCTAATTCTCACTCGGCCCCCTAGAGTGATGAGATTGTCTCCTGAACACCACCATTTTTCACCGGCGTCAGGTCGATGGGCCGAGTTTATGTTGTCTAGCCTGACATATAATATGGAATATATTCTTTTTTTTTTTGATTTCCCTTTTCTTTTTCTAGCGCTTCGGATACCAAAGTTAGAAGTTTTCTCACATAATTCCTACATTCTGCTGTCCCGGTATTTCTCTGTTCCTTTGCCTGATAATAGACGGACTTGGGTTGGGGTGCAGTATGTAGTATTATACCGTATTAGAGTTTCTTTTGGGGGATCTCTTAATTTTGTCTCTTATATACATTGTGCGGCGCACTAGTAAGTATCGATATATTCCGTTCGCAAGCCGATAGGATCTATCACATCTGTACAGTACCTCTAGCTTCTAGGGGTTTGAAACATAATCGCAGGTGCGGCGGATGTATAATTACCGTGTCTTCTCGATAGAGGCATGGCTGGGGAAAAGTTGATTAGGACTTTGTCTTCTTTTATATTTGAGCGTAGGATAAATTTCCTTTTACAAGAGAGTCCAGGTTGGGATCTTAAATTGTTTGTTTCCTTGGTGAGAATATGCGTTGATAATAATAATATTATGATAAGATTATAGATTATTTGTTTGATTTGGGGGTTGAGGTTCCTTTTGTTACTTGGGGTTTTAGGCCATGCCTCAGGGTGATTGCCATGATATATTCCTGTACTGGTACAAATAAAGCGCGGATGTAACAAAATAATAATAATCGGTAGAGGCATGGCTGTCTTGTCAGATTTCCGATTTCTAGAATGGATCTATCCTAGTATGATACTCGAGTGCTACTGTAGGGGGTGAGCAAAAGTCTGGCGAAGTCTTTGCTGCCGCCCGCAGGCAAATTCCGTGAGCTACGTTCACTAGATTTATCTAGAACCCCTGTGGCGTGGAAGCTGCCGTCCAAGGATAAATTAGGCGCCAAATTTACTGTAGCTTCAGGCCACGCCTGTACGAGTAGTATCGAGTGATCCCGGTGCCCTCCACCGAGAAAATTCTCAATGCGCAATTTTCACAACCAGCGTTACCGCAATCACAGGCAAATATTCGTTAAACTCAATATCAATTTCCTATTCCCCCTAGATTTTGAATAACCAAGCATGACACAAAGGGGCGGTGCAATTCCACCCCCACCATCCCCCAACCAACCCTAACCCCCCTAACCGCTCCCACCAGCGCCATCATCCCCGCCCCCAGCCTCGGGCGTCAATGGCCACGTCGCGCCCCAATAGTCCGCAAAAGGATCCCAATGCGAGTCCGTATGCCGCTCATACTCCAAACTCATCGCCAAGTCCTTCGACTCCTCCTCCCCCCATATATACCCGACAAAAGCGTACATGCAATCCATCCCCGCCGCAATCCCGGAGGAGGTCCAAATATTACCATCAACCACCCACCTCGCCTTCGCGACCCAATCCACGTTCGGCCCCTGACTTGTGACCCACCTCCATATTTTCTTATTCCCCGTCGCGCGCCGGCCGTCGAGCAGGCCGGTCGGCGCGATCAGTGCGGACCCGGTGCACACCGTCATCAGGTACTTTAGCGAGGGGTATATGTTCTTGACGAATTCGCGGGTAGGGTCCAGGCCCGGCGCGCGGGAGCCCAGGCCGCCCGGGACGAGGAGGAAGTCGAGGGGGGGGACCGTATCGAAGCTGTGAGTTGGCACGATGCACTCGCTGAATTCGGACCCGGTGGTGTTGGGTTGGGGGAGCTTGGTGGTTACGGGATCGAGGGTTTCGGCGATTATGTGGAGGTTTATCTTCTTTGACAGGGCTAGGGTGTTGAGGACGTCGATGGGCCCGAAGACGTCCAGGGCTTGGAAGCCCGGGTAAAGGAGGATACCGAAGGTCGTGGGGATTGCTAGTGGGGTGGGGTTAGTAATTTGTATTGGCGGAGTTGGGGAGGAATGTTAGTCACGTTTCTCATCGGCGCAAGTAGCAGTGTTGGAAACGGTAGCCATGATTGCAACGACTAACGGTCCGAAAAAAATCATTTTACGAAAAAAGGGTCGGAGGAGCAGTTTATATAGTACTCTTCTTATCAACTATCTCTCAGCGTGTGATATATAATAAGTGAGACCTCACCATGCCCCGCAGTCTTACACTTTGTTGGATCTTCCCCACTACACCTCGTCATTTCCTCGGACTACTTCAACAAACTAGGTAAGTTACACAAAACGGTTGCCCCTTTGTAAAAACACCGGGAACCAGGAACACCATTTAATCCTAAGTCAAAGTTCTACCCCTCAAGTAAACTCGAGCAGGATCCGAGCACTACCGGAATAACACCACCTATATTTCAACCATTGGGAAGTACGAGCCCCTCCCGAGACACCACCAGCGCTCTCAACTCTATATCTCTGTATCGCCGCACGGTCATCCGCAGCTAGCGGTGAGCAAAAAAGGCTCACAAAGTCGACAATTATTCGCCAAGTTCGCCCCACTCATGTAGTGCTTAGCTCAGTCGGAGAGGCATCAGCTGTGTCGGTACTGTCACACAAAGCGGCTGAATGGTTTCTCCATGGGCGAAATGTTCTGCTTGGAATCACCCCATGGAGGAGCACCTTCGGCAATCTTCCTAGAACCGGACTCAATCTGCTATGCCATACTTACAGAGGGGTCGTCATACAGAATATACGTCAGCGATCCTTTTCTGAGGTCTCCGTGAGCCGGATCACGTGATCGAGTGATATCTGGTGGGGAATGGCTACCGGAGGTTACCGTGTAATAGAGAGATGACATGGTAGTGCGGTAGGGGAGCCCACGTAAGGGCTTGGCACCCCCCCTTAGCACATCTGCTGCGATGGTAGCTACGATTTGGAGACAGGCAGCGAGGGGGATGGTGATTACCTTTGGGGTCAGATGCGGCGGGGGTATTGAGTGGTAATGTGTAGCGTTTGAATGAGAAGCGTAATGCGAGATGGACCGAGTAGATAAAAGACAGGCTTGTAATTCGACGACCTGCTCTACCTACAATTGTAGCCAGAGGAACCCTTTAAATACAGAAATCAATGCCAATTCTTCCGGGAGTCTCTTGGGCATAATCACGCCATTTCCCACTTTCTCATGCCATTGCCGTACCCCTCATCGCTCCCTTTGCTTCCCCGCTTTGGTGTACCTTCGGCCCTCCTTTGCATGCTTCGCCGAGTTCCCGACTCCGGCGAATCCTTCCATATTCTTCTCGCATATTCGAACATATGGGAGTGTAGACATTGTCTCCGGGAGAGCGCCCGTGATTACCAACAAAATATAGTTGATGATGAGCGGGATTGGGAGTACTTGTGTCTCTTGCATTACTAGATTCTATCCCCTTTAGGAAGAGTCGGGAATCGATGCCCCCACATACTAAAGTCCTCCCGGGGCAACTGCCGGTACCATAAACTCTCGGTAGGCCCGGGGAGACTAGCGCGGGGTATGCGCAATATGCAAAGAGGACGGGTGATCGGCCATTATTGTGAAATGATAATGCTTGGGTGTCATTTTGAACGTCAAATAGTTCTGATAGCAGAGCATTAGGAGGCAGGTGTGGTGAGTGGTGAATATAGGTGCGCGATCGTGTTGCGAAATAAGCCCGGGTGCATGGGATGTGTTCCGGTGTGACAACACACCAAAAGATGCACCTTGTACTCGAGTAAGCCGCCACTGCACTGCCCCTAGGGATGCGCTAGACACCCGGGCCGCAAAACTAGCGCCGCCTACGTCTGGATGCAACGCCAGCGCACCAGACGCGGGGTATATTTTTGCTAGCATTGCACGGAAGTAGGTAATAGGCTCGGGGAATTCCTCTGGATCTCAGATAGGTTGCAGGAAGCATATCAAACGTAACCCCCACCACACACCCTCTTTATCCACCCACCCATCCACTCCGACTGAAACTATTGCAAAGGTAAAAAAGATGTATAAGTAAGACACGGCTACCACGTCCTGGTCCTTACTTGAATCCCCACACTAATTTCTGTCTTTCCCCACGGGTCCCTATTCCTCCAGACACTCCCGTCATATCAAAGGAAAGACATATCTTTACAATCTATTCTTAAACAATCTCCGGTATGCGAATTCTGCGCGCGTCTCGTGAGCCATGCATCGCACTCTCGCGACGAAGCCAGGCACGTGGGACAAACATCTACAGACCTATAACAGTGCCATCTCCGGCTGGTGATCGGCGCTGCGCGCATACTCGAAGCAGGGTCAGTCTGCCCACATCACCTTGACTGCTGGCTTTCCCCACACAACAGCCCTATTGATTAGAGAGGTTTAGCTATGGGATTAAAGGACGGGAGTGCAGGTTTTTCGAGCCGAAATTTTCTGGTGCGCCTGAGGCATTTTTTTCCATACAAATCTGATAGATCAATTAGAAGCTTAGGACTCTCCCAAAACACTTTTTCAGCCCCGGGATCGAATGTCTCTATCGTGAAAGGGAAGAACTTGGTGAACACTATACGATGTGTTATTTTCCAGAAGGACGATCTATGGTGGCCCAACCAACGCGAGCATGCTCGCCGACTAACCTCTACATCTATTTTCGTCTACATGACCTTTGAAGCACGAGGCACGTAGAACTACCGCTTTGCTGTCGGACAACACATATTGACGGTGCTTGAGTCCATTTACTGCCAGTATAATCTGGCAAAAGCCGGATTGGAGCCAAAGCGAAACTGAGGCAACCGAGCCAACCGGAGGGTAAAAAGAAGGCAAATTCACTGCACCTTAAACATATAGGCAGCGGTGTTTGGATAGGTTCAAGAAAATCCTCACTAGCGTCGATCCGACTTTCGCTAGATACCGGTAGGGTGTGAAAAAAGGTCTTTGGAACTTTGCTCTCATAGGCCGAGTTTCTAAGCTTATGGACGCCGCCAAGATCACATAATTGGTGGATTTCCTCGCGATTTGGTGATGGAAAAAAGTCTGTCGAACTCATTAGCGCCGGGCTCGATCAAACCCCGTTCTATGAGTAGCCCAGGAGGCCTAGCGCCAATGAGGGGAAGTTCGAGAGACCTAGATACAACCCCCGGTGCAAAATCTTTTGCTTGAGTCTTCGCCTTCTCGTTTCTTGTCCACTCAGCGGCATTATTCATTTGGCGGTGTGCGGCTAGTGAAAAATTATAACTAGGGCCTGTTATCACCCAGATATTCCGGCAAGGTCTCTCGAAACAGCGGCTAGAAATCCAATCTACATCTTTCAACTATGATTCCGTTTGCTGTTCCGGAATTTGTCCTTCTGGGATTGAACGCGGGGAAAGAAAAAAGCTGGGTTAAATGGAAGCGTCATGTCGCGGTATCTACCAGCTCTTTCCGTGCTGAGCCGCAACACAAACTGACCAAAATAAAAATCAGAGATTTGAACCATACAAGATCCCCCTCATCTTTCTCTTTCCACTCTACCTCACGAATATGGCAGAACTCCTGGAGTCGGTTCAATCGAACGTCCTCCGAGCTAGTAAAGAGGAGGCTCTTGACTTCCGCACCATGCAGATGGATCAGTGCAGCATGGCAGGTGTCGCTGCAGCGCTGATAGCCCAGGTAGCCATCTCCACCCTCCAGCTGCAATATATGCCGACAATACACTGGACAATCCCGGCACTATGTACCTGCAGCCTCATCCTCGGATTGCTCTCTGTGTACTATTCTTTCCAACTGCATTATTCGTTAGCCAACTTTACAACTGCACCCCACTTGCGCGCCGCATTTGCACGGAGGCCTGAGGGCAACGAAGGGGGTGGCGAGGAGCAGATGGAAGAAGGGGGATCGATGCTCCCATCTTATAGGGCCACATTCATACTTTGGTTGCCCTTCTCTTTGCTTAGGCTAGCTATATACTTCTATCTTGTAGCTATAGTCTCGTACTGGGGTGTTGCGGCAGAAATGGATTTACAAGAGAGCAGGGCGCGAAGCACCATTGTTAGTTTCCTTTTTTTGACACCTTCTTCTGTATTTCGGGCTGACCATGAGTTTCTAGGTCTTTGGATTCACCTGGTTGGCATTTTCGTTGATTTTATATCAATGGTGCTTGGGAGGGGGGATTGGGACAACGAGCAGTCTGTACAGCAGGGCAGTTCGTCGGTCCTGAGGGCGGACTGCGGTGGGGTGGAAAACATTGTGTCGTCCCGTCAGACCCTAGTCGAAATCTGCCCTGGAACTCACCCCCAAGGCCCAAACTCCCTCTCTCTTCTTGGGGAAGTGTTTCATAGTATTGGCAGAGTTGGGGAGGAATGTTAGTTACGTTTCTCATCTGCGCAAGTAGCAGTGTTGGAAGCGGTAGCCATGATTGCAAGGACTAAGGGCCCGAAGAGATAATTTTACGAAAAAAAGGGTCGGAGGAGCGGTTTATATAGTACTCTTCTCATCAATGCTAACGCTAGAGCCTGTGTTTTCAACTATCTTTCAGAGTGTGATATACGTGAGACCTCACCATGCCCCGCAGTCTTACACTTTGTTGGACCTTTCCCAATACCACCACCTAATTTCCTCGGACTGCATCAACAAACCGAGCATGCTACACAAAACGCTTACCCCTCGGTAAATATTCCCACAACCAGGAACAGCATTTAATCCTAGCCAAAATCCTACCCCGCAAGTAAGCTCGAGCTGGATCCGAGCACCGTGACGCCACCTATATCCTAATTGTTGGGAAGTACCAACTCCTCCTAAAACACTACCAACTCTCTCAACTCTATATTTCTGTATCTCCGCATGGTCATCTGCAGTTACCGGCGACCAAAAAAGGCTCACAAAGTCGAAAATTGTTCACCAAGTTCGCCCCGCTCATGTAGTGCTTAGCTTAGTCGGAGAAACATCAGCTGTGCCCGCACCGTCACGCAAAACGGCTGAATGGTTTCTCCATGGGCGAAATGACTGCCCGGAATCACCCCATAGAGGAGCACATTCGGCGATCTTCCTAGAACCGGACCTAATCCTCTATGCCATACTTGTATTGGGGTTGTTCATGCAGAGTATTTACGTCAGCGAACTTCTACGGTCTTGGTGAGAGTATCACGTGATCGAGTGATATCAGGTGGAGACAGGTTACCGGAGGTTACAGTGTAATAGAGTGAGGATATGGTACTTGTATGATAGCACGGTGGGGAAGCCCATATAAGGGCCCCTTGGCGCATCTGCTGCGATGATAGCTACATTTGGAGACAGGCGGCGAGGGGGATAGTGAATTTTTAGACTTTCCCTGCGAAACACGATACACGGTAGTGTCCGAAAATACGGTACGGTATACCTTACACAGCCGATACCTTACGGTAAATTACACTAGCGAGGTAGGATACCGGAACACGGCCTCTCCCACCTTAGATTCTGATGTTAGGTATCTGACCCCGTCTTCCACCCTCTGTGCTTATCAAGCCGAAGCAACCCAATCCACAAAAGATCAGCTGGGCTAGGCATTCTTGGCTATGACATGAGTACCCCACTAACTTAAGATCTAAGATCATGATCTAAAATTCTACGACGGTCGGTAAACGGCACCTGGTAAGTTTACCGCACGTTGCCGTATTATCGAGGTTAAGCACCAGCGTGCGTTCTTATTTTTCTCACTTTTTATATGCCACGAGCTCAGGGTGAAGAAAGCGAGGTTAAGAACGACCGTGTGTTCTTATGGCGGTCGCTTTTGAAGGCAGTGGAGAATTCTAATACGAATAGGGTAAGAGTTGTTGTTCCTCTCCCTAAAACCCGATCTAAACCAATTATATGCTTTGTTTATGTCTCACATCATAAGCGCGAACAAGTTTTTTTCCGTTCTTAATATTATGCAACAAAAGAAAGTTGTTACAGTGCTTATGTCTCCAAAAATGGTTTAGCAAGTGAGGCTTAGTGTAGTTGCCGTAGTGATTTAAGAACTCAAGGCGGTGCTTAACCTCGATATTGTATCTTATGGTAACTTACGGTACCTTCCCGTTCGAACCCTAATAGAGGATCCAGCAGGAAATATAATCCCTACCAAAAATGCCAAGCATCACAGGAGAGACTTGATGCGAAGCTCAGGAAATTTTTAAGTTCCAGAACTGTGACAGTGATACTTAGATGGCCTAAAAGCCAGCGGGCAACAGCTTGAGACCTTGGCTGGCCTAAGTTGTCGTATTATTCAAAGATTGTGGGCAGAAATAGTAGCTACCATACTCATGAGAGTTTAGATTTTGCCTTGGCCATTGTTTACATCTTGGTATTTCTTGTAAGAATAACCACGGCCTACCGCCCCCCAGTGGGTTGCACAAGTAGGGGTGTTCACAATCCTTACGGAAAATGCCGACTGCCAGAGCTTGGTACTGTATTTCGCCTTTCCTAATTTATCGCTATTGCTGTGGTTACGATGTTTACCACAGGGATTGGGTTTCTGTGCTGGATCCCTCTATTATTGGCGCCGGCCTCGATCAAACTCCGTTCTCTGAGTGGCCCAGAACGCCTGGCGGAGAAGTTCGAGAGAGCTGCAACCCCCGGTGCAACATATTTTGTTTGAGTCTTCGCCTCGTCCTCGCTTCTTGTCCGCTCAACGGCATCATTCATTTGGCGGTATGCGACTAGCAAAAAATTATAACTAGGCCCCTTTATCACCCAGATATCTCGGCAAGGTCTCTCGAGATAGTAGTAGTCAGAAATCCAATCTACATCTTTCAACTATGACTCGATTTTCCGTTCCGGGATTTAACGCGGAGAGAGAAAGCAAGAAGTGGAAGCGTCATGTCGAAGTATCTACCCGCTCTTTCCCTGCTCAGCCGCAACACAAACTGACCAAAACAAAAATCAGAAATTTAAACCATACATGCTCCACCGCATCGCTCTCACTCTACTCTATCTCACGCGCATGGCAGAACTCCTGGGGGCGGTTGAATCGAATATCCTCCTCGCTAGTGACAAGGAGGCCCTTGGCTTCCGCACCATGCAGATGGCACAGTGCAGCATGACAGGTGTCGCTGCAGCGCTGATAGCACAGGTAGCCAACTCCACCCTCCAGCTACAATATATGCCGACAATACACTGGATCGTCCCGGCACTATGTACCAGCAGCCTCGTTATCTCATTACTCTGCGTGTACTATTCCTTCCGAATGCATTATTTGTTAGCCAACTTTACATCTGCATACCACTTGCGCGCCGCATTTATATGGAGGGCCCCTGGGGGCAACGAAGGGGGGGAGGAGAGTGGAGACGGGGGAGAAGAGCGCAGGGAGAGAGGGGGGTGTGGTGAGGAACGAGAGGGGACAGGGGTGGAAACCCTAGGGCAGATGGAAGAAGGTAGATGCACCATGCTTGTATCTTATTAGGCCACATTCATACTTTGGTTGCCCTTCTCCTTGCTTAGGCTAGCTATATTTTTATATTTGGTAGTTGTAGCCTCGTACTGGGGTGTTGCCGCAAAAATGGATTTAGAAGAGAGCAGGGCGCGAAGCACCAATGTTGGTTTCCTTTTTGTTTTGACCCCTTGTTTTGTATTCGGGCTAACCATGAATTTTTAGGTCTTTGTATTCACCTTGTTGGCATTGTCGGTGGTTATATATCAACGATTCTTGGGGACTAGGAGATTAAGGAATTGAGCAGCCTTCACAGCGAGTCAGTTCGTCTATCCTGAAGGCGGACCGCGGCGAGGTGGGAAACATTGTGTCGTCCGGTCCGGTCCTAGTCGAAACCTGCCCTGCAACTCCCCCAAGGCCCAAGGTCCCGCTCCCTTCTTGGGGAAGTGTTTCATAGTCTTAGCGGAGTTTAGGAGGGATTTTACTCACGTTTCTCATCGGCGCAAGTAGCAGTGCTGGAGGCGATAGCCATGATTGCAAAGACTAATGGTCCGAAGAGATAATTTTACGAAAAAAAGGGTCGGATGAGCGGTTTGTGTGGTGTCATACTCTTCTCATCAATGCTAACGCTGAGCCTGTATTTTCAACTATCTTGCAGAGTGCGATACCATAGAAACTTGAATAATTGTACCCTGTGCTATGTCGTTGGGCTTTCCCCTCCCGGTACGGCCAAGAAACTTTTGCTTTCTTTTCTGTCTCGGAAGGGGGAGGAAAAGGGCTGTGTTTTTGCTGTGTTTTTATTATTGAGGTTCCCAGCCTGACAGGCCATGTGGAGCAAAGGGCCAGCGCAGGTAGTCCCGTGTTGGAGCGAACGATAAGGTGGGTATTAGGTGTTGATGTTGGTGCCGATGCCGGGAGATAATAGGAGATAATAGGAGGCATTCCAAAACTGAGGTGTAATTGGCCAAAGCAGCGGTAGAGAGCAGGTTGAGTGTGAGGGGGTCATTCGCGAGGGGCATATCATGCTCTGTTCTGTAGCATTCTGATAGGGCGAGTAAGGGGGTCTCGCCTAGTTTGCTCATGGAAGAATGTAGATCCAGGTGAGCGGAGCAGATATTTGATCAACCGATGAATTTTAGGTCGTTTCTCGCGGTTTGCGTCCAATAAGAACACCCATCTCGAATCGCTGAGGCTAGACACCTAGACTTTTCGAATGTCTCGAATAAACATGCATAAAACTGTTGCAGGTCTGCATGAAGGAATAGATGTCCTTGATTGAGAGTTCCCGGGCGATTCCACCTACTACCTGTTCGTTTGGAAGAGCTCTTAGAGTCAGAGGGAGGGAGCAGCGCCAACGGCTTGTACTCGGGGGATGCCAAAAGTCGGGCGCACTTCCTAAACGGGCGGTTAAATTTGTATGGAGACTGAAACAAATAGGGAAGAATAAGTGAGATTCTATGACCCCGGTCCATGGGGGAAAAAAGTTGGGCGCACTTTTGACTTCTGTTCTCTTCACTGCTCATGATACCTCGCAGTGCTATAAAAATTGTTTATTAATTAATAACGCGTTGCTCCTCCTTCAGCATTAATCATGGCTTGGAGTCTCTCCGGTATGCTTCTAATTAAACTATCAAGCCTTTCTGCCGGAATAGTCTTCCAAAGTCTAGATAAAGTCTCTTGTAATTCAGGAATATTGCTGATTCTTCCCCATATTTCTCCTAACTCAGTCTCTATATCCATCCACAAGACTTCAATAAGATTTAAATCTGGTCACTAAGCCTGCCATGCTATGGTATTCATCTCATTCAAATTCCTCTAGATGATTGACTTACCCAAATACAGAGTAAGCAATAAATAAAGAAGAAAAACCTAAGCAGTAACCAGACCTTGTCCCCTAGTGCCCCATCCTCAATAACCTTTGCCCATCCATATTCTTCCCAGCACTTATGCCAAAAAGAGACCAAGTAAGGCTCTATTACAGTTTCCACATAGGTAACTGGATCCACCTTCGCTTTACTAGGGATAAAAACCAAGTCAAACTTAGTTGTACTATAAAATGCTCCCCAAACCATTCTTAATTGCAGGCAAGATACCCATACCTCAACAATAAAATCTTGTTGGTATTCCTCATCTGCTTTTCATGTCACCAATAGCCAGTGGCCAAACCCTGTCATGGAAAATGTAGACTCGTTGGTTGAAACAACTCTTTTCCTATCCTCATATGCCTAGTGTAGCCTTTGCGGACATCAGACTACTCACTTCGGTCTATTGTATGACTGAACCCAAACTTTTCGTCGGAATAGGTTTATGATACTTCATAGACTCCATTATATTCTTAATAGGGTGGACGGCCAGATTACAAGAAGTTGGGTGGAGTTCAATTTTCTTTTGCCTGCTCATAGATGTTCTCTTTTTTTGTTAGTGAAATTCTCTACTCTTTTCCTGAATTCCGTCCTCTGACAAATTCTTGGTTAACATTTTAATACTTACTATTTAACACGTTCTTCAGTCAATATTTAGCTGCTTTCATATTTTTGCCCACTTCTACCAAGCCTCCTCTCTTAGAGTAATTATTCTGACTCTCTTATCACATGTGGTATCTTGGTGCCAGGCGCCTTATGTGTGGTCTCATCTACCTTTTTACTTTATCGTAGTATTTTACCAGTGTTCAAACGAGGTTTAGACAAGTCTGTGTGTTAACTTGAGTACTACAGGTTGGCAAAATCCAAGGGCTGCCCAGATTTGTACCACCACGCCGGACTTACCTTTCTAACCTAGTACTAGAGTGTGTCAAAACTAGGTCTAAATGGCCATGAGGAATACACTCTCAAGGAGGTCAGAAGCATGTTGGGAGCAGTTGGGAAGGTGATAATAGGACTTGCGGAGGGTAGAAGGGGAGAGAATCATGGCAGTCACTCCCAGTAGACCACAAATAGTGATTCCTGAGTCAGCAAATACAGGAAGGTTGTGGTGGTGCAACTATAGAAAAAACTTCACACTTTTGGTTTTGCTTGTAGATTGACAAACTGCTTAGAATTACTGTATTCTGGCAGGACCTCTAGTCCATGTAGAGGATTTCATACAGGTTGTGCAGGTGGTACTTTCCCAATGTACCTGAGTACTGCCGAGTGGAAATAGACAGTTTGAGTTGGCTTACCTCAGAATTGTAATGCTGTGGGTGTATTAATCATAGTAAAAAAATTCAAACCAGTGTCCTAGTATGCATATGATTATAAATGTTGTAGAGGAAAGAAATAATTAGAAAGACTTGAAGCAGGATATGAGAAAGCTAGAATGCCTGGTGTGTCTAAAATTCTTAAGTTCACATATCTACAAAAACTTGTGTTATTCACTATTATCACTAGGTGCCTACTTTGGATTAAATCCCTCCCTCACGGTCTACTAAAAGTTTAGTTTGACAAGTTAAAAAAGTTGCGAATACCGATTACTCGTAGGGAAATCCAATACAGTTAGGAAACTTAGACTTAACCATATAAGGAATCTACCCATTTGCGGTATTGAAACTTAGAGTGAGGGGAGATCAATGCTTGAGCTAAGAGGCAAAAGGCTGCAAGCAATTGGGGGCTTGAAAGCGTTAGGTCAGTGGACTTACCTGATCTTGTAAGGTAATATCGTTTATATGGCTTTCAGAGCGGCTGAGCAGCTCTCTTTTTCTAGCAGAGTAGGGAATTTCAATATAAGCAGTTATGCACAGCTCCACTGCCGGACCAACAACCCGACTGACACCTAAAATAAAATGAATAAAAATAAGCATACTCGTAGTTCAAATGCCCAAACAATAGCGCCTTTTGATATATCATGTAGGAAGCAAAAATGAATTTATAAATTTACATGCTTCAATTAATGTAGCACATTGATACACCTGTCACAAATCGTGACTAAGTAAGGCTGATTTTACATGAGTAATATTTATTAGTCATAAAGTAGGTTGGTTTTACGCTATGATGTCATTCGACTCATAGTATCTCGCATGACGATCCACCTGCGAGTCCTGATTCTGTTATGATTAGTTTATAGTTTAATGACTATTGCACATGACTCATATTACAAGCTATGGGCTTTACACATGTGACTCATTTGAGCACATGACTTGTTTAATGGATTTTACACTATGACTCGCTACAAGTCATAAAGGTTGTGTGATAGGAGGTGATAAGTCACCAGAGGTAGAGTTATAGGAAGATGCTAATATAAGGGGCTTGATTTCAGCCAAGACATAGCATTTTCACACAACCATCTAGGTACTTTTCTATACTTCAAGTTGCAATATAATTACTCTTTCTCTCTTTATATACACTTCTCCCCTACGGGAACCTAGGACGTAAGAACCTGCAGACTATTGTGAGAGTCTCAGGGACGGGTTGCCCAACATAGAACTAATTTGATAGTGCTAGCAGCACAATGATCCACCCTTCTTACTCTCTGACAAGATAATATTCCTTGAGACAAGCAAGTCAGTTCTATACTATGTAAAAAGATAGTATCTTCGTACTCCTTCAATATGGGGCAGAAACAGAAGACTTGCGTATGTAGGAGACAACCGTTATTGTCTGTTGCATCTTAAACTAACAACAGGATTGTTACAACACCGTGAAGGGAGGTTTGATAACGAATCTACCTTTGATGTGCATTAATTGCAGAAGACAGAAAAAACAATACAAATAGAAATTGATGTTGATGTTGATGGTAAAACCTTTAGTTTACAGATCATATGGAGACAGGACTCTGAGTGTTATCTGAAATGTGTGAAAAAAGGCTGTAATTGCAAAGTTGTAGTTGCAGAACAAAAATGCAGCCATATTTTAGTGGGAAGGAGAGAAGCACTTAAAAAAGGCTTGCATCTTGAAGGCTGGTCTGCTGCAGAGAAGGATTTTATCAAGAGTCCAGTCCAATCCTAGATGGCTAAGTGAATATAATATCAGTTTCTGGGTATTTACAGGGAATCAGCTAGATGGCAGAAAGTCATATAGGACTTTCTGCAAATCAGGTATGCTTTTCTAGAAGGAAGAAATAACAGATATAACTGTAGTATTATATCATTCGATAGCTGCAAAAGCCAAAGAATGCTGTCTGACAGGGTAGTGTCCTATGTGTATTGTCCAATACCATCTAGCCGGTTAGCCAGGATATATGTGTGAAGCCAAAGTTACAAACCCTTTGCATTTTGCTGGCCAACCTGCGTCCAGTAACATTGCAATCCTACGGTGTGATTCAGATTTCTTGTGAGTTTTTGAAAGTAAACATATATTGCAAGGAAAAGAAGCAGGCTGTACAGGGCAGGTCCAGTTCCGGAGTGGAAAGTTCTAATGCACATAGAGCAGGATCAATGTTAGACCTTTTTTGTTGGTTCATAAAATGGCAGAGGGTAGAAGCATCTATTTTCCCATCTTGTAACCCACTAACTTAAGTCCAATGGGTAACTGCTACTCATCCCAAGCATTTTGCCTAATAGGTGTAGTATTGACTTGAGCATAAGCAAGGAACAATCAGTAGAAAATTCAGTATCATTAGCTTTGGGATCAGACGCTATTACTGGGTTGAGTTTCAATATTGGTTCTTGGAACAGTTTGATATATTCCATCACAGGGTCGTTCACACAAAGCCCCCATTGTAGTTTTCATTTGGCTAGGAGTTTCTTGAGTTTTTCTATTTGACGGTTACAATAAGCCACTGTTACGGGGTAGCTAACATGGTAGGATTCCGGGCTAACTAGGCCGAGGATATTCGAGACAGCGGATTATAGGTCAGGAAGGCTCAAGAAGAATTGTTTGATAAAGTAATAGAAGAATATCGTAATAACTTATAAAATTGTTAAGGTCTCTTCTCCTTTGCTTGATGATGTTCTCAATCATCGGGGAGAGCCCTACTATTTATACTAATGTTCACGCTACTTTGACTTCTCTAGTAAAGAAGTATCTTTCTAAGAGTTCAGTTCATCAGAACAAAGTGCGAACACTGTTTGACCCTGAATCTTGCCTAGCTTGACTCTGAGAATCTCCCGACTGCTATTTCTTCTGAGTGTGTCCCCACTCCACCAGTAGTCAGTCTTCGATCTCTTCATCCTGATAGACTATAATTGGAATATGCAGTCTAAATGCCTACATACCAATAGTATCATGAATATGGAGTGATCAAGTCCGATATTCATCTATCAATGCATAATACGTATGCATTAGTAAGAGTAGAGAACTGGTTCTCTAATCATCGTTCCAATCAGTTAGCCATATCTTGAAACGTGAACTCTTTGTGGTTCCTGAGTAGTCTGCCAGATGCCTCCGGGAAGTCCCTACTCAGGAAGCTTGGGTTCGGATATATGCTCTCCCCTATGGTGGCATATACCTCGCGCATAATTATGCAAGCTATTCCTGCTAGGGTAATAGCCACTGTGTGAGTATGAGCTTAAGCTTCGAGAATCTGAGAGAGCCTTAGTGATCTGATCAACCCAGTTGGGAGATTGGCTGACCAATCATACCTTCTTGCCTGCCTCTTCCACCAATCAGAAGTCCTGCATGTCCTCCCTTTTATATCTGGCAGCAAAGTGTATGCCTTGAATCAGGTGAAAAAACACTAGAAGCAGGCAAGATGGGCAAATAGGTGACCGACATGGAAAGATAGAAGAGATTGAGGACCACACGCATAGTGTTCGTTACGGGGCGGGGCGGGGCGGGTTTTCACTTTGTGACCCCGCCGTTACTCCGGCCCGGGGTCAACTC
>Ga0307513_10002528_pt1 | contig 25285 bp, 21 predicted proteins | sample 15_EM_MG_FD_202174 | JGI IMG/M metagenome (GOLD analysis project Ga0307513, IMG submission 202174) | Populus trichocarpa ectomycorrhiza microbial communities from riparian zone in the Pacific Northwest, United States - 15_EM | ecosystem: Host-associated > Plants > Roots > Unclassified | place...
AATGAATTTACTGATGATAATATTGGGCATTCAGTAGTAGATTATCACCTGTTCTATGGCAGTCAGTATGGTTAGTACCCAACTTGTGTACAAGTATCTGGGAATCCTAATTTGAACAGGTAACAAATTTGAGTGCAATGCGGTATTACCCTACTCAATTCCCATCTTCCAGCTACGAAGCCACCTAGACCTGGTGCGCAAACTCATTCAGAGACCTGGGCCTCTTTTCCGTTAACTGCCACCCAGGTCCTCTTGCGCAAACTCTCTATTATGCCAAACTTTCTCGGATCGTCCAGGGTCAGCCGGGGTGCTCCTGTAGCAAGAAACTGCGAGTGGTTTATGCCCTATGCGACTGCGCTCCCAACAACATTAATTAGTTTGTCGAGGCTTTTCTCGTTTTTTTTCATGTTTGCTGAAGCCTGTTTTTAGGTTGGCCGATTTTGTCTTCGATGTTGGTCCTGGGTTTTCGTTTATTCTATCTCGACATTGGGCATGCCCTCGCTCCAGATATTCGACAAAACTACTCTCCCTCCGCGCAGAACAGTTGCGATCGGTGAGGCAAATTGACTGGTCAATTCCTAAGTAAAATTCCTTTGTCAGCAAGCAACCCAACAATTATCAGACAACAGAGGGCTCATACTCTAATGAGGGCCGGTTTACCTGTAGATGGCCGTTTAGCACTTCGAGGCGATGCCAACTATTAAACCATGGTATTAAAATAATATTTCACGCTTAGTTCTCTTTCTTCTATGATTACAGTACCATCACCCGCGTTTTGCTAAGTACCCGTTGAGTTAGACAGACTTATCGCGTTAAGTTACCCGAGGCCGCCATAGAGAGCTATTAGCGTAGAAGTGCGGTTAGTTTTCATCGATTTACTCTTCGATCAGTACAAAGATAGGGTAGACTACAGCTGCCGTGGTACCGCTGTAAGAATACTATTTAGAAGCCTGCGTAGATGTCAAAGGGCATGGCACATATTAGCAGCGTACCTGGCACGAAGTTTTAGGAATAGCCTTCCGACCTGTATAATACCAGATCAACATCATAAATGATTGCTATGATGTTTTAAATGAGTAATATTCAAGTTGTTGGTCTGAATTACTAATAAGCCTTGATATGCCTATATGTGTAGTAGATTAGGTGATTCCACGGTAGGCGTTCCAGCACTCGTTCATCGAAAGGCAGGATTTGTGCGGTAGCTGCGGTGAACCGCAGCATAGCACTTACCCCTACTCGTACTCGAGCAAAGGCGTGAGGAATTTGCTGCGACTCGTGTGGCAGGTGCAGGCGGGGTGTTGACGCGTGCTTAAGCGAGGCTGATCGGAGGGTCCTGAAGCACGGTAGCCGAGAGGTTCTACAAAAGACCCCACTTCTCTTCAGCCCCTGCGATTCCATCAATCAACCAATTCAATCACCTATACTCAACCGGCCTCTGAGTAGCGAATATGTCTAACACCAACTCCTTCAATACTACCAACTCCTATAATCGCGTGTGGAACAACTGTACGATTGCCGATGGCCTGTCTCAAATCTTGACTTGGTTATCGCCACTGGAGCCCAGGTTACGGCACCAGGACATCCAAGACAGCCGGGTAGAAAGTGTAGGGGAGTGGCTCTTATAAGCCGAGGAATTTAGAAGCTGGTGCACGGTTAGTGGGGGAGGTGGATCTGATAACGCAATCTTGTTTTGCTATGGAGATCCGGGAGTCGGCAAAACTCATATTAGGTAAGAAGGACGATACTCGGGGAAAAGTGGGAGGAGGGCAAGTGCTGACAAGCCTCAATCTTAGCTCATTGGTGATAGACCACTTGTGCGATCAGGCTAACCGGAAAAATACCGCCGTTGCATGTTTTTACTTCGACTTCGCCGCCCAAAAGGAACAGTCATCGACGAGTGTGCTAGGAGCCTTGCTAAAACAGGTTGTGGGCGGGCTGCGAGAGGTCCCGGAGGAAATAGCGAAGGCTTATGAAGACCAGAAAATGGTCATTGGTGGACGGGCACCCAGACTTGCGGATATTGTGGAGATGCTAAAGGCTACCACTTCTAAAAAGAGCACATTCATATGCATTGACGCCCTAGATGAATGTGCGGCGGAACGTCTAGTCAGGCTCCTCGATTCGCTGGATCAAATCGTTCAAAAGTCTCCAGGCACGCGAATATTCCTGACCGGGAGGCCTCACATTCGAGACGAAGTTCAGAGGCGTATTTCCGAAAGAGTAACGTCAATGCGCATCACTCCCGAGAGAAGCGATATCATCGAATATCTCCGGGCTAGGTTAAACGAAGACACAAACCCCGATGCGATGGATGGCGGTCTGGAAGCGGACATCCTAAAGAAAATTCCTGAAAATATTTCTGAAATGTACGTAAAAGTAACGACACTCCGGAAATTACTTCAAGTTATCCACTAACAGATATGTGTTTAGGTTCCTGCTAGTCTCGCTGAATATCGATGCCATCTTACAGGAAACCACAACCCACCGGAGGAGACAAAAGCTCAGCATGATGGCCGATGGCTTGGGGTTGGGGGACGCTTATGGTGCAACGCTGGATCGGATAAGGGGACAGGGTGGGGAGAAAGCGAGGCTTGGCATGGCCACATTAATGTGGATATCTCATGCTGAGCGACCCCTGAAGTCAGATGAACTGTGCCACGCCCTTGCAATCGATATAGGGTCCGTGAATCTCAACATAGACAATATCCCTTCAATCGGGACTCTGATGTCCTGTTGTCAAGGGCTTGTTGTCGTAGACAGTAAGGCCTCCATAGTCCGGTTAATCCACTTTACCCTTCAAGAGTACCTCCGGGCTCACCCCGAGCTTTTTGGCACAGCTCACTCGGTGATAGCGGAAACCTGCTTAAGTTATCTAAATTCGCAGCAGGTCAGGGCTCTTTCAACTAGTCCCTCTCCCGATCTCCGCGGTACGCCATTTCTCGAATATTCCTCGGTATATTGGGGAGTCCACGCGAAGCGGGACCTTTCTGATTACGCTAAGTTACTTGTGCTGAAGCTATTTGACGGCCACAATAACCACATACCCATTAAAATCCTCTTAGAGGACCGAGGGTATTACACATACAGTATTAGTTCTGACAAACTTTGCCTGTTTGGTGGTTTGCACTGGGCATCCGCCTTTGGGATTGATGAGATTGTAGCTGGCTTGGTGGAGGTAGAAGGGTGTGATATCAACCAGATAGACTGTGTTGGTAATACGCCCCTCGTGTGGGCGACTTGGAATGGGCACCGGGGAGTCGTGAAAGTATTGCTCGGGCGTGGCGATGTCAACCCCGAAAAACCAAATATAGCCGGCCAAACACCCCTTTGTTTTGCTGCTGAGAATGGGCACGAGGAAGTGGTGAAAATACTACTGGAACGGGGCAACGTCAATCCCGAGAGGCTCGGGTTGGACGGCCAAACACCACTCTGTTGTGCTGCCGCGAGTGGGCACGAGGGAGTGGTGAAAATATTACTCGGACGGAGTGACGTCAACCCCGACAACCCATATAGCGCCGGCCAAACGCCACTCTGTTGTGCTGCTAAGTATGGACGCGAGGGGGTAGTGAAAATATTACTCCAACGGGGCGACGTCGACCCTAACAGAACGAATAGGCCTGGTGATGCACCACTCATGCTTGCTGCTGAAAATGGGCACGAAGGAGTGGTGAAAATATTACTTGGACAGGGCAACATCGACCCCGAAAAACCAAATTGGGCCGGCGAAACACCTCTCTGTATTGCTGCTTGGAAGGGGCACGAGGGGGTAGTGAAAGCGCTACTCGGACGGGGCGACGTCAACCCCAATAAGCCAAATAAACTCGGCCGAACACCATTCTGGTGTGCTGTTTGGAATGGGCAGGAGGGGGTGGTGGAAATACTACTCGGGCGGGACGACGTCAATCCTAATAATAAACCAGACAGATTTGGCGAAACACCACTCTGGGGGGCTGTTTGGAATGGGCATGAGGGGATGGTGAGACTACTACTCGGACGTAACGACATCAACTTCAACACACTAGATATATACGGCCGAACACTACTCCGGTGCGCTACCGAGCGTGGCCATGCGGGAGTGATAGCCCTACTACAGCCCCTAGAATCTACCACCTCCAGCACTACCTAAGGCTGAGAGGGCATCTCTTCTTACCGTCTTAGAGTGCAGATGACCTTTTCGCCATTCCCGCAAGAATCACAATGATTCAATAAACATCTCTCTCACCGCCGTTCCCTCGCTCTCATCTCCGCTTAGCCCCAGATCCTAGTGAATAATGCCGCCTTGTGGCGATACCTTCTCTCCCGTGATAAGCCTGCCACGGAACTCAGCTTCAATATTTTCCTGTGGCGGAAGCAAATCGCATCCGCTGAGAATGCCCACACCCATCACATACCCATCTAAGTCTCTCTACTAATTTTCCCACGCAGTTGGGTCAGTCTAATTAAGAGTTTGGTGTTTGTTGGGGCTGTTTCTATTACATTGAGATAAGCCGGTGAGGCTCAAAATTTCCATCATACTTCCTTTAATAGCCGCTCCCTAGTTGTAAATTTTTCTAGCATATCCGTTATATATTTTCTCCTTCCGCCATTCTTCGGTTTCCTCTTCCTCCCCCCCCGTTTGAAAATTGGACCTGGGGTTTGTTTGGACATATAGAGATAATAAGTGTTTCTGACGGCCATGATGAGCGATGCAAACCTAGTTAACCCAGTTATGGTGGTGAATAACTTCCATTACGTACATGTGTTAATAATGGAGATCACGCTTAAATGCTAGAGCCACAGAGGTGCGAGCTCGGAGGTGAGGCTAGGGGGCTATCCACATTTTTTACTCTGGACCGCGAAGGAAAATTAATACAGTAAGATGACTTCTAACTCCGAAATTAGCTCCCACCCCACGAGCACCCGTATCCTGCTCTCCCTCGCTTGTCAAGGGCCATCACCCGGCCCACTGCGCTGTGAGATAATGACCTGCAAGACAGTTAGGAGGGGAATTCCATCCTTTTACCCACCGGACCCTTTACCCTCTTAGGGGATTCTATCCAATACTCGAGCCTAGTCTTCTCCCGAACCTAGACAATCTCCCTAGCCAAACGGAAGAAGCCTGAACAAGTTACTGAGATTGGCGTTCGGGTGGGAGTGAGGGTATCGTGAATTACATTTATGAGGTATGGTAGGGAGTGCGGTATCCTGCATGTAAAATTCGACGCCGGGAATAGTGTCTTTTGCCGTGGGGGTCTATGTTGAAATCCCTAATGAATTTCTTTGCGGCGAGCGGATTATTTTGGTAGTTGGCCAATGGGCCTCAGAGGCCGGTTAGGTAGAAGGCTGAAAGATGGGGCTTTGGTAGCAGATGGGGGGGATTGCGTGCAGCAGGGCATTGCCGAAGGCGAGCTACGTCGGGTTTCCAATATCATTACCCCCCAGTGTCGTGGGTGGATTGTGTATTTAACGAGTTAAGTTGGGCTTTCGTTTCACCTCCTATACCCCATGTGTAAGTTCCACCGCTTACATTCTAGGTGTGATTTAAATTGCTGTTTTATACTGGCCCACCTCACGGTATCTGGTGGGTTTTACCGTGGGGTACCGCGCCCACCGCGTTGCTTTGTGTGGTGCGCTATGCGCCGTACGCTTCCCCCACTGCCTGCAATATTAGACGAGTGACAGCCCATGACACCCTTACGGAACAACCTTAGGAGAGAGTAGTGGTGACTGGATCACCGGCTTAGAGGTAATACTGTTAGAAGTGGGGCGGCACGAGTGCGGCGAGATGCACACCAGTGGGGATAGAGTGTTTACGAGGCGGTCGTTCAAGTCCCGGAACAAGGGAGGCGGAGATTACGAATTGGTGCCGTGAGCGGGAAAGTGGGAGAAGCAGCCAAAACGGAGAAGGGAGAAGGGGAAGAGACATGAGTGTCGCAGTAGGAAAAATTGAGTAGAGTGTTTTCCTACAAAGTGGAAAAGATGATATTGACATCTGAAGTGTTAATAGATGAGAGTTTGGAGAAAGTATGAGACGAGCTGCCAATGACAATCTGTACTGCTGGATGACTAAGCAACAGCCCCCCCCCCCCCCTCTGGCCTGCACACGAACGAACAGCAATCAAGCGCAGAAGTGTGTATGAATCGGCCGGAGCAAGGTTGATTTTTTCTTCGTACCTATTCTTCTGAGTGTAGCTGTTTTGGTTATGTCTTGGGGCGCAACCCACCAATAGTACCTTTGGTATTGTAATTTGTTTTAGAGTTGTTTACGAGAGATTTTCTCTGCTACCTCGTTTAGTCAGTTTAGTGGTAACCTTTGGATACTGTGCCCCCCTAGGCTCTGGTGGGGGACAATTCATCAAGACATTCAGCGGCTCTTGGGGTGACCATAATGCCGGTGCTGGGATCGGGCGCCTGCTGGAATTTGGTGTTGCGAGATGCCTCCTCGGGCATTGGAGGGATGGGTTAGATTGCCTCGATAGTCATTTCATTATTGGGATATTTTTAGGAAAGCGTTTAGGCTGCAGGGATGCGCTTAGGTTTTGTATCGGTGCATCCGCCAGAAGGGAAGCCGGGACGCTGTAAGGGAAGTGAAAGTGTCGGATGTGTGGAGTGTCGGATGTCCGGAGGCTATGAACAGGGGTATCCCCATCTTTCCTCCGTTAGCACGAGAGTATAGAAAGGGGAAAGGGTGACATACGGATGGGAATAAATATGTGTGGGGGTCCATGGGAGGATAGGGGGGTCTTGTTGACATTTATATATGCTCCAGTCTTTACCGTTAGTTAGTTAGCTGGGGGCGGTAGAGTAGAGAGAGCTTTGGTTGAAAAAGAGAACTTCGCTCCATAACTTTATAGTTTAAATAAGATTAGTGAATTCCCCACTCCTAAGTTGTGCACTGGCAATCGTGTTTTCGTTGTGTGAATTTTTGGTGTTTCCTTTCGCTATCGCCTTTCAAGTTCATTTGATTGAGTCACCGTTGATCGGTTTTCAAACCTACAACCACTACTGAGGCTCGCATACTCCTACACCTGCCCCGGTACTCGTACTACCTCGGAATGCGAATGTTACTAGCCTGGCCCCGGCTACAAAAACCAAAAAATTCTGTCTTCAGAGCAAGAAAGAGGGTTTTTCTTTGCTCCCTACGACTGATACAATGAAAAATGGGGGGAGAGTTGTATTTTTCCTTTGTTTGGGTCTACTTGAGGTGTTTTCCTCCCTACAATACCTATCCCCCTTATTCCCTTATCCTAGAGGAGGATGTGTGATAAGTTCCATACAAAGGGCGTAATGGTGTTGGAACGCATTGGATAGGGTGGATTTCTTTTGTCTACGGTTTTTAGGGCATACCTCAGGGTGGATGCCATGGATTTTCCTCGACTTAACTTTAGTATGAAAAAACTATGGATTTAACAAAAAAAAACTCCCCTCAGTTAAGTTAGATAATTCCACTGTAAGCGCCTCAAGGTACCCGTTGATCGCGATGTATGATGTGTGTGTTGTAGTTGAATTGAACCGTAAGATAGCATGTATGAGAAAAGGTGCAGGGAATTTCTTGCGGCTGATTGGACAGGTGGAGGTGGGATGTTGGCACGGACTTGGGATCACAAACCGAGGGGAGCGTCCTAAGATAAGTTGAGCCGCATTGTTACATTGAGCGGTCAGGCACTTTTTAGAGCGCCACCAGTTGTGAACTTGCGAGTTTTCGGGGCTTGTGGCTACGGTAGTTACACGACCTTGGCACGAGTATCTCGGTTGTGCACTCATCCTAAACCTTTTAATACAACTCACTCGACAATTACTGAAGCTTGTTTAAGTTATCTGCCTTCCTGGCAGAGCAAGCCGCTCTTATCCGGTTTCCCCCCCAATCCTCAGGGCGCGATAACCTTTCTTGAATATTTCTCCTTTTATTCGGGCGCCTGCACCAGACAAGAACCTTCGGATCGTCCTGAATTACAGTGTGTGCGATAACGCTATTTGGCGACTACAGATACCTTGCACCCACATAAATCCAGTTAGAAAAGCAAGAGTACTCGCAAACGGTTGATTCCGATAGAAATTAACCATTCGGGGGTCTGCACTGTCCATCCGTTTTTTTGGGGGGATTGCTGAGATCGCCCTTGGTCTGGCGGAGGCGGAAGGCTGTGATATCGCCAAGGGAGACTGTATGGATTCCGGTAATACACCTCTTGCATGGGCTGCCCGTAGTGGGCACGAGGAGGTGGTGGAAATGCTACTCGGACGGGACCACGTCAATCCAGACAAACCAAATGATTGCGGCCGAACCCCACTCTGGTATGCCGCACGGGGCGGGCACGCGGGAGTGGTGAAAATACTGCTCGGGCGGGGCGACGTCAATCCCAACAGACCAGATAACTATGGCGAAACACCGCTGTGTTGTGCGGCTTGGAATGGGAATGATAGAGTAGTGAAAATGCTGCTCGAGCGGGGCGACATAAACCCCGATAAACCAAACGACGATGGCCAATCCCCACTCTGGAATGCTGCCTGCGGTGCGCGTGAGGGAGCGGTGAAAATACTTCTCGAACGGAGCGACGTCGACCCCAACAAGCCAGATAACTGTGGCCAACCACCGCTGTGTTGTGCGGCTTGGAATGGGAATGATGGAGTAGTGAAAATGCTGCTCGAGCGGGGCGACATAAACCCCGATAAACCAAGTGATAAGGGCCGAACCCCACTCTGGTATGCTGCGCGGAGTGGGTACGAGGGAATGGTGAAAATACTGCTTAGGCGGAGCGACGTCAACCCCAACAAATCAGATAACCATGGCCAAACACCACTCTTGTGCGCTGCTAGCCGTGGCTGTGTGCGGGTGGTGGCGGTACTACAGGCCGCAATAACCGCCTCCCAGGCACTACCGAAGGCCGAGGGGACATCGCCCTCCCTACCGCTCCCAGGTATGCATGGCACATAGGCCATTTCCAGAAAACCACACCAATTCCGCGATCATTTCTGCCGCCTCTATTTCTTCCCTCTCTGATTCTCACAGACCTTCTGCTTGCAGTGCGTAATACCGCTTTATACTCGTTTCCGTGTTTCCTCTTCTCCCGCCGCAGGCACACCATTGAAGCTCAGACTAAACACATTTTGGTCGAAGGGAGTCACATGCTACGGGAATCCCCGTACCCCCGTCCAAAACCTACATCGATCTCCTCATGCAGTCGGGTCAGGATCTCGGATGCTGTTCACAATCTGTACCTTAGCTTTGGTGGGGCTCTCGCTCTGCTATTGAGATAGGCCAATATGGCAGGGATTCTCATCATATTTACTTTTCCATCCGTTTCCTAGTTGTAAATCCTCTCTGCATGTCCGCTGATCTCTTGCTTTTTTTTCGCTGTTTCTTTGTTTCCTTTTCCCCACTCCCTCCTGAAGCATGGGCCTGAGGGTTTGGATATAGAGAGATAACATAAAATGCAAATATTTCTGACACCTGCGGAAAGCAACACAGGGGTGGTTAACTGAGATGCAGTCGTAATTGGACACGGTTTACCGAATATCATGCCTACGTGCTATAGCCCACGATGCGCGAGCTCGGAGGAGAGGTTTGGAGGGGGTGAACCCTTTCAATACCATGTTCTTGGCGAGAAACCCCTCCGGGTGCCACCGACCGGGGGACATGCCATCGAAAAAGTGAAACCCGTGCAAAGAACTATCCTGTCTCTAGCCCACCATAAACAACCTCTCCCTATCCCCCAATTTATGCTAACAAAGTTCTAGAGAAAAATTAGAAAAATACCAGCACGCCTCAAGTAATTCTTGATTTTTTATGGGATTTTGACAATACTTTTGCCTTGTTGGGGGGATAAAAAGACAGGGGAAACTGCATGCATGGGCAAATATTTTGCTGTTCACTCCAACGCGAAACCCTGTGATGGTACGGTAACTTTTTTCCCCAAGAATGGTGTTGTAAAGGTAGCCCCCCAGTTTCCCATTGCATTCTAAAGGATTTCTCTCAATTGTTATGATATGGATGTGGATGGCTGTTTCACTGATCCCGGTAATCGCTCGATACTCATACCGCGCCGTGTTCTTTCGCTTGTTTTGGGAATGCATCGGTGCATATTGCCTATGTATTTCTACACCCCAGTGATTTTCCCATGGGGTCTCTATACTGCCTAACTTTCCTTTCCCCCTTCTCCTTTTCAACCAAGAGGGCATTTAATAGAAACTCCAATCCCGCCTGCTTCGGATAACACAGTTTATAACGATATGTTACTGCAGTGCATGGCACGCAATGCGGACTCAGTTAGCTTACGGTTAGCCATAACGAGTGACGGTCTGTGATGAGGGGAAAAATCAAGCTAGCAGACAGTTGCGGTAACAAGGTCACCTGCTTGGAGATAACGGCGCTCAAGTGTGGTGATATGTGCGAACTGGCCGGAGCAGGGCTGATTGCTTTCGTTGCACAGATTGTTCTAGTCATGGCAATTTTATTTGTCCAAGAGTACGAGTGCGGCCCATAGATATATCCGTCACGTGCTTTATCAGGACACACTGCAACAAGAAAGTTCACCAAAGTTTCTTATCAGACCTACGTGACGGATATATCTATCGGCCGCACTCGTAGAATAAGTAAGGAGTATCGCCCTATGGTGATCTCGTCTGACCTTGTTTACAGGAGATTCCTCTCTGGCTCGGCTAGGCTGTTTGGTGGTACACCTTGGGGTGTTGAATTATCCTAGACTATAATAAGAGACTATCAATCAAAACACCCAACAACTACTGGGATTACCACTTACCGTAGGTTAGACTGGGGACTGTATCTAGTGTTGGCCAACTTACTCCTCGATAATTTGAGGGATGTGGTAGATTGTGACAAATATAGTAGCATACTACAGCACTGCCGGCGCTGCGCTGTACGAAGACTATGGCTAATGGCCCAGATGAATATCAGAAAGCGGGGACCTGATTTCCAAAGAACCTGGGACGGCGTTTCAAGAATTTCTTCCGATATATTGACATTAGGAAGGACTTTCGTAATACTTTGAGTTACATGATATTCAAACCTTTCGACTGAGCCCTTCATAAAGCCTGATATACCCATATATCTTGTCCCTGGACAAAATCAACCGCGCATCAACGAACATGAAAGACTCTGGCCATGGCAACAGCGCTCCTCAACCAACCCCAATGTCATGAAAGTCAGAAAAGCAAATTGAAAATGTGAATTTGCGGTGGAATACATAGTAGAAACTGATATTTGATCTGGAGAAATTTCTTTAAGTGGTGTTTAAAGTGAGGGAGATGAGGAGTGTTGGGGTTGCTATCAATCATCGGCCGGCGGTTAATTTTGTCCACGCACCATATTATAGTAATATTATATACAGAGCTAGGCGATTCCGCTGCAGGCGCCCGGGGGAACTCGTTCATCGCAATGTAAAGTTTGTGTTGCAGTTGAATTGAAAAAAAAAGCGTAGGACAGCACCTGGCGATCCCGTCAACCGGCCAACTCAGTCACCTACCTTCAGCCAGTGTCTGAATAGCCAGCATGCCTCATGCCAACTCCTTCAATACTGCGAGCACCGAAAGTGTGGAAAACTGTACCATTGACGACTAGTCTTAAGCCCCGGCCTGGTTACTACCACTGGAGCGCGGGTTATGCCATAAGGGAATCCGGGGCAACATGGTGTAAAAGGCTGGGGAGTGGCTCTTACAAGCCAAAGAATTTAGAAGCTAATGCTCGGGTAGTAGGGAGGTAAATCCGGTAATGAAGTTTTATTTTGCTATGGATTTTTGGGGGTGGCAAGACTTATATTAGGTAACAAGGACGAAGCTCAATAGATGGGAGAAAAGGGCGAGTGCTGATAAGACGTGGTGATATCTGATTGGTGAGAGACTGCTTGCGTGATTAGGTTAGAGGACAAAATGTCACCCTCGCATGTTTTTGCTTGATTTCGTAGCCCAAAAGGAAGAGTCATTGGCGAATATGCCGGGTGCCCTGCTTACGGAGCCGTGGGCGAATTAAGCGAGGTACAATACTGGAGTGAATAGCGGGAGCCGATGAAAATCAGAAAAAAGTCAGTGGTGGATTGATATCCTGACTTTCCGATGCTCTGAAGAGGCTGCAGGCAATCTTTTCCGAAAGGCGTATATTTCTGTGATAATACTCTAGATGGATAAGTAGAAGGGCACCGGGTTCAGCTTCTCGGTTATCTAAACCAAATCCTCCAAAAGTCTCCATAAACGCGAATATTCGTGGCTTAGAGACCGAATGTGGGGGTGAACTTGGGAGCCATATTTCTGGAAGAGTGGTGGGCGCATCCGCCGTTCTCAGGGGAGATGATATCACCAGTTATCTGGCACCAAGATAGGCGATGACACAAACCGGGATGCGAGAGAGAGAACAATAGAAGCAGACTGCTTAAACAGGGTTCCTAAACGTATTGGGGGCTCCCGATTGACCGGTCCGCCCATCGGCCGGCCTCACTTACAGGTTACAGGCCAAGACACTCCGGCAAATAGCCTAGGCCGACATAGGCTGCACTCGATCAGCATGCGAAAGCCTATAAGGCCTGATAGGTGCCTATAGGCCCGGTGATTCGCATTAAAAGCAGATCGCGCTTTAAGAGTATCTTGATTCACCCCTCTCTTTCAAGCTTATTTTCCCCTAATTTTTCCTTCGTTACCTTCGGCTGTCACTTAATCAGTTTTACAATAAGCGATACGCAATCAACTGAACAGAGGCTTGACATTTCTCCCCAAGGTTACCACTACAGCCTTATCTTATTCTCGCATATCAAAAAAAAAGCTGAACCTGTCAAGGTAGCATTGCAAGTCGCTTATCTAATTCTATTATTTACCCGGGGGTGTTCAGCTATCTTTGATATGTAACAATACCATTCTCCCCCCCGATCGGGTTTCTTTAGCAGGAATTAGATTAAATCCCCAGGTTGAAATAGCGAAATTGTTCCCGTATTTTTAATGTTAATTTGTAATTAGGAGAAATTTACAGTTAATCAGCTATCTCTACTATCTCTAGTATCTTTTAGCATTTTTTGTCAATAAAGAGAAATTGTTCTTCAATTTTTACCCTTATTTAGTAATTAGGGAACACTTACAGTGAACTTTTGCCGTTGACACTACATGGCTTCTCACCAAGGGTGGGCAGGCATCGGATATATAGATCCTGGAGAATTTTGAGAGGCCGGCCCAGGCTTTACTGAAGCATGGCCTCCGTGGCCCGTTGGGAACACTGAACGTATTTGGGATTTTCAAAGTAGAAGCAACGATGCTCCGGAAGCTCTCTCAAGTTACCTACTCACGAATACATATCTAGATTCCTGTTACTGTAGTTTCGCTGGGTGCCGATGTGATCCGGCAACAAACCATAATACATTACTTGCGATAAGAGCTTGATGGCTGATAGCTTGGGCCAGAGGTTGGGGATACTTGTGGCGGAACGCTAGATCGGTTGAAGGGAAAGGGTGGGGAGAAGGCTAGATCTGGCATGGCCACCTAATGTCGATCTCTCAGTTGGAGCAGCCCTTGAAGGCTGATGAACTACGACACGGAGTTGAGATGGGTTGCCGAATCCCTCAACAGAATCATTGCTTGCCTAGCACTAAGGAGTGGTTGTCGTGAACAACGAGGCTTCCCCGGTGCGGTTGATCCACTTCCCCTTCGGGGGTCCCGTATTATGGGGGCGAAATTAGGTTTAAAGGTTCTGTTGTTGATTTCTTTGCAATCTTTTTTGAACTGCTATACCTGGCTAAGGTTGTGGCTAGGCGCTGCAACCCCCGAACGCTCGCAGATAAGCAGGGGCACTCTAAAGAGTGCCCAACGGCTCAACAAAGCTTTGCGGCTCAAGACATCCTGCCGGTTGCCATAGCAACTTTGTCGCTTAACATAATTTTGTGGTTTAATACGACTTTGAACGAGTAATTATTAGCTTCAGCTGTGCAGTGGAAGCAAGCGCAGCCTGAATTTTGTATCTTAACATCCCGATATTTACACCCTGGCAGGAAAACATACTTGTGAAATATGGCACTGTTGGTACTTGTATAATGGATATTATTGCATGTTGACAAAGTGGGCTAATATTGAGCCGCAAACATGGGTTGCGCCACAAAGGAATATCGAGCCACAAAGTACCCCTCCAAAAGCCAGTCTGCTGCGCAGAAGAGATCTCATTAAAGTATTTTTCCATTAATCAGAAATAGATTAATGGCATTCGGAGGGTATTCTTCCTTAACTGGAAAGAGATTCCTTGGCATTTCCAACTGAGACATATTCCATCGGCCTCCTGTGCGCAGCTACGGACTAAGGGATAGTCAGCCTCAATGTTCTGTTGAGCCGCAAGGTGAGATTGAGTTTTTTTCCCTCCCTCCGGGTTTTTATTCTCTACGGGCTTTCTGTGGCCTTGTCGCCTCGTCTAAACACTGACGTTCGTTATCCCACCTTATCCCAAGCCCCTTCATCCCTTTTGCTTCCCGTCTTCCCCCTCCCCACCCCCCTCTCTCCGTCCTCATATACTTCGAGATTCCTGGGACCGGCTATACCACTTGCGTTGGGTAGGTTGAGCTATCGGGCACTTATCAGAGTGCCCCCAGCTGTGAGAAACTGGGCATTTGGGGCTTGTGGGGCCTAGTTTCGACCTTAGCGCGAGTATCTCGGTTGTGAATATCTGCTTTCCCTTTGCGCTTAGAAAAATACTTGAATTTTATTCGCGGACTAGATCTTTTACCTTCGCATACGTCTTTGAGATAAAAAGGGGTTGAACCCATATTCTCAGAGCGCCAAAGAGATCATGTTCGTTTCTGTAGATGGGTACCGGTACTTGTATCCTCTACTAGTCAAGTGGGTAGACAATGCCGTAAACCTCCCCCCGCTACGTCGTGACTCATCCCAAACATCTAAATATTGTTGCCTTGACGGAATTAACCGCGCACCAACGAATGGGAAAAACTCCAGCGACGACGACAGCACCCCACTATGATGGAAACCGAAAAAATACATATATATGTAAATATGTAAATACGTAAATATCATATATACCGGTAGTAGAATACAGAGTAGGAATTAATATTTGATCTAGAGGAATTTCCCCAGGTGGTGTTGAAAGTGCGGGGTGATAAGGAGGATTGCCCTGCCATCGAGCTTTAGTGAGCGGTTAATTTTTGTCGACGGACAATACCACCCACTTGACGTTCACCATAATCTGTTCACCGACCTGAATTCGCGACAGGCCGAAGCTCTCTCATCCAGTCCCTCTCCCGATCTCCAAAGCCTACCTTTTCTGATATCTCTGCTTATATTCTGGGGCCCAAGCGAAAGGAGAACGGTTCGATCAGCTGAATTATTATACTTGCGCTAACGCTATTTGACGACTGCGAACGCCACGCACCCACTCAAGCACTACTCGAAGGGTAGGAGAATCACTCGTACACTGTTAATTCTGACAGACTTTTCTTGTTCGGTGGCGTACACTGTGAATCTGTCTCTGGGATTGTCCGGGTTGTCTTTGGCTAGGTGGAGGTGGGGGCTGTCATATTAGCAGGGAGGACGCTATGGATGCCGGTAATACACCTCTCGCGTGGGCTGCCTGTGGTGGGCATGAGGAAGTGGTGGAAATCCTACTCGGACGAGACGACATCTTCCCCAGCAAACGAAATAGAGAAGGCCGAACACCGCTCTGGTGTGCTGCCCAGAATGGACACGAGGGAGTGGTGAAGATGCTACTCGGACGGGACGACGTCGACCCCGACAAACCAGATAGGCGTGGCCAAACGCCACTCTGGTGCGCTGCTCGGAATGGGCACGAGGGAACGGTAAAAATCTTACTGGGGCGGGAGGAAGTCAACCCCAACAAAGCGAGTCGGCACGGCCTAACACCACTCTGGTGTGCTGCCAAGAATGGGTATGCGGGAGTGGCGGAAATACTGCTCGGACGGATCGACATCAACCCCAACAAACCATGTGGCGAGGGTCGAACCCCACTGTGGTATGCCGCCCAGGCTGGGCACGAGGGAGTGGCGGGGGTACTGCTCAGACGGTGCGACGTCGACCCCAACAAAGCAGATAACCGCGGCCAAACGCCACTCTGTTGTGCAGCTTGGAATGGGAATGATGGAATAGTGAAAATTCTGCTCAGGCGGGGCGACATCGACCCCGATAAACCAAGTGACGACGGCCGAACCCCGCTCTGGTGCGCCACCCAGGGTGGGTACGAGGGAATGGTGAGGATGCTGCTCGGACGGAGCGACGTCAACCCCAACATAGCAGATAGCCGCGGCCAGACGCCACTCTGCTGTGCGGCTTGGAGTGGGAATAAGCGAATAGTGAAAATGTTGCTCAAGCGAGGCGACATCAACCCTGATAAACCAAGTGACGACGGCCGAACCCCGCTCTGGTATGCTGCCCGGGGTGGATACGAGGGAGTGGTGAAAATATTGCTCGAGCGGAGCGATGTCAACCCCCAAAAATCAGATAATCGTGGTATAACGCCCCTCTGGTGCGCTGCTAGTCATGGCCATGGGCGGGTGGTGGCGGTACTGCGGGCACGATAACCCGCTCCTCAGACACCGCCTAAGGCCGAGGAGGCACCGCCCTCCATACCGTCTCCAAATATGCATGGCATATGGTCTATTTCCGCAAAACCACACCAATTCCACCATCCTTTCTACTGCCGCCACCCCCCCCCCCCCCCTCTCTCATTCCCGCACAACCTCAACCTGCAGCGCGGAATGCCGCCTTGTTCTCATTTACGTATTTCCCTGCCTTCTGCCGTAAGAATGCTATTGAAGCTCGGGCTTGACATCTTTTCGTCGAAGGGCATCACCTGTTTTGTGTCCGGGAGTCACCGTATCCATCTCATCACCCTCCAAAGACCTACACCGCTCTCTTCATGCAGTAGGGCCAGGGTTTCAGATGCCATTTATAACAAAGAGTTTGGGCTTGGTGGGGGCTATCCCTCCCGTACTAAGGCAAACTAGTGCGGCTAGGGATATCCATCATATTTGATTTTCAACTGTTTCCTAGTTGTATATTATCATCTTTGCGCATTCGTTATTCATTTGTTTTTTCTATAGTTCCTTTATTTCCTTCTCCTTTCCCTCTCTTGGAGCATGGGCCTGAGTGGTGTTTGGATATAGGCAAGTGATACAAAGTGCGAATATCTCCGACACCCAGTGAAAGTAACATAAGAGCTAGTGAACCAAGGTGTGATGGATATGGTTTAGCGAAGATTATACTTATGTGCATCAGCCTTCGAGATGGGGATCGGAGAGGAGGTTAGGATGCTATTCACACTTCTTGGTTGTGCTCATGAAAGAAGGTTAATTCGGTAAGGAGTTGGCTGAGAAACCAGCTCCCGATCTTCAAGGACCGGTATCCTACCTTACGTTGTGAAGGGTGATCACAGAGCACACCCCGCTGCTAGCTCTCAACTACGGGGAAGCTAGGGAAGATATTTTATCCATTTACCCAGCACAATATTTTCCTTCCCCGACATTCTGTCTTGTGCTCATGCCGGGCGTCGCAAACCCATACAATCACCCTGGCTAGGCAGGAGAAGCCTTCCCATCCTCCCGGAATTAGTGTTCTGACGAGATTATAGGTTACCCAAGTCAAAGAGAGAAATGAGGGTCGCACGGAAGTAGCCGATAGACTAAAAGAATTTACCCGGAATTTTTGACGCTTTGGAGGAAGGATATGGAACGTAGGTTTTTACCACCTATACTTAACTAAAAAATCAAACTAACGGTAGACTGGTGTATAAGTAAAAAACAAATACCATATCCCGATCCTACTTGGATTACCACACCCATCTCTGTGTTTCCCGCATGCCTTTGTTCCTTCGTACACTCCCGTAATAACAAAGAAAAGACATAGCGGGAAAAATATACTGTTGAACATTCTCCCGTATCCATTCGGTCCGTTCCATCTGCATGTCTCTTGAACTCTCCTTCCCACTCCCGTAACAAAGCCAGGCACATCCGTCCAACAACCCAAAGTAACTGCTGATGGCGCAATATCGGGAAAAGTGTCTTACTCTCTAAAATTTGGCGTTCTGAAATGGCTTCTTTTGTCATGCTGCAGAAAGTGCTGATGAGTTAAGTTAAATTTGCACATTTTAAATAGACAACCTGAAATTATTAACTTGGAGGATAGTTAGGCAAGAGACTTAAGGACGAAGCTTCGGTAGCATACGAGGAAGATGCGGCCATGGAGAAGGCCGGGTTGGATCCAGGCTATTCCTATCAGGAAGGCCATGGGGTAACCGCGTACCCGGGAACGTGGATTTGAGCCCGGGGGCCATAAGGAACCACCCCATGGCCTACTTGGGGTTTTCAAAAGTCTTAGGATGCCTTGATAGTAGGATTGGCAAGTTCGGGTGTACAGTACTGTAAATTGGGTATCTTGGTGTCAAGGTATCCGGATAGATCTGAGAACAGCGAGCACATCTCCACTGAGATCCAAAGCATCCTGCAATACTCTCCCGACTAACTGGGTCTAGTGGGTACATGATAGAGCTCGATGGAGTTGGGGGGAAATGGTGTTGGGCTAGCGGTTAGCTTGAGGGTCAGGGGTACCAGTTCAGCAGCCGGTAACTTGGGCGCATAGGTACATTCTCATGCCGGAGTGGACGGGGCAAGGCCGAATACGGCACCTGGTCTCGGTCATGTCACAGAGGTTTTGGATGGAACGGTGGGTTTCGGGCTTGGGAGGTGTTTGGATTAATATAATCGGTATTTCTATCAGTTGTCTGCTATGGAATTGAGTTTTGGTGCTGACTTCCGACGGTACGTGGATTGTATACAGATTGCGGTATATGGTGCCTTGTGGGGTCTCTTCCGAAATTTCATTAAGCTACCAAAAAAGATAGACTATTAATACCGGTAGGCGAGTTCGGGGTCGCTCCGACACGTAGTTATGCCGGATGGGAATTAGGAGTCGCGCAGCGATGGAGGGCAGAGTGAGAGAATTCACCTCCAGATCTAAGAACTTTGTAGAAAGGATATGAAATGTAACTCCCACGGCTAGCATTCGTTCATTCGCTCGCTATCCCCTAAAAGGAAAACTATCGGTAAAGACAGGCGCGCAAGTAAAACGCAAATAATATGCCTTGATCCTTCCATCGGTCACCGCGCCTGTCTCGATATTTCCCCACATGGTCTTATTCATCCGCACTCCCGTAATAGCAATGGAAAGACATGTGTGTTGGTAAAATCTGCTCCGTATATTGTTAACCAATTTTTCGCACTCCCGAAAAATCTGCAATGGACCTGAACGATCTGCGGCACTCTCGCAACTGCGACTGCCAATGTCAACCGCATCGTTCGAAGTATTTAGGGCGGATACCGGGATTTGGAGGGATGCTGGGAAGATACAGGTTCTGCCGGGAGCTTCCGCGGTAGGGTGGTCAGGAATGATGGGAAAGGCGGTGGCTAGAGTAGAAAAACAATTGGGATGCTAGAAATTGAAATCAAGAACTTATGTTCGATTTGGTGGTCACGCTTCTGCCAAGGACGAGGCTGGTCGGTTACCAGAGCAGGATGAGATACAAGGGTACGAGTAATGTATGCACAAGGTTCTATAAGAAGCCCCGCTTTTCTCTCGCCTGGGAATTCCGGCGCAGTAATCGACCGACCCCATCACCCATCATCCACAGTGTCCCAGGCGGCAGAAAGCAGAAAATGTCGCAGTCTTTCAGTAACAACACCAACTCTTTTAACACTACTGTTAATAACATTACGATTACCCCCGATGAGCGATCCAACATCCTAGCCTGGCTGTCCCCGCTAGAGCCCAGGTTACGGCATCAGGACATCCAAGACAACCGGGTGGAAAATATAGGGGAATGGCGCTTACAAACTGAGGAATTTAGAAACTGGTTCGCAGGGAGTGAGGGAAGTGAATCAGATAACGGGGTTTTGTTTTGCTATGGAAATCCTGGAGTCGGCAAGACTTATATTAGGTAACCAATTTTTGCAAAGCCAAGTTACATGAAGATGATGATATAAAGAGACAATGAAAAAACCCAGAGAAGAAATAAAGAAATATGAAACCCAGTATCCGTCTGAACCTCTTGCTCTCTTCATTCGTAAGTCCACTGTCCGAGGCGTTGGGGGAATGTCGGTGCCCTTGTTGCTTGGGATCGTTGCCACCGATATATCCCACTCCAAGGCAGGTAGGTGAAGTGACAGGAAAGTTGCCTGCCGTCTGGTGGCCAATGACCTCCCCCAATTCGAGGCAGGTGAGCAAGCCATTTTACATACCCCTTGCCCATGCTCCCTGAAAGCGCTCTGATAGGGATATTCATTCCTCCTGTGAGTATTTGATATAGGCCTTATATGCGTCCAATATCCAACGTCCTAGAGTCTGAATATGGGACTCCGAAATTGCAACTTCAGTAGCCCAGGTTGCTGCACCTCGGCAAAAGCTATGACCATTCCATGATGCTTGTCCAAGCCCGACTGTTGTTCCCAATTTTTGTAACTTCTCTACAACATGGTGTCTTGTAAATAGTAGTTGTTCTCTTCTTCCAACACAGAACAGGGGTGCTGTTTCCCAGTGGTGAGTATCCATTGTGAGAAATTGTTTTATTGCCCTGACGGGGCATGCTTCGTCATGACTGCCTGCAATAATTAGCTGGAGTCCTTTTCGAAAGGGGTCAGTTTTTGATGCTGCAAGGGTAAGTTCAATATGCTGATCATGCTGGATAAGTCGAATGCTGCTCTTTGTTAAGAACCAGTTCGGGAAGGCAGGTCTCATCTGGAGATCAAGTGCTCGATAGGTAAACTCTCCTATTCGCAAGGAGCCTGCAAAAGCCAGCATGAATGCAGCCCTTGTTACAGTGTCATTGTGGTCATGTATGCGTAGGTGAGTGGGCAGGCTAAGCAGGTGTAGACAGGTAAGAGGTGTTCTGGTCTGCCATGCTGGTTCATTATGATCACGTTTGATACCTTGTAATGTTCTCTCTAGTCGTAGATCGGAAAACGCAGTGCAATCAATTCCTAGGTCCAACTGATAAGACTTAATACCGGACTAGGTAAAGTTTCATTGTCTTCACCTTAATAGACCCTGCCAGGGAGCAGAGCCACTCGATTAGCCATGTGGCCTTCAAGTTTGCAGGAAGGAAGCCCCAATTCTGGTAACGATATCCTCACAAGGTGCAAAAAAGCGAGAAGCGTGATCTTGGTGCATCATAATTGCGTCTTGTTGATCGAGCTAGTTCTCGTCATAAGTAGTAGGCAGCTATTGGTGATAGTCCCGATTGTTGTATGTTAGAAACCCATCATCCCGGTGGTTGCAAGTGGGATATATCAGCTTTGGGGCTAGGTTAGCAATTCTGTTATAGTCAAAGCGGGAGAGCGCATCTGCTAGCACATTGTCCCCGGTCAGAATCCATCTGGCTTCAATCTTTAACTCATATTCGGTAGCTAAAAGTAACCATCAACGTAGAACGTTGATTGTTGTTCCTCTGATCGTTTGGTTCTCCAAGCCATGCAATACCGCACGATTGTCAACATGGCATATCAATCTTTTCCTTTTCCAAATTTTGCCCCAGTGGAGTACTAGGGCCTGCTCCACTCCTCTCATTTCCTTAGTGTTAATATGTTCCTGACTACCTGATAGGTGAGGAGGTAGGGTTATTGAGAAGGCTGATCTGGGATTAGGCTGTGGATTCTGTTGGGGGTAACTATTGATATAGAAAGCCCCTAGGCCCTTCGTGCCGGCAGCATCTGACCACATTGAGATTGTCTCCCTTGACTCTTTTCTAACTGACCTTTCTGGAGCCATGGCTAGTACTTTCTGCCATCATGTGAGGTCTCTCTGGGCCTTGCTTGATCTTCGTGTACGGTAGTAGGTTCGCTCTGTCGGAAAGTAGAGTTGTATATTATACAGGCGCAGGAGGAAGGTGCGGCCAAGTGGTACAACTGTAGCAACGAAGTTGAGATATCCCGTTAGCTTTTGCAGCTTAAGGAGTGACAGTGATATTTGATCTATTCCATTTTGCACTAGCTGCTGTGCTTTTAGTAGCTTCTTTTCTGCTAGTCAAATTACCATATTTTATGTGTCCATCTTGATACCCCCAAAACTGGCTATCGTTCCCTCCCAGTTCTTTGATTCCTTGATGGAAACTCCTACTTCCTGACAGAGTTCGCTAAATCTTGTTGTATGGATGTTGAGATCTGTAGTGGTCGCCGGAGTGAGTATTATCAGGAAATCGTCCAAGTAGTGGACAATCTTAGCTGGTCGTGCCAGTCTTTGTAACTCGTCCTCTAGAATCCAGTAAAACGTTTCTTCACATATTTTGAATATGCAGGGTACTGTGCAAATCCCGAAAGGTAGGTATTGTTCTGCTTAGTACGTGTTCTGCTAGTAAAGACCGAGTAGGCCATATCGAGAGGAGAAACAGGGGTGTGGCGAAAGGCGCTTTGAAAATCACCCTTAACAAGGCTGCAGCTATTTCCCAAGTGTTGAATTGCAGAAATTGCCTCCATGATAGTGCTATAAGAGATTGATCCATATAGTTTTGATATTCCACTATTAATCGAGTTTGCGTCATTTGAAGGGTATGAGTGGTGGTGGATTCGCCGTTTAGTACCATCTAAGTTATCGGTGAGGCCTAAGGGTAAAGCTATGAAGTATCCTGGGAGGGTATTATAGGAACAATACTTCCTGAGACGGTTTCTCTTTAGCTCAGCCTCAATTTCAGCTGTGACTACATCAGGGGACTCGAATGCAGAGGACAAGTTTGGATGAATAGTGATTGAAGTTCTGACATCTTCAAAACTAATTCGTGCACCAAATTGAGATATACCTAAGATTGCCTCTGTGACTGAGTTGTCAGGGTATTCTTTCATAAGCTTTTTCCATTCCTTGTACTTATTACCCTAGCGGGAATAGCTTGCATAATTATGCGCGAGGTATATGCCACCATAGGGGAGAGCATATATCCGAACCCAAGCTTCCTGAGTAGGGACTCCCCGGAGGCATCTGGGAGACTACTCAGGAACCTCAAAGAGTTCACGTTTCAAGATATGGCTAACTGATTGGAACGATGATTAGAGAACCAGTTCTCTACTCTTACTAATGCATACACATTATGCATTGATAGATGAGTATCGGACTTGATCACTCCATACTCATATTACTATTGGTATGTAGGCATTTAGACTGCATATTCCATTATAGTCTATCAGGACGAAGAGATCGAAGACTGGCTACTGGTGGAGTGGGGACACCCTCAGAAGAAATAGCAGTCGGGAGATTCTCAGAGTCAAGCTAGGCAAGATTCAGGGTCAAACAGTGTTCGCACTTTGTTCTGACAAACTGAATTCTTAGAAAGATACTTCTTTACTAGAGAAGTCAAAGTAGCGTGAACATTAGTATAAATAGTAGGGCTCTCCCCGATGGTTGAGAACAACATCAAGCAACGGAGAAGAGACCTTAACGATATTATAAGTTATTACGATATTCTTCTATTACTTTATCGAACAATTCTTCTTGAGCCTTCCTGACCTATATTCCGTTGACTCGAATATCTCCGGCCTAGTTAGCCCGGAATCCTACCGTGTTGGCTACCCCGTAACACTATATTGTTATGCTTCAGTCACCAAGGCTGCTATGTTGACAGACATCTTCGTCTGTTTTATCCTTTACTATCTTTTTTTCATCCTTGAAAATACACCACAGGCTGCAATTGTCGCACCTGAACCCACGTTCAACGAAGATGCGGATTCCATAGACGATTGGGAACCTGAGTCAGAGGGAGGCATAACTTTACCTTGTTCCTCTCCTTCACCACCGCTTGGCCTGTCTCGCCCTTCTACCCCAGAGACTATTATTCCTTCAGCGCAAGCTATCGGACAGGTGGAACGAAACCAAAAAATTCTTCAGAACCTTATTGACGCTGAAGAACAAAATTGGTGGGTGACAAAACAAGGGTCCTTTCGTCACCCTTTCCCTACAATAGCAAAGGGTCGAAAAAAGGCTCGACGATACTCGAGAGTTAGAAATCCCCTTCCTAATTAAAGGATCACTAACCTCTACCATGGCCCTTGTGAGCCCAAATTCTCCTCACCCGGAACTCATCAGTAATCCCGACCAACCTATGGAAGATGACGATTCTTCCACTCCACATGCATCCTCATGCGACCCGTCCTCCCGTGCTATGACCACTACCTCAAATCCAGGATCAGTCATACATTCACTCATGAGTCGCTCCCATAGTGCGCAATTCCGTGATGAGGAAAATACGTCAAGATCAAGCTCCCATCAATGGACAAGAAACACTACAAACCAAATGGAACTTCTTAAGCAACAAATGGGACTAGCCTTCCAACACATTTCTTCGTCCATCAATCAAAGTCAAGAGGAGAACTTGATAGCTTTGGATGCGTTATCAGAAGATGCGAGGGCCCAATACACTAACCTACTGTTATTACAAACAAGGTTAGCAAAAGGCGAATTGATTGGTGACAAGGAACTCCAAGAGCCCAAAAAAGCACTAGCAACTCGCGAAGGAGCAACACATGACGAACAGGAACGGCTAAAAATCGCTATTGCACAAGAATTTAGCCGCCAAGAAGCTCAGCAAAAAGAAAATGCAAAATCTTGGGAGATCCGAGACAAAATATTGGAAGCAGAAGTAATATCCTTGAAAGCCCAATTTGCGGAACAACTTAAAAAACAGGACACCGAATGGCAAAGAGTCCTGAGACACCAGGAAGACCAAGCTGCTGAAATATTAAATCAACAAAGGGCCAGTGCAACCGAACAGCATCAAAAAGACTGTCAAGCAGCAAAGGAGCTTCTGGATAAACAAAACCAGAAATTCCAAGACGCAATACAAGCCCTGATGGACAGAATAGACCATCACGAAAAGCCCAGCTTTACCATCCCGCCTACCGAGGCAGGTGATGGTGACCCAGGACCTTCAAACCAAGGACAATTTAATCCTTGGAATCCTCTGCAAAATCCTACTCCCGATAAACGAGCAGCTTCAACTCCCCGGGAAAACAAAGGGAAAGAAGTTGACCGCGGAGGCAATTACCAACCACCTCCACCACCGCCAAGTAATATTGGGGGTGATCCAGACCCAGACCCTGGTGACCATGACCACGATGACGATAAAGGAGGAGACGATAGCAGGGGCAGAAGAGGTGGGCGTCCGGAACGCAACGCTCGAAGACCATCGGTTCCTAGAGACTCATCTCCCTGTACGAGAGGCATATTAGAATTCTTGCAACAACTCAGTACACCAAATCGATCAATAAAAAATGCGGCTGAACCCCCTTACTTTTTTCAAGGCGATGATAACCAGGATGTTAGAAACTGGCTA
>Ga0307513_10002529_pt1 | contig 25279 bp, 25 predicted proteins | sample 15_EM_MG_FD_202174 | JGI IMG/M metagenome (GOLD analysis project Ga0307513, IMG submission 202174) | Populus trichocarpa ectomycorrhiza microbial communities from riparian zone in the Pacific Northwest, United States - 15_EM | ecosystem: Host-associated > Plants > Roots > Unclassified | place...
CCTCCGCAGGTGCGGACTGTTGCATACGGATACCGGTATAGCACCAACACAGCAGTTAACTTCCGTTCTTCCTACCCCGGTAAGTCAATTCCAAGCGCTGACTTGCATCGTGGACATAGCAATGTCACAGTAGCATACACCGTCCCGGTGGAGCTATCGACCGAGGTGTTATCAACTCACTGGGAAAGAAAAAAAAAATTCCTCTCGTACAGTAACTACTAATACTACCTCGCTTTACTAAGGAAAAAAGCTATGCATACAAGGCAATAAATAGGGAGAGGTGCAACAGCTGCCTTCCGAAGGTAAAAAAAGTAATTTTATTTATTTTTATTTATTTTTATTTATTTTTATTTATTTTTATTTATTTTTATTTATTTTTATTTATTTTTATTTATTTATTTTTATTTATTTTTATTTATTTTTATTTATTTTTATTTATTTTTATTTTTATTTATTTTTATTTATTTTTATTTTTTTACTTTTATTTTTTTTATCTTTTTCATATTTCTTTCTTTGCCAACCCCCGTCCCACGTGCTACTGCTACCCGCCGATCGCCAACCTTTAAGGTCTAGAGCCGGATTCTACCACCTCGTAGCAGGATTGTTAAACCCCACAGCCCTATTGATGAGGGCCAAGTTCTTCAATCTCCCAGTCCCCATAGGGCAGGAGTCTTTTAATTCTCCTGCCCTATATGACGGATCGTTCAATAATAACTGATTGTCAGCATGGATTGAACTCCTGGGCTCCCGCTAAGTGCACAGGAGTGTTAACCACTGCGCCAGCTAGGTATTTCATGAAAGGTAAACCTGGGAACTCATATTTATCCTACTGGAAGCCCGATTTCGGGATTTTAATGGGTGGGTAGTGTGTCTCTTCCCCCGACTTGGAGTTGCTGGTATATTTCAACGGAGGTGTTTTTTACTTCTTAGGTGTTTAATGAGAGATTCTCCGCGGTTTAAAATAGAATCGGTGCTTTGCGCGCTTGTTACTCTCGTACAATACGGCTAACAAAAAGCCCCACTCGAGCCCTCGAGCCTTGCTCCCATATGTATCATCTCACTATAGCCTTCTGCTCGTTCTACTGTTTTGTGAAGGCTTTTTTCTTTTCTGATCGTACACCGAGATCGAATTTTGCTAACTACGGACAGTACATATATAGAGATTGGTGAAGCGGGGGCTGTAGGGGGAACCTCCTCTTCCGAAAGGAAAGCCTAGAGCTCGAGCGCAGTATCCCAAAATTACCTTGAATTATCGGTATCCCTTTCCAAAAGGCAGCAATTCTAACCCACCCAATAAATTCCAATATCGGGTTTCGTATCATCATGCCGATGCCTGCTTTTCAGGAATTCAGCCAATCAATTGGTACCCTCTCACAATAAGTTAAATGGTACCGGAATGCGAAGCCGCATTACTACTTCTGCTGCATTGCATGCCTTGGTGCCACAAAAACGGTCCCCCAAGCATCAGGTGCGGACATACGGTTCAGTCCCGAGTCTCGTTAAACAAAGCCAATCACTGCGCTGCTCATGCATTGATGGATATCAACACCTCCACATGACACCAAATGTAAATCGTACCAGGAATTATTGTAACTACGTCCAATATTATACAATAAGGTCCACAACTCGGGAACGCATAGCGTCTAGAGTCTAATAGCGCGGCCCGAAGACGTCGGGTACAAACATGTTTCATGCACTATCACTCGTTATGTAATATGTATGTCTAGCTCGAGCAGATGCATCAGCGCGCTAAGCCAGCTCCGGCGCTATTAGACCATTATCGGGAGCTACTTATCTATGGTTCTTTGACAAGGCAGATATCACTACTTGTTCGTGCAGACCTCGGACAGGCATAATGACTTGGTTGGGGCTGCATCTAGCCGTGCTTATGTGCATCCGGGTCCTAGGCGCACGACCAACTATGGTAATAGTACAATCATGACCACCGGCAACCAGCTTTCGAGGCTAGTTACTCATGTTGGTGGGCAAAGCGATCAAAGCTTAGTCGCAGGTTGGCTCCCGAGGAAGAAGGTATGATATGGCACTGACTTAAATTGTGCGCTAAGGTTTACGATTGGCGTTCATCCCTCGAATTGTGGGCTTCCGAGCCTTTAAATATTCGTCAATGCTCAAAGCACGTGGCTTGTTCTGTCTCGCTAGAGAGTAGATTAGGCTAGTATGATAGCATCTGGGGAATAAGCGCGGCTATTACCCTCTCTAGTTCCTGTGTAGCGCGTAGGTTAAGGTATTATACCACTGCTACAATGCCTCGTGCGAGATTAGGTGCCCAGAGCTGGCCACCGATGACTGGGCTCGCAATGGTAGACCGGGCACCACAATAAAAGGGGAAAAACAACCCCCCCCACTAAGCGCACTTAGAACGCCGACTACATCTAGGGGCTACTTTAATTTTTCCGATTTTTTTTAAGCACCTCCAGAGTTGTTTTCTGCGCTGTTGAGTTGGCAGTCGGCGGTTGCTGCTTCCGGACATCTAATCTCACCCACCCACCCAGAAAGAGACAAGGTGAGGGACGTAGTACAGAGTTATGTCCCGGTACGTCATCGCCTTTTGTTTACCATCCAGCGGAGAGGGGGAAGGATGGAGGGAGAGGGGGAGTAAGGACTGGATGGCGTTGGGCGGAGCGTTTCGAAGACACACGCAAACTTATGCTAAGGCACTACTTTCTGTGCATATTTCTGGGAAAAAAAGGTGAATGGGAGGATTGGTTTCCCACACTTAATACTCCGGCACTGTGTTCCTCTCCCGCGATGGAGCGTTTACGGCTTCGCGCAATTTCTAGGCTATATGTAACAGTGTGGGGGGGGTTAGTTCTACTACCGGTATTATAGCTCCATATACGGCTACCAACACAAAATGTGTTCTGCTCCACGTGAGATAGGGGGGGTAAAGAAAGCTGCCACATTTGCGTCATGGCATTAGTTATATACCGGAAATCTACAGGAAATCACTATCCCATCTCCTTTGAATGACAAGAGCAATAACCAGACGATTGAAATACACACACGGCACCGGTGCCAAGAAAATGCAAACTCCCGCTGTGATGCCCAATCATATAATGATAACAAAAGCCATACTCCCAGCCTCCATGTGAAAACCCCCAATAAATCAAGTTAGGCTAATACGTTTTGCTCAGTGTTAGGTGTGTGCAATACCGGAGGGCCGGAATTCATGACCCACATACCTGCCTTCGAAGGGTTTTCACTTGAGACCCTGGTCCTTCCAAGCAATCGTCATACCATCTGATATATTGCTTCATAAATCCCCTATCGCCATCAAGATATTTTATGATAGGGATAGTAGTTTCCTCGGTGGTCCCACGCGCAACTCTGAGCTCTTCACTCAGCCCTCGGCCAAATCCTTCAATCTTCTTGCTGAGGCTCACGCCGGCCCCCCAATCCCCTTGCTCAGTTTCTCGCCGCGCCCCTTAATTATCTTGTTCAGGCACTCTCTACCTCCCCCGAGGATAAACGCTAAGGCATTGACCACCCTAGACCCTCGTCAGCAAAACAAAAGTGGTTCGCCGGGCATTTTCCAATGCCTGATCTGGAGAAGTTTTGCTTGTATGATACTTATCACCCAGATGGGTAGACTGCCTCCCTGCTTCTTATACTTTACCTTGGCCATTCCATGTCTGCTCGTTTATCTGGCCAAGCCCTACTACCGCCTACCACGGGGAGTCCCTCGAATTTCCCCGTTAGAGTTAGAAATATTCGTCGGGGGTGTGCTAACTTGGTCAAAAAAATTCCCCACATCCCGCTATCCCGGACGGCCAAGGCTCGGAGAATCTGTCCGGCACAGCGAGTGATCTGGGACAGGCTTTGGTGTAAAGAAATCCAGAACTATAATACTAAGACAGCAAAGTATCCAGATTATCGAGATCAGGGGCAGAGGGGTGGGCGTCCAATGATAATAATAAAAAAGCACACCTCCGGGTTATGTAATTTGTGACAAAGCTATTAGAACAATCCCTGTGTGGTGGAACAGAAAGTTATTGCAGGTTCAAAGTCTGGTGCTGTACCGTCAAAGACTTGGAGCCTATTCGGTAGGTCGCGAGAATCATGATTATTGTTTTTCGCAGCCCATAACTCTCACACCGATTCTCCGCAGAAATATTGTTTAGCTACCCTTACCCGCTGCATCGGATATGATAGAAACTTGAATTATCAAAATCGTGTGCTATGTGCTTGTCCTAGGCAAGCAGGATCCTGAAATGCAATCTACGGAGGTATGATACAGCGCCCAAGTTTTGTAGGTTCCACGAGGGAGGTTTGTGTGCCCTTACCCCTTGCGAGCAGCACACCCTCGTGAAACCTACAAAACTTAGGAGCCGCATTATGATATCCCATTGGACTGGTGAGACGCAGATTCCTTGCCTCCCGTATGCGGCAACCCTATGCTGTGGCTCAGCGACTTTTCCACAAAACACACCCGCATTAGGAAGGCGGGGAATATGTATGTTTCATCGGTCCATGGAATAACCTCTGTACAGTAATGAATTTGCGATATGCGCGTGTTTTTTCCCATTATTTTGTGAACCCTGTTTGTGGATACCCCTTGCCCACCGGCATCACTCTACTGTGCCTGGTGGTGGGAAAATACCCTGGAACTTGAATAAACGGACCTTGTGCTAGGAGGACGCAGGGGTTGCCTCTCTTAGCAGAATCTGGTGTTTTCTGCAATACGGTTTTGTTTGTCTCGGGGGGGGCGGGTTTTTGGTGTTTTTCTCGCCCTTTCGGACCGCATAGCACAATAGCACATGGTCTGTTTGTTCGAGTTTTTACTGTACAGCCGGACTAACCAGGTCTGTCCACTACCGGTATGTGTACTCCCTAGAATCGGGCAAAATGGTAATTTCAACGGTGCTAGAATTACCCTTACTCGTACAGTCTACTATTCCTATAACGTTTACAATCTTCCTCTACTATAATTATAATGAGTTACTTTACCGAAATTTTGGATGTGCTGAAATAATAATTTGTGTCAAAATTTAATACTATACCGTAGCTAATAGGAGGCCTCCATCTCACTCGTCCGATCACGACTTACTGAGACACTCTTTGTGCTATGATATGACTATCGCACAAGGACTGCCGGGCACAACCATTGTGAATGAATCAACGTCCACGTCGGGCACCATAGCACCGGTGGGCAAGCGATTAGAGAGGCCAGACAACACCCGATCCTTCGTCCAGCCCTCCAGAGTCAAGCTGTTCAAGGGCTCTATTATTGCGGCCTTATTCGTGGCTACTTGATTTGCGCGAAAACAACAGCTCATCACGACGCGAAGTGTTCTCGGTTTCTGCCTGTCATTGGGACACGGTTGAGAAGCAATTTGGGAGAGCGGCTCAACTGAAGATAAGTATGCTGAAACAATGTGGCTTGGCAAGAAACAGAACTGTCGTTGGGTGAAGGTTATTATTCCTCCTGGCGATCAGGGACAGGAAAAGCACAGGAAGAGCGATCATTAGGCTGCCAAGCATAGCGTAATGCTGTTGCCGGTATTCCGGCAGCTTGCTAGCGTAAAACGGAATGGGGACACAAAATTCTGCTCCAAGAGACCCCCTCATTGGGATCCTGCGGCTCTCAAGCCGGCCATTACGCGTCCCACAAAAGGCTTTCACAACCACTCGGAGGCTGTTGCAACGACTGGAATAATTGAGGTGTGACGCTGGGGTGCCCGGGATTGCCCCCTTGGATTGAGGAGAGAAAGACAGGGAAAAAGATTCCCCCTCATCCCTCAGGCGAGGGACGAGTATCATAAGGATTTATCATTCTAGGAGAGGAGAGGCAATGCTAACGTCGTAGCGATATTCTTTATTATTCCGGCGACAGCTTGGATTTTGGGTTATGGTTCGGGCTGTGTGTTGTTCAGACTCCGAGCTTTTGTCCACTGTGTGGATGCTCGGGTATCGGCAAATGCAATAAACATTGTAGATACCGGTGTCGTACACTGGCTGTGAATGGGTGAGCGCAACTGCGGTAGAAAAGCATCCATCCCACGGTTGGAGCACCTGCTTCTCCGGTTCACATTCAACTGAGAATTTCGGTGGAATCTTGGCACCACCCACCCCTCGCCTCGCCAGCCATTTTCCCTTGCCCTTCCTGCTTTCTATGTTTGGAGCCGGTCGGCCCCTTCCTTCTTATTCCCTTCTCGCCCTCCCTCCCTTGGGCCTCGGCGCCCCCGACCGGCACCGGCATCCATCACTCCTTATTGTTCCCTCCTTTCCTGTCCCGGAGTTCCTCTATAAGCGAGCAAAAGAGCGGGCGAATGCCCTGATTTTGTGTCCTGGTGCACGCCGTGTGTTGCATCGGATCCCGTGCCTTGTCGCCTCTCTACACGCCACCCTATTTTTTGTTTTTCGCTCCGTTCATCATAATAGCCTGCTAAAGGTGCCTGAGTTCGACCGTGCCGATTCGAACTGTGGCTCTCCTGCTCGGTAGCAGACCACCGTACTCCACAGTACCCTACAGCACAAGCAGCCGCTACTCAATCCAGGCTCGCTTTTATCTCCTCCGCTCGTTCTCTATCGTACTCATCCCACCACCCCCCCTCACTCTCCCCCTCCCCCTTTAAACACCTCATCCAACCTCCCTTAATAACTTTTCTCTCTTCTACTGTACCTGTATTTCGTGCGGAAGGAGAGGAAGAAGAGGAAGAAGAAGAAGAAGAAGGAAAGAGGCTTCCTCCTCGTCTCCTCACATACCGGTAACGGTGCGGGAATACATTTTGGCTTTGTGCCTTTTTTTTTATTGCTCGGCCGTTCGTCAAAAGGTGTGCGGCGGTGGCCACCGTACTTATCCTAGGTCCCCCCTGGGGCGAGAACCATCAAGATCAGGATCACCATCGCCACCAACCTACCTGCTGTCAGACATCACCCCACATCGACACCTCGGGTTTTCTTCTGTACTCGGGTAGAACTTAGCCCCTCCCCCTACCCACCCTTCCGCTTGTGCTTTATTTGTCTGCTCTGCCTTGTCTCTACCATTCTTGTCATATAGGTAATTTCCGTTATGCCTCTCACATTGACTCGCACCTTGGTTCTTGTGCTCTCCCTATTGTCCCTGTTTTGTCTATTCCTCTATGTTTCTTTAACGAATCTCTCCCCCGCTCCATCTTCTAGCCGAAGCCGTCAGTCAGCTACAAATTTTCTGTTTCCGTCGACAGCAATAATATCGCTCAGCGATGACAATTCCACCTTTTTCCTCTCCCGACCTGCAGCCTTCGGCCCCTCACTACCCAAGTCCGGACTCAAGGGAGAGCTGTTTGTGCTTGAGGAAGGGCAGCTAGCTTGCGATGATACACCTGGCTGGGATCCATCCTCCTCGCCACCCTTACCCATGGTCGGAGAGGACGGTACCGATGATTTTGACAACGCTCCCGAGTCGCTGATTGCCACCGTTACAAAACCTGGAGGTGCCCATGCCGACATCGAGAGTTTACAGCAGAGCGCCGAGATAGAGGGGAAAATTGTGCTTGTCACTCGGGGCGGCTGCGGGTTCTTGGAGAAAGTGCTCTGGGCTCAACGGCGGGGTGGGGTGGCTTTGATTGTTGGGGACTACAAACGATCCGGGGGTGCTATTGGTGGCGGGGCATTGGTGACTATGTATGCCAAGGGTATGAAAAGAATCTGCCTGTCTTTTTTGAGTTGCCCGGGGATGATGGTGAAGTTCGAGGTTATTGAATCTAGGGGAATCATCGGATGGTGTGACGTCGGTACTTTTTGGTGACCAGGTGCTAATAGGCTCGATCGGTGAGTTAGGCGACACAAGCAATATTACTATTCCGTCGATCTTCACTACTTATACTACCGCAAAACTATTAACTGCTCTACTCCCGAAGCATGTATCACTGCCATTCAGGAGACCCGACACTCCGGGCCCGGTAGCGGAACCTGTACCAAAGAGTGGGGTGGGGAAAAAGAAGATTGAGGAGGAGAAAGTTGGGCTTAGAGCTAGGTGGTCGTTGGAGAAAAGGAATCGAGCTCCTCCGGAGCTGCAACCAGCTAGTACACCTGCGAAATCCAAAAAGACTACATCTACCAGGAGCACGGCTACTCCGACCTCGCCTCCCGCGGGATCTAGTGCCCATCTAGACTCATCACATAGACCTCCTATATCTGGTGAGTTGGATGGCCCAGCGTTTGCGGCCAATCCGGATAGGGGAAAGCTTGGGGACGAGAACGGAGACGGTGACGGGGATGGTGACATTGAAAAGGACGGCCTCTGGATTACTCTCACACCAACCTCCATGAGTTCTTCGCCATTTTTTGACACTTTGTTGGTGTTGGTGATCAGTCCATTAGTTACCTTGACTATCGTCTATGGTAAGTATTTGCCCGGTTTGTTTCCATTTTGCCGCGTAAACTTTTCTCTGACCTATCGATAGCTCTGCTTCTTGCACGTTCTGTGATTAGGAGGAGGAGGTGGAGAGCCCCTAAGAGTGTAGTTGAAAGGCTTCCTGTGAGGACTTACCAATCGACACCATCAACCTCAGCGCCCCCTCCCCCTCGGAGGACGTCGTCACTTCCCCCACGGAACAATCGTGAGCGAAATGTCAGTAATGCTAGCAGCAGTCGGAGCGTATCTGCCCCTAGCGCGCCGGAAAAACAGAACAAGGAATACATACATCAATCTCCCCCCCGCTCAGGCTACCAAGGAGGTTCAGTGGAATGCGTTGTCTGTCTTGAGGAATACGTCGATGGTGTTAGCAGGGTCATGAGATTACCCTGTGGTCATGAATTCCATGCTGGTTGCATGTGCGTTTCCCTTTACTCCATTTTGAATGGGCCAGACTAATTAAGGTATCAGAACACCATGGCTTACCACAAGGCGGAGGACATGTCCCATCTGCAAGGGGGATGTGGTGAGAGGTGCTGCAGCAGGGGGTCCGGGACCAAGCTGGGGCCGACACAGTGATGTTGGCGAGGCTTCGGAGCGGACACCGCTTGTGGCAGGGGATGGTGAGGAGGAGGAGGAGGAGGTTTAGAGACTTGGAGTTTGTGTTTTCTTTACTGGCTTTTGTATTGTCTTTTTGCTTGCGGTGTATGGTTTGTTGGTTGTGGGATTCTTTCTTTTTGTGATGCTGGGTTGGGTGACTTGTAAATGGAAAGCTACACGCTGTATCCACTGGGGTGCGGATTGTCACTCGATTTGTGGCTTTGATGGTGGTAGCTGGGGAAAGCTAATGCATATTACCTGGTGAAATAGAGCGTCAAATAGTGATCTGTGTGACAACTCTGTGAATCGTGGCAGTCAACCCATCAATCGTGCAGTTAACCCCAGACTGCGGCTTGCGCGGTGGAGGGTATGGTGCCGAGGCAGAGATTTTATCGGGTCCCATTGATGCTTTAATAGATCTATCGACATCCCTCGATGTTCACTTTATTCCACCCAAAGCAAACGAAGATACCCCTACCAGGATGGGGAAGATCGCCTTGTTCAGCCTCCCTCCTCATGGGAAACCACACGGTATCCCTCTTGCGGCTGATCAATAACCCGGCAGTAAATTACAAGTCAAAAAAAGGGGGGGGTTTTCTCCCATCAAATTTATTTTCCAAGATTGAGAGCCGTTTTCGCGCAGGCGCGACTTTCCAGCTTCTTCCGGAACAAAACGACGTCAGAGGTTGGTCAATTTGAACGTCACGGAATCATGGGCCAGGCCAATGATAAAATGTCCGCAGGGGAATGGGCGGGAGGGGTAATGCTCAGGTAAAGCTTGTGTTGTGTCTGCATTAGCCACAGGGATCTTTTGCACTGGTATGCGGCGTGGCGTGCTGTGGGGCGGTGGTGTGGGGGTTTGCTCATTATGACGTGCAGTGCTGTACCAGTACATTCCTGTGGCGGGGTAACCGTCGCGGGGGGTTATGCGTGTGGCTTGTTGTGCCGGTGCCACTGCTCCAAGGGCTCGCGTACGATTGGCATGCTGGTCGGCAATTGGTTAATTTGCTTACGGTAAGCACTTATGCGGTCGCTCGGATGTGGCTAGTGTTGCTCATGACGCCGATGATTGCCTCCCTATTTCCAAGGAGGTCCAAAGCACTTGACATCATTTCCTCCAATTCCTCTTCTTTCCCTTCCCACTTCTCCATACCCACGCAAACAGGTCTTTGGACGCAGAGAACGAGGGTTTCCGCCTTGGAAAAGACTTATTGTGCGTGTGGATGATGGCTCTTTACACTATATAAAGACCTTTAGGACCCCGAAGGATGACCTTTTTTCCTTCCCGCTTTATCCTTCATCTGGTTTGATCAGAAATATTATACCTTACTCTTCGAGTTTTTAACTGCATCTTTTTTTCTCATACAAGGTCTTTACGAGTATAATTCATCATGAGCAGCATCGCCAACAAAGCTAAGGACGCCATCGCCGGCCGCGACGATACCACTCCCACCACCACCGGCGCTCGTGGAACACACATAGCCATAGATCCCGATACCGGTACTACTACTGGCCCACACAGGTCCGATATGGCCAACCGCGCTGATCGTATGTTCTCCCAGTTCTAATCCATTTTTCTATTTCCGACCGGACCCCAGTGCTGAATTCCTTTCATAGCTAGCGTCGACTCGGGCCGTGAGCACCAGAGAAACCCAATGGGCGGGACTGGCCTAGGTGGAATGGGCTCAACTCACACCGCAGGCTCGACGGGTTATGGCCTTCATGGCTCGGACACGGCAAACACGAGGGATCCCAGAGCCGACCCTGGCACTCACGGTACCACCGGCCTTGGGACCGGCTCGACAGGCTGCGGGCCGCACGATTCGAGAGTGGTGAACGAGCTGGACCCCCGTGTCGGCTCCGACCGTGGCAGTCGCGCAGGCCTTGGTTCCACCACCCACGGCACGGAACAAACAACCGGCGTCTCCACTGGAACACACGGAACCAGGCCAGGCGGTGCGGGCCCCCACCAAGCGCCAATCCTGAACAAAACCGATCCTCGTGTTGACTCTGACCGCGACTACCGCGCCTCGCACGCCGCTGCACCCCCCGGCGGCCCTGCACCCAATACCGCGGGTCCACACAAGAGCGACCTTATGAACAAATTGGACCCCCGCGTGGACTCCAACCTCGATGGTAGCAGGACTGTAGGGGGTGATAAGACTTATTCTGCTGGGACTACTGGGGGTGCCCGTTAGGGGACTGTGCAGTAGGGTCCGTACGACGCGGTGGAGTGGTGCCATCCAGTCAATTCTCGAAGGCCACGGATGGGAATCGTTCCGCGTCTAGGAGGAGCAAGTTTGATGGGCTACGAGTTACGGTTTCTTTGGCTTTCTCTTTTTTTGTAGTTGGCTAGAAAATGCACAACTGTATTTGTGCGATTGTGTTTCGAATGATTGTGTTTCGGATATTTTTCTACCGGTATTCTTGCCACCGCACACCCATGCCGTCACAACGCGTAGTCAGGGACCCAAGTGCATTTCTAATACCTAACAAGGAAATATAGATGGCTACATTTCCACCAGTTTTCCACCCCCAAGGGTACCTTTCCTGGCGGTGGATTGTGTGGCAGATTATTGATTTTGATTTTTTTGAGCATATCCACACCCACGCCGTCGCAACGCGCAGTCAGGGAGCCAAGTGCATTTCTACTACCCAACAAGGAAATATAGTTGATTGCCTTTCCACCAGGTTTCCGCTCCCAAGGGTATCTTTCCTGGCGGTGGATTGTGTTGCAGATTTACTTTTTAATTTTTAATTTTTAATCTTTTTGAACATCTCCAGATGGCCTAAGTGACCTATAGAAAGAATTCGGTATGGTGATGTATAATACTCGTACAGTACGAGTACTGCATGATGGTTAGCCCATAGAGCCTGCTAGGATATCCCTGCTCCCTTTGCAATGCCCAGGGTTCCAGAATAGAATGAATTAGTTTGTTCGGGGGTGTCCGGGTTATTGATCTCGCCGCCGGAAGAACAATTAACCATCCAATCCAATCCAATTCGTAAACTTCCAACTTCGAACTTTCACTCCCTGCGTGGAGCGCCGTCATTCTACTCTGGAACCCTCGGTATCCCAAATGGAACCGGGATCTCCTAGCAGGCTCCACAGGCTAACCGACATCATGCAGTACCAGTATTATACACATCACCATACTACTATACATTCTTTCCGTGGGTTACCTGGGCTATCTAGCTATCTAGAGATACTCAAAAAAAAAAATCTGCACACAATCCACCGTCAGGAAAGATGTCTTTAACGGGAGCGGAAAAATTGGCTTACCGGCGGCGGGATGAATAACCCGGACATCCCCAGAAACACCGGTGAACCTGATATCGATAAAGCGAGCCAATTTATCAGAAAACTTGATATTATGGATCGCCCTGCCGGGTCCCAACTCCTCGAGAGCGTGTCTTCAGAATTTTTTTAAAGAGTTTTCGAGAGGTTGTGAATCCCGTTGTCAAAGTTGCTTCTTCTTTTTGAGTTTCTACAACGCAAGGAACAGGGGGGGGGGTGCCCTCGCACAAGACAGGGATTATCTCTCGGGTTAACTGCGCGAAAACGGCTCCCCATGATGGCACTTGTACGATGGTGGGTTAGCTTGGCTTTGAGGGGGCTGAATTAACCTATCATAGTAGCGATGGCTATTTGGTTTGGAGCTAGGAGATATTAGAACGACGGCCCCCCCCCGTGGATAAGGGATAACGCTGGAGAAAAAGTAAGGAATAGTCAAGTGTATAAACTTCCTGTCGCGTGGCAGTTTCCTTCTCTCTCTCTCTCTAATATTTGGCGAGAGTTCAGGCTTCCCACTTTCAACATTCCCTCCTGGGTGCAGGTCGGCTATATCGAGTGAGAAGGAATGATTACGACCCCCGAGGTTTCTCTCGGAGAGATGCTGGTTGGCTACTTTTCGCGTTTTGTGCTCTGGCATGAATGTTTTCGTATTCTCGCCTGTCTCCCGCTTTCTTTCTTTCTTTCTTTTTTTTTTTTTGAATACCAACACCCTAGTAGTAGATTCGATAGAGAAATGCCCCCCCCCTGTGGAGGAAAATCGAAAGGCATGTGATAGGGAGCGCCAATACCTCTGACAGCGCAACGTGCCTAGAGGAGTGTCCCCTGTGCAACGCCGAATCGGCAGTGAGCGGCTCCCGTGCACCACAAGAATTGGGTTGTCTAGCAAAGCACTAGGCCGATTTCGGTAATACCCGAGTGTAATGTTTCGCTCTCACCAATATGCACTTTTCCATGACCGATTCCCACCCCGTCTGAGAGAATATGATTAATAATAATAAAAACCTCTTACCTATTCTCTCTAGAGAAGGCTGCATCGGATGGTTTTTTCTTTCTCAAAGCTCGTTGCTGTGGTTCTCCACGTAGAGATTGGGCTAGGGCATCTTCTGGTGCCCGATTTTGAGAACCTTGACCCCAACTTCAGCACACAATATCACTCGACATTACCGGGGAAGGCAACAAAAAAAAAAGCCAGCCTTGACAACAACGATTGAACCCCCCCGCCCTATATCCGCTGCGAACCCCCTCACTGCCCCTATGCGTATTGTCGCCCCACCTGTTAATTCTTCCCTCACTTCCATTCCCCACTCCACATCTCAAGCGCTCTTTCCTCTCTAGCCGCTCTTGTGGGCTATTTGCAACGACGCCGACGGGACCAGCACGATATACCCAGACAGTTGCGACATTCAAGGGGACAAAAGCGCCTCACATTTTTCGACGGGGAGGTTTGGTTGGGGCGGCGAATGGTAGATTGGTGAGTTTATTTATCCGATTTACTACCTTCGGGGGGGTTTCTTGGTTGGCCTCATAATCGGGGAGGTGGAATTGAGGTGGCCGGCGTGCGAGGGGCTTCCTCCTAGTGTTGTTGCTGCTTCTGCTACTATCACCCCCTCAATCCCCGCCACTATAATCTAATCACCACCGGGTAGTCGCGTTTTACTCTTGGGCGGTTCTCACTGACCTGTGCTTTTGTTAGTTCATCCAGGTTACAACGGGGAGATTGTATTCCTATTTGATAAGAAAGCCGGATCTTTTCCGGCGAGGAGAGTGGTGAATAATAGATTGGTGAGTTTTCTCTGTTGTTGGCTATCTGGTCTGGAAGTGCGGAGTGGGTGGAGTCGAGGTGATTGGTGTGCCAGAGGGTTCCCTATCCTTCTACTCAATGTACCCTTGTCGGTGCACCACCATCACCACCACTACTACTACCACCGCCCCCCCCACAACCACAATGACTACAAATTGGTACTTGCAATAGGGTTGTGTTTGGTTCTGACTTATCTGAGCTTTTCTTCTCTAGTTATACCAAGTCACGCCAACGCGATCAGAGCCCTATTCGACACCCACCTGCGGCCGCCCTCCCTTATATCTTCTTTCCCCTTCCCTTCCGTCCCCGTCCCTTTTACTTGTTCCCTTCCCTCCTTGCCAAACACACTTCTCTTCCGCTCATCCAATCTCCCTCTCTTCACCAACTACCATTAAAACAAGACAAGATACTATTTTAAGTCTATTTTAAATACCAAACGGCACTCTTCAAGACATCATTGTTTCTAGCTGCTAATTCGTTGGGGGCCGGAATCAGGGATATTTCTCCTTTCTAGCAATTGAGTATAACTATTCGAGTCGTAAGAATTTTAAACTTCCCCTATATTTTGACTATTGCTGATAGGTTAGATAGATACGAATCTTTGAGCCTCAAGGATTTCCTGTGCTGTGTGGAATATTTTCGTTGATTCAAGCTGTTGGCCCAGTTTGTCGCAGTTGGGTTAAGATTGTAGAACCCGTTGCCTTGGTACGTCGCTATCTCGCGCTATCCCACAAGCTATGCGCCCAATAGCGTTATTATTATTCCGTGACACCTGCTGACTGTACGGGGCGGGGGGGGGTAGCAACGAGCCGATCTGTTATATAAACATTCAGGAACATTAAGGAGGAAATCGCCTGGGAGTTCTCTCACAAGCTAAGCTTCCCTGTAGGTTCGCGCAGTATTTCGCTTAAAACACCTGTTGGTTGTGAGTATGCACCCACGGTCATTTCCGCAGATACCCCCATCAATTCATATACTAACCAATAAAGTTTGAATGCTATAGAACCCTCCCACTTACAAACTTGCTTGGGACATATTCTACCTTCCGGAACCTGTTTACATTCAAAATGAACGATAACGCACGAAAGTCGCCACCACCGCCGCCAGCGCCGGCACAACCTACAAGTTCTTTCCAGCGCAAGAACTCTTCTCACGTCCGCCCCACCATAGTTCTCAAGCGCAGACCCACTTTACAACCCGACAATCCGGCCGAAAAAATGGTTGAAGCCCCAAAGTCGTACGCTGAGATGGCTACGAAGGCAATTACACCTGCAGAAGATGTCGTTGTCATTCAAGATTCAACCCCCTACGACAAGGCTTTCCCAAGTCTTGGCGCTGAAACCGCTGCCAGAGTTGTTAGCTCGAGCGAAGCTGGATCTACCAAGCCCCCAATCTCTGCCCAAACAAAGGAACTTCAGCAGGAAAACTTAGCTCCTGCAGCCCCGGACAACCGCAGTAAAGAGCACGGACCGAAGGCACCAATCTCCCGCCGGCGCAACAGCAGTTATGGAAGCTCAAAGGGAACCCTGGACCATCACAAACCTAAGGATATGGTCAGGAGTGTATCCATTGGTGGCCGAGATAAACCGCACTTCAGCCCTACTCAAGGTTGGGCCAAAAAGGAGTCCTCCTCGGTCCCCAAGCCCGGCAAAAGGCGGAATTCCGGTTACCATAATGCTACAAGATCGCATATAGAGAGTTACAGCACTAAGCCGGATGAGGGCAGGGGAGGACATCACTCCCATAACCCGGCTACTCACTCCAGTAATCCTGTGGGGCATAGGGGCTTTCCTAAGAGACGCGGTTCTTATAGTGGCCGCGGCCGTGGGCGACCATCTCTATCTCCTGATAGAACCCCCCTCAAGGAAATTAGTTGGCGCCCCGATCACTCGTGTTGCAAGAAAAAGGGCAGTGTGAAAAATGGCGGTGAGTGTATTGGTGAAACAAGCTCTCCAGCAGAACACTCCCCTATCTCACAGTGGGGGGAGAGCCCAATTAGGGCAACTACCAGACCATCAGATATCACTCGCCCTGTCTTCGAGCACTGGACAGATGACACTAGCCCTGGATCAGAGGGACGCCTTGAGGAGGGTAGAGTTATTCTTGATCTCGAGGGCGGACATGGAAAAGAAATTGAGCCGTCTACGCCAACACCCGAACCCGAGACCGCTAACGTTGCGAGGTGTCAAGTCTCTCCCTTTTCTAGTAGTTCGCGCACCGCCCTTTCCCTAGCTGACGACACCCCTGCCTCTAAACCCCACGACACACCCAACAACCTGCCGCAATTAAGTTTGCAGTCTTCCGCGCCACCACCACCCGTCCTCGACACCCCAACTCCATCCACCAGGCTCACCAGTCTGCGCTCTTTAAATTCCCCACCCCGCAAACTTGTTCTTCCAACGATGTCTGACTCCTATGAAGAACGTATGGAGAAGAGCAAAAAACTAAAGCGTTCGCTACTCCTATATCCTCTACCCGAAAGACCGCCACGCCCGAAACTCTCGGTGAACGAATATTTGGGGATAGTGGACGAATATCCTTGGCCTCATAAAGACGGGGTTCCACTTAATCCTCCTCCCAGTGCCGCCGCTAAAATGGAAGGCAATACCATGTTCGACAACAAAACCGCTATCAGAGACACGGATAAGGTGGCCGATCCGGGTGAGGGATACGAGGCAATTGGCCCCTCCAAGGTGGTCCAATACGCATCTACTGTTCAAGGTAAGGCGTCCAAAGCACTCGCAGGTCACAATAAGGTCAACTTTGGAGACATAGATCATAAGAAAGCCGCACCCGCACCCGGCCAAGTTGGATTTGGGAAAACCGCATTCAATCCTCTAGCTGGTTTTACGGATCAACACTCTCAGTTTGCAGGTCAATCTTCCGAGGATAGACTTCCGCCTGGGTCAGCTCAGCCTCCACCGGGGCTTTCACTCCCCCCCGGACTTCCAATCCCGGCAAGTTATTACCAGCAACAGAGTATCGCTCTCGAAACCGAACCAGGAAATACCCCATTTCCTCAGCCGACAGAGAGAGCTACCCCCTTTGCTCAAACAGCCGACAATCCTCGGGCAGTGTCAGGCCAATATCGTCTGTCTTATCCAGACATGGGCTCCCTTACTCTCGGTCAACGTAGCGATGTTAATGAGTACGATACAGCCCTTTCTTTATTCCTCACTACTCTTCTCCCAGAAGTATTATGGCTAACTTGACACTAGTTCATACTTAGGCTTGAACATAACCGACGCTGAAATCAAAACCATCAACGAGACATTCTTAAAATACGGGCAGAGCAACAAAGGCGAACCCCTTTCCTTTACCGACCGTTATGGGAGGAGAGGTGCTGTTAGTGAACAAGGAGGCACTTTGAAAGGTGATAAGCTAGCTAACCACCTTGGCACCTCGAAGGCTACCGAAAAGGACAATTTTAAAGAGCGTTTCGAGGAAGTGTTTGGCACAAAAGGGAAGGTGTCCATTGAGGTGCTCCAGGAGTATCAAAAGAAAAGATTGGTCGCAGAGCGAGTCCGCAATGAGAAACTTGCTGCCGAAGATAACAAACAGGTCCCAGAGCCAGTGACTGGCAATACCGGAATGTTTCCTTATCCCGCGCACGGAAAAAGCGATAGCGAGGTCACGCAGGAGCTTCTACTTGAGGTCTATAAACAGCTTAGTTCGTACGTAGATGATAAAAGTATCATGGGAGACGCGGCTAGCGGGCAGAATGAAAGGGCAAGTGCTTATCGACCTGGGCCGTGGAAGAAGCCCCCCGCGGGGAAAATCCCGGACTGGATCAGCGACGATAACACTAGTTTCTTTGACCAATCTTTCGGTAAGGATTTCGTCCCCGAGGGAAAAGAAAAGACTACCGATGAGGGGATCGACGCTGTCAAACTCAACCATACCACTGCGGAAGGTGGCGCCAATAGCACCGGGGGTTTTGGAAATCAGTCGGTTCAACCTGTCGATGATGAGATGCAAGCTTCGAATGCACCTGGTAATGTCATCTTCGGGCCTCCCAAACCTCCGGGATACCCGAACCATCTTCCTAGGCAACACCTTCGCCCTCTCAAGACTTTTGAGCCTTTTGAGAATGACCGCCCTACCGTGAGATACGGGCTCCTCCCGGCAAATCCCAGGAGCGTCAATACTGCAGAGAAGTCTTATATCAACTATCGTGGAGGAACGGTAGGACCCGTTGCAGACTCTGCGCCCCGGTACGTCTACGGGCCCAAGGGCTATCTGGAGCTTGCAAAGGATGTGCCTGCTCCCCCACCAGCTGATACACCCCCGTTTGGTCAATCTAAATCTACTGCTTCTCCGTTTGCGGCGTTGGAACAAGCCCTAGGAACCACTCGTTTCACTCAAGGGAGCCCCCAACACATCCGCCTAGCAGCCCCCAAACCTCCGCCAGGAGCAAAGCCAACCGGTGGCATAGTTTCGGACGCCATCAACGGCTTTAGTCGCATCAACTACGGGGGAAAACAAACCCAACTCGACCCGGACGGCAGCGGCCTTTCTAGGAGTGAGGTTTTAAAACGCAAGCAACGCCCTGGATCGCGCCTTGGACTTATTTTCGACGGGCCGAATGGGATTGAATATGAAATCGACAAGACCGATTTTAACCCTGCCGAACACAATGTGCTAGGCGGCAAGTTCAAGCTCAAGTCGCAATTGCGCAAGGAGCAGGAGGCATTGCGGGCCCAACAATCTCAACAGCCCCAGCAGCCGCATGCTGGAGCAGGTCCCCAAGCTACACCGACCAAAGGAACCATCGCCCAAGGCAAAGGTTCCGACGCAAGCCCCGGGACTCGTTCAGTCTTCGATACGCCCCCCGGTGGGAATCCTGGGCCAAGCCCCAGCACCCCCGGAAACTGGGCCGTCCAAGGCACTCCGGAGTCCAAAAGGGGTATGAAGGGTTGGAACGGCGGAAAATAAATGACAATTCCCCCCCCCCCCCCCCCGAACAAAAACGTAACATTGACAGTTAACTTTAGATAGAAAAGGCAATATCAAGCAGAGCTGATGCGGTGGATAGTTCACGGGTGTAACTGATTTGTAACTACTTTTTGTTCATTAGGGGGCTACTGTTTAGTTGTTGGGTTTGGGTTGCTTTTTTCTCTCGTTAGCCTCAATGAAGCGGGTTAGCACTTTTTCCTGGCCTGGTTTTTTTTTCGCTCTTGTCTTTTTCGTGAGAGGCCGCCACTTGGATCCATAAGTTTTTTTCACGGGTGGGATTAATGGCGAGAGGTAGTCTTTTTCCGTTAGGAGGAAAGCTCCTTTTTTTTCCCCTCGACTGCCAACAACACCAAGTTTTCATTTTTCATTTTTCTTCCCCCGAAAATGGGAAGTTTTTTTTTTAATTGCCTATTCGCGGCGTCTCACTCGGGACGGTCTCCTCCCCCCTGATGGGATATGCCCCACTATGGCTTTCTGTAAGCCCGGAGGCATCCGGGTATCATAGGTATAATAGATAGATGCCGGTAGAAGGTTAATCGATTAGGCAGTTGATCAATCCGGTGGGAAGTCGGTGATGTGATGTGGTAACCTTAGTTTGACTTCCATCATAGTTGCCTACCCCGGATATTTAATTCTAAGCCAGATACGGTAACAAATTTAATGGAATTATATCCCCCAGTTCTAGTTCGGCTCTTGATAAAGTAGGGATTTTTTATTCGGGCTGTTTCCTTCCGTGTTATGCTGCTTGAACGTTGGAATAGACTCGTATAGGGAGTAAATTTTTTCTCGCATCGCCCGTGGACGGTAACGACAATTATGCCGTCCAGATCGTGTAGATTTGCGGAGCGGATTTGATCGCGGGGGTGGCGCTTCCTTGCGAAGATAAATAGCTATGATACTCAGGTTGAGGTGGGGTTACATACTTGTACAGCATCGCTTGGATTCTCTTCATTGATGATCTCGCGCTTGGGTGTACAGTATAGTACGGTATTTACTAGCTTATAGGTTCAACTAGTAGAATTGCGGCTCAGAGAGATACGGTACGCGATTGGAAAACACCGCGGAAAAAATTACCCTTATAAGAGAAGTTAATTACAACAGCTAGCTACCCTCCCAATAGATGGAGGAAAAAAAGTCCCCCAACTCTTGTATAATATTCCCTACTAGTAGTAGCTCAAGATATTGGCACAGTTACAGAAAGTAAGATTCGAAGAACCTCTGAGGCTCAGCCTGCCGTACGGGTAACTACATTGTGTATAAGAACTGGAGTGGATACCGTGGGAACTTGAATGATTGGACGGTGCGCTATTGCATGCAGCTTTCCCCCTCTCCGTAAAGCCAGGAAGGAAACAAAGATATGATATGATATAATATTCTTCTATCTCGGAAGGGGGGGGGGGGATGGTTGTGTTGTTGCGGTGTTTCTTGTACCCCCATTTCCGGAGAAGGGAATTCTGGACTACATGGCACACCGTCCAATTGTTCGAGTTTTATGGTAGGAAATTCAGAATCAAGCTTAAGGAAGATCGGAGGTGCCTCTCCCTCCCTCCCTCCCTCCCGGCAATGTCGGCTTCGTTTTTTTTGTTTTATCTCAATAGTGGGGGAATCTGTAGGTTTTTTTGCTTTTTTTTTTTGCTTTTTTTCACCCCTTTGAAACTGGATGAATAAGCGGGTGAACGAGTGGAAATGATTGTAGTGTTGGTTGGTTGGTTTGTGAGGGAGTTGCGCCCGGTGTAATTTTTTCTGGTCAGCTCGAGTGGCGGGCAACGGCAGAATCGTTAACATATACTAACTGAGCTTTCGGGATATTGTGGGACTTGACGTGCTCTCTGCACCCCCGGAATGTCGCTTGTGTTATTATGCTGGATGCGGGATGATCGCTCGTTGTTGAAAGAGTGTGTATGATACCCGATCGTGTAGATTTGTGTATTTATGCAGAATACCGCTAGCGGCAACAATCATGAGTAGGCAGAGGAATTTGCTTTGCTTCGGAAGTTCCTATTCCCCGCCCAAAGAACGCCTTGATTGAAAGAACTGTTGATAGCACAGTAGCACGCCACTCCACCCCCCTACGCTGAATAGCCCAGTACGAACTTTCCAACGACTGAGCGGTGAAATTCTAACTGAATCTAAATTTATGATGATCGGAGCATACGAGTGCTGGGAAGCACTGGTACTGTACAATACCGTACCCGACATCAGGGACTTGCGCAAACCCAATACCTCCTCTTCCGAAAACCACAACCGAAATATCAAGAATTTTCTAGAATTGTCGCCCCCCCTCCTCCCCCCCCCCCCCCCCTCCCTCCCTCCCTCCACATATTCGGAACTACTCATTGATTAATCCCTTTTTATCCCCCACCTCTTTTTTTCCTTTTCCTTTTCTTCTTTTTCTTCATTATTCCTCTCTCCTTTCCCTTCCGATCACTCCTACTTCTCTTAAGGCAGACGACGGGAAAGAGCGCGCAACAAGTCACGGTTGATCTTGAAAGTTAAATTACTTCAATGGTTATGCGGGCTACCGCCACCACCACCGCCGCCATCTCGCCCGGAGTCAGTGCGATTTACGGGGGAGAGTTCTATGGTTGTGTTTCTTTCGTTTGTTATTATGAGAGCGAGCAGAGAAATTGGGGGAGACGGATGTGTATCGTGGGAGGGAAGCAGACAGTCGTGGGAATTATAGGTGGGAAAAGCCCTCCCTAGCCGAATTTTGACCTATGGTAAGTCACTAATATGAAACGATTTACGTTACCACCACAAGTAAAGCACATAATCAGTGAGAATACTCAATTTATGCAGGGGAAGCGGTCGATTAAATGATACAATGTCCCAGTCCTCCAGACGCTCTTGAATTATACCCCATTTAACTAATGCATCTGCAGCTCGCTATCTGTCTGGGAAATTTAGCCACAGCTTGTGGTCACTACCTTTCTTTATGATATAATTAGGGTCAGATCAAGCACCTGGTCCCATTATGGATGCTCCGCTTGAGCGTGATCACACTGAGAGACCCCTATGATCAAGGTGATCGAGCAGACTATACTGCAGCAAAACTCGATCATGATCTGGTCGTGTGCATCACTAATCCCATAGAGAGGAGGGCTTTAATCACAACCATGTTTTAACATAATACAGTAGAGCTGACCTTATCTCAGCCAGAATTTAAGGAATAACATTGACGCTAGATTCACCTGCAATCTGAAATACAGTTATGCTTAACATACACAACTGGAAAGCTGACCCCTCCCTCAGGCATGATTCCCCATTGCGTTAAAACGGCTAAATAGTTCAAATTCCATTCTCCCTGCTGCTTTTGGGCCCATTATGATTTCACCCATCATGTCTGAGACAGGTGGGAAATCGGTCCTGCGACGAGACCCTCAAGGCCCCTTCACATTGACAAGGACCGCCTGCTGGAAGTGCCAGCGCAGAACCTGGTCGACGGGGCGGGAATCATTATCGAGGAACCTTTGGTCAAGATGACGACCGGCGACATTAAGGTCTAGCGCATGAGGCGAGAAGGACATCACCTTGTAGTTATCCTACACACCTATTAGCAACGATGACGATAAATGGGTCTAGCCACTCAGACATCAGGATTAATTGTCAAATGATAGTGATCAAACAAATCATGTATAGTGCCCCCAAGCAAGATCCCATTCTGGACCGAGTTGATAGATCCATCAGATTCCCTGGCGGGAGGAATTGTGATCCACTGGCCGAAGTTATTATGAATCCACTGGGGCTCATACGCCAAAGGAAAAATGTGGCAGGCTTCAAAGCTACGCCAATCATCATATCTAGTAAGCCGTGCTTCCCTGCCGGTTATTACACATCGCTGATCACGCGCACGGACAGCGTCGCGGAACGCAGGTGAGTGGTATCCGGTTCCTAGGCCTGTCCGCCTTAGCGGACCCTCGCCGGTTTCAGTGATGGAACCTATTTGAAGTGAGAACAGGCTGGTGATAGAAGAATTGAAGAAATCTACCGGCAGTGACAATATAGTAGTTACCTGGTTGGAGCTGTTGCTCATCCCTCTCAACCAACTCGTTACTACTGTCACGTAGATAAAAAGTATCGGTAAAAACACAGAAAACCTCCAGCATGGAATAGAGATTTTCATTTGTAGTGCCGGGTGATGTCCAGAGGCCACCGATTACGGTGGTAGGATTGTTGGCAGCGTATATAAAGGTATCACGCCATTCTGACCGATTGTCTCTGGGCATGTTTGATTTTCTGTGATGATCCATCAATATTGTCCCGCTAACTACTTGGAATGGAGATAAAATGTGTCATGATCTTACCGGGAACGGAGACCAGCGGGGGAGAGTGGAGGTAGGTGTGCGTTGATACTGGAGTTGGAGTGGCGGATTTGGTGGATGCGGTCCAGAGGGGGAAGAGAGAAAAGCAAGCACACAAACTTTTCCTATGTTCCTGGCAAATGATCACTCTGACTTGTTTAGAAGCCTTACACACGCGGCCTTACGTAACCAAGCGAACAGAAGAGTAACGGCAGCACTCTCACTCTTCACGCAAACGCGCCGCCGTCATGGCCTGCTTCGATCCCCCGGGGAGATCGAGCCGGAGGGGGCTCTCCCAACTGGTATCGGGCTATTGGGCAGTGTCGAATGCGCTGTGTAAGTTTCACCACTTGATATTTGCTCTTTTTCCCATTCAATGTTTACAGGATAAAAAGGTCCTAGGTTGGTTTTTTCGAAGGCTTGTATATTCTTATTTTCTTTTTCTTTTCACACTTTGATTCTTCTCACGACCCTTACTATATAGCTCACTTTTATCTCTTTTGGGTTTATCTTTTATTTCGTGCTTTTATTCTGAATGCGCTCATCATATTCGGTGTAGCAGCCCAGTGGACACTCGATTCGGATGAAGGGAAATGGGTGAGGGATGCAGAGAGGGAGGTGGAGTAGTGTCGTTTTTCTGTTGTTTTAATACGGTTCCCTTTGCTTCCTTCAAACAACTATTGCTTTTTTCTGAGTGGGATTTTCTTTTATTTTCTTTCACTTTCTTTTATAGGGGAGACCTGTGTATTTTTCTTATTTTTCTTTTTCTCATCACTTGCGTTTTTTCTAAAATGTAGTACAAAATGGGGGGGGGATTCCTATTATTTTTTCCCGTACAGTAAGGAGGATATTTGTAGGGAAGAGGAGGGATCTTGCTTACGCCTGTCTATAACGCGATACACGATGCAGGATAATTGCTGAATTTAGTGGACTTTTTTTTGGGAGGGGAGGGGTTTCATTTTCATTTTCATTTTCATTTCTTTAACTGTCGTGCACCATGTATGGATTAAGTCACGTTATCTACGCGGAACAAACATCAAAAAACTCTCACCCGCATTGAAGCCTTTGCCTTTAATCTGCCTGTGGGATCTTATGTGGGCATTATCAGGAGTTTATTACTATGTATCCCTTTGCGCCTGGGGTGCCATGAAGGGAGGAAGAATCGCCTCCCCAAGCGTGCTCATGCGGCATCACTCGGCAGGATATAAACAAGCGAAAGTGTCTAGGCGAGGGGAGTCACACAGAGAGACCTCTATGATCATGGTGACCGAGCAGACTATACTGTAGCAAAACTCGATCATGATCTGGTCGTGTGTATCACTAATAGCATAGAGAAGAGGGCTTTAATCACTACCATGTAGTGATGGACACGATCATGCTCGAGCAGAAAATTTTGCCCATGCTCGAGCATTGATCGAGCTCGATCACACCAAAAATTTATGATCGAGCATGATCGTGTCCATCACTACTACCATGTTTTAATGTAATGCAGTAGAGCTGGTCTTATTTCAGCCAGAATTTAAGAAACAAGATTGATGCTAGATTCACTTGCGGTCTGGAATACAGTTATGCTCTACATACACAACTGGAAAGCTGACCCCTCCCTCAGGCATGATTCCCCATTGCGTTAAAACGGCTAAATAGTTCAAATTCCATTCTCTCTGCTGCTTTTGGGCCCATTATGATTTCACCTACCATATCTGAGCAGGGGGGAAAATCGGTCTCAAGGCAAGGATCTCCAGCACCCTTCATATTAGCAAGCACTGCTTGCCGGAAGTGCCAGCGCAGAACGTCGTCGACGGGGCGGAAATCATTATCGAGGAACCCTTGATCAAGATGACGGCCAGCGATATTAAAGTCCAGCGTATCAGGTGCGAAACATACAATCTTGTAATTATCCTACAAAATTATTAGCAACGGTGACGATAAATAGATCTAGCCACTCAGACATCAGGGTTAATTGCCAA
>Ga0307513_10002531_pt1 | contig 25277 bp, 17 predicted proteins | sample 15_EM_MG_FD_202174 | JGI IMG/M metagenome (GOLD analysis project Ga0307513, IMG submission 202174) | Populus trichocarpa ectomycorrhiza microbial communities from riparian zone in the Pacific Northwest, United States - 15_EM | ecosystem: Host-associated > Plants > Roots > Unclassified | place...
TCCTTCGGTGTTGAGCCAAAATGCGTCTCCCTCGTCACTATGCCTCTTGCCTTTCTCGAGGGATGACACGGCCCTAGGTGCCCCCCCCCCCCCCCCGGGGGGGGGGGGGAAGGTTGTATGTGCCTCGAGCAAAGGGGCGTAGGAAAGCGTAGGAGACGCACGCAGATGCGAATGGAAGGTGGGCCGGATTAAGAAGCAAAGGAATTCATAGGCGCGGTTACAACACTTCGGTCGGGCGGCACTCTTCCTTCCAGAAAGACCTGGGAGAAAGCCCTCTTTCGAAGAGTCTCATCAAGGGTCAGCGATCGCTTGCATCCCTTGATTCTCACCTGTACCGCACCGTACCTGACTGGCTTGCAGAAACAAGGCCTCGTGGGGTGAATGGGTAGGACCCCGAGGGTCAGTTCAACGCACCAGCTGGAATGAATCAAAAAATAGCTTGATAACAGTACGAGTAGAGCCATCTCTGAAGGGTGTGGATAAACCGCCGTCCAGGGGTCCAAGCGGCAGGCCCAGCACCCTATCATACCGGCAAACCCAAAAAGTAGGACAGGGTTAGGGTTAGAGACTTACCTGCAACCCCTGCCCTAAGCCCGATTTCAACGGTCAGGAGACAGCGCCATCATTTCGGGTGAGATCGGACAATAGGAGCGGGCAAGAAGCCAAATGGGCTTAAGAGAGCTCGAGAAGGGGAAGGAGAGTGGATAGAAAATCCCGAGCGAGGTATTTTCCTTGTTTATTGTTTCGCCTTGGGGCAAGCAGGAAACCTTAAGTTGCATCTCACGCAAGACCGTCCTCTGGATACTTGCCCTCTCTATTAACCTTATGCGGAGTGTTAGTTTTAGGCACGCGAAAAATAGACATGGTCTCAAAACCCGCCTCAATAAACCAGAAAATGCATTTCCCGACAAGTAATCCGTGTCCAGAGTTGGGGCTGTGCGCATAATTCAGGCTGGGGCTCTATACACCCCACCGGAGGTATCATATATATGATACAACGCACTATCACCAGCATAGCGGAGATAAGTTCTTGCCCTGGAAGCAGCCTGACCAGCGGCGTAGGAGTAGGGGTTGGGATGTCGAGATGCTCAGCAGTCAACCAGTTAAGCCACATGGATCGTAAGGGTTTCTGATGAAATTGAGTGCCTTAAGCATTGGGTCCTGTGTCTTGACCTTGAGGGCACAGAGGACAAGGGGACTTTTCCTACAATTCTTCTGATACATGAGGGCCTCTGTCTGGATTGTTGAGCTAGCATGGCTCCTTCGTGACATCATTAGGGGATAGAGGGGTGCAAGAAATCGATACTGTTGAGGGATGCACAAAAAAAGGCGGGGATTCCGGGTGATTTTCGGTGATCTTGACTACGGTAGTGATTCGGCAGCAGGGTAACTGACTTTTTCCTTCCTGGTTCCGAGCAAGGTTACCTGCAAGTTGGTTCCTGCTCCCTGTTCCTGGCGGCTGGTGGGCCAGCGAACAGGTTGCACAGCACTCTGAGCATCAGCGATTGGATTCCCGGCCATTTACGTTTCCACGGCAACCAAGAGGCGGGATTTGTCACAAACAACGGTAACATGAACACACTCTCGCAACCACGCCAGGGCATCTGCATTCCCTCTGGTTGAACCAACCCTACAATCCCAAATTTTCAACCTTAAAGAGCCGATCTTTCCGCCTGGCCAACTCACAACTTCTGCCTATCAGCATTAAGAACAATTAAACCACCTCTACGAACAGACTGGACGGGTTTTCAGCCTTTAACTTTCTGCACCCCCTAGTGCACCGATTGGACCGTCATGTCCTCCAAGATATCTGTCACCTCTAATCACGATGAGATCAAGCGGTCTCTAAGTTTTGAAACATGCCCTGCCTCCGCTATTAAGTTACTGAACGAGGCCCTTTTCGCACCTGCATCATCTGTGAGCGCCAAAGTGTCCACAAAGGCCAAACACTCGCGAACGAACTCGAGATCTCAGAAGCCGGTGGCAGCGGCAGAGAGCACTTCAGCTGCGGTAACGTTAGCATCTAAGACTGCGGATCGATGCAAACTGGCCATTGAGGTTATCAATACGAGTTTACGGAATCTTAGTGAAGCAGTGAAGAAGGACCCAAAAGCTGCGATACCAGAGACCCACGAGAAGCACCAACCTGTTCGAAAGGCGGAGAAGCAACAACAGACCTCGACTACTCGTCCTTTACATTCTCGGTCATCAAGTCGGAATGATCCGCCTACACCTCTCAAACACGACACAACTCGGAACTTAGCAACCTGTTGCTCACTGGCTATTTCTTACTTGAATTCGATATCCAAATCTTCGAATGCACCGGACATTGCGCCGTTACAGATTGAGAATGCTCAGAGCAGTCTTATTCTGAAATTAATACAGCTGGGTATGTTTGAATTGGGGTTGAAGGAGTCGCGAAGTTTAAAGCGGACATTGGCGGAGGCAATGGGAAGTCGGGCCGGAAGCCAAACACAGGACAAGTCGATGCCGGATAAGTCGATGCCGGCTTGCCTTTTAGTCGAAGAGGAAAATTCGCATGGGAGTATCTTGGAGGTGGACAAGGAACCAATAAATAAACTATTGGAATTCAACGATGTAGCCACTACGAGTCCTGCATTCCCCTTAGTTATATCTTGTCAATTGGGGATATTGCGATGTATTGCGGGGCTGAAAAGACCGGAGCTGGTGGAGGTTAGTTATGGCCCCGCTTTGCGCCTTTGATTTTTTACTGACTGGAACTTAATATACCAGGCCGTTTTACCCACACTTTCTTCCTCTGCAATGCATAACCCGCTCAACGTTATCCGTGCTCTGGCCAAAAACTCTCTTCAGAAGGCTCTTGCGCATTTGAATATTCTTCATTATACATTGGTTTCCATGGCGCCATCCATATCCACTTCTGCCGATGCTGTAGCGACTAATGCTAAGCTGTCTTGTTCCCCCAGTACCGCCTTAGCTCTGCAGACTAAAGCCTTGCAGTGCAGTATCGTAAAGGTGACTTCTCAGCCCGATTTCACGGAAATGACGAGTAAGGTGAGAGAGGAGCATTGGGAGTCTTGGAGGAGATACGCTTCGACTTTTGTTCGACGCACACAGGGTCATATCAATAAGCGGGGGAGATATAGCATCGTTCAGGACTTAGCGGATGCTGTGAGGAGGTTCCTGAGGGCCGAGAGCACATCATACTCCTACCCACTCGAAGTTACAAGGATTCTTTCTAATCTATCGTTCGAGGCTGGGCTGATGGCTCAATCGATGGAATTGACGGAGGCATGGGTTCGGGGGCTGGGGGAGTCGGATATTCAGAGTGATGCTGCATTAGAATTAGTGGGCAGGGTCAGGATGGCAACGGCTGAGCTAAAGATTTCCACGGTCATAGAGGATGGGGAGCTGCTGCTAGAGGACTCGGGGGTTCAGCGGATAAAGGACCGGGTGGGCACTGCTGTCGCGGGGCTCGAGAAGATTTCAAAAGGCAGAAAATCAGACCTTGACCAGTTACTTGTCGAAGCCGGATCTTTGAGGAGGAGCGGTGTTAGCTTGCTTGCAGCTCTTCTCAAAGATGAAAGCCAGGGATTTTCAGAGCTCAAGGAGAGCAAAATACGAACCCTGAGGTTGGAGCTTCGAACTGTCTGTAGTATGATTACTAGGGGCGTTGTCGGATTCTGTCGAAAGTATCTGGCTATGGGGGGCCAAGGCGACGAACGAACAAGAGCCATAAAGCTTGCCATCTCTGCCATCGATACGTCCGTATCTACTGCCTGGAGGGGTTTCGACATCGAGTCTTGCGCTCAGTGGGAAGAATTAGAAGAATTGGTAAGGGATTCATTTGCTCTTCTTCGATCATTGACGGAATCCGATCTGGAGACTCTCGGCGATGTGGCGCTTTATGAGAAATTTTCAAGCACTTATTGGCAGATTCATTTGCTCTATCGGAAGGCTGGTATGGACAAGGAGAGCATTCGGGCTTTAAAACGCAGCATTTCAGCATTAGACGGAAGATCATCTGCCCAACTCGCCAAGGCCAATATTGCCTTAAAATGGGAACGCCTAGGAAGCTCGTTTATGTTAATGGGGGATTGGAGGAAAGCCGAAGAGACTCTCCTGAAGGCCGTAGGAGTTTTCATTGATACTGGAGTTATTGGGGAGTTGGGGGTTTGTGCCTCCCAGGGCGGTCGTGTCGGCAGCGAATTCGAGGCGCATACCCCGGAGGCTATGGTAGGACGAATTTTGGCAAGTCTTATCAAATGCGCATCACGAAGGAAGAGCACTGAAGTGGCTGCGCTCCGGTTCAACGATGAGAAAATTACAGCGGTTGCGCGTGGGATGCTTCTTGAGTGGTCGCTGAAGTTGGCTATCGGCGTGATGGCTAATGATGGAGTTGTTGTACGCGTACTCGCAGAGAGGCTGCTTGAGGTATACACCTTGGAAACGATGCCGCTACGGAGAGCCCGGGTGGTATCGAGGGTTTTAGGCCTAGCTATAGACCACCCGGAGATTTTCAATGTTGAGGAAGTGAAGGTTATTGGCGATGAAGTTGCTGCCTGGTCCAAGGAAACACCAATGCCATCTTTGGGAGAGGACCAGAATTTAGCGAAATACCAAGAAGACATAATTACAGGTTGTTTGGTCGGTTTGGCGTTTTTGAAATGGATCAATGGAGACGCTGGGGTGGAATCGGTCAAAAAGGCTGTGGGGGTGTGGGGCACGCTTGTGAAAGGATGTTCGACATGGGATATGCTTCTTGAAAAGGTGGAGGAGATTAGCGTCATGATGAAGACGCTTGAGATGCTTGCTGAGTTCTCCGAGATGAGAGGCGAAGCAGATCTAAAGATGTGTGCCTTGAAGGTTTTGGTTTCATTACGGGAGATTGAGAAGCAAGCCGATTATGATGCGCTTGTTCGCCTCGAAACCTTGATGGGGCTACAATATCTTCGGCTTGGATATTCCGGCAGATCTGGGATGACCATGGCTAAAGCTCAGGCGTTATTGAAGAAATATCAGGCTAGTGTGTCAGCAGTTACGGTGCTTCAATGGCACATAGCGTACATCGAATACCTCGTTAATATAGGGAATCTTGAAAAGGCAGAGGAATACCTTGAGGCCGCTAGCAACATTTTTGAGGGGGATCAAGATCTCAACAACGCTAGGATGTCGGGCGCCCGTATTGCGAAACGGGTGAAGATAAACCGTATCATTGCAGATGCCGCCTATGTAATGAGCTTGCTTACTTTTGAGAAGGTATGTGTCGTTCTATGAGCGTTATTTGAATATCTTATTAACTGGTGTAATGATTGTTTAGGGGAATCCTAGCGATGCGCTAGCACATGCTAGACGGTGTGTACGGCTGAACCAGCGTGCATGGGCTGGGCTCGAGAGTTTAAGCAGAGATAGTCTCGTGGACAGCATGGCAGCACTAAGCACCTCCGACTACCCTCAGCCGAAGGTACAATCAACAACATTCGAAGCCCTCAATGTCCCTCTACTATGGCCTCTAGTTTCCTCGCTGTATGCTGGACTATTGCAAACATCTAATATTTATCGACATCAAGGAATGGTTCGTGAGGCGGAATTCTACCTCGAACAGGCGCTTAAGACAGTTGAAGCTGTCGGCGCATCCACGAGGGTTAGTCTGGCAATGACAATGTACGGGGATTTACGTATAAGATCTGGTCATGTAGATGAGGGCGAAGAGATGCTACAGAAGGCCGGCAAATCGATAGGTGAAGGTAGGGAGGTCTTGGAATTTGAAGTAGCAATTGGGAACTTGGATCGTCTTCGGGGGGATTTCGTGCAAGAAGGGAAGGCCTATGAGCGGGCGGAGAAACAGCTCGAACAACTTATGTCGGTTAGGCATATCGAAAAGCTTGGTGCGTTCACGGGCGATAGTGGCAATTTAGCAGACAAGGTTGCCATTCTAGAGCTGCGACAAGAACCACAACCAAAGCCCGAACCCAAACGCCGGGGAAGGCCGCCGGCAGCAAAACCCAAACCCAAAACGACAAGAACTAAAGCACCGAAAGTCGCCAAAGCCGCCGACACTGTTCCCGCAATTGCTAGTGTGGTCGCAGCGGAGTGCTCTGTATTGCTTAAGCAGAGGGGAAATATACTTCGCCTTAAGGCACACAATCTCACAATGCAGAGGCAATGCGAACAGGCTGAGGCTCTGCTTCAGGAGGCATCAAAGCTGCCCGTCGGGCACCAGGAAGCGGTGACACATGGGTTAACTGAAGCCAAGCATCTGCTTCAAGAGGCGCTCTCACTTGTAGGGTCTGATCCCGTGTTTAGCGTCCTACACGAGTCCACAATCTCTCTTCCTAGTGTTGCACCTAGAACGGGGGAGTCAAGTCCTATTAAAAAATCTACTAAGAAGGGTGCAGCGGCCGCAGCGAGGCAAACAAAAAAGTTTGTTGAAATCCTGACTAGGGCTAGAGATGCCGTCGCCAATGTTCATACTCGAGCTGTTAAAATGGGATCCTCGACGATAACTCATAGTGTAGCCTCATTGCTTAGCCAAATCATCGTCCTACTATCTGCGGTAACTAATTCCAAGGGCAAAGGGCCCGAGCACCCGTTATTTGCGAGTTATTCTTTAGGTAAGATCCTTTCTTCATGCCCCGCCGCCGCCAGCAGTTGCTAATACTCCACTAGAACTTCATAAGGGAATTTCGTTACAGAGGGAGAAAGCTGCAATCGAGACGGAGAAGGCAGCCAGTCATTTCCCTGAGGACTTGAGCTGGCCAAGAGCAGAATCTGTTTCTGATGCGCCAAAGCCACTACTCGTAGATCCGACCCCTTTCGAGTTTTCTAACTTCCAAAGTGATTACGTCGACATTATACCTAAAAAATGGGCGGCTGTATCTATTTCACTCAGTGAGAGTCGCGAGGAGCTTTATCTCTCGCGGTTCCAGGCTGGCCAGAGCCAGCTCATGGTTCGCCTTCCGCTCACGCGGCATAATTCCCGTGACGACTATGAGGCCCGATGGGAATACGAATCGATGCTTGAAGAGCTCAGTGAGATCGTGAATGGCGCCAACGTCAGCGCTCATAACGCGAAAGATATGACTAGCAAAGGCGCAAGGAGTGAGTGGTGGAACCAGCGGGAATCACTCGACACTCAACTCAGAGACCTTCTGAGTGTAATTGAGTATCACTGGCTGGGTGGCTTCAAGGGGATATTTTGCCAATACGCTCTGCACAAGGAATACATGGCGAAGTTCAAATCTGCCTTTGATAAAATCCTTGCGAAACATCTACCTTCCCGACAAAATAAGAGGGCGAAGAGAGTCAATATTGATTATCGGATATTGGAGCTCTTCATCGGGCTTGGGCGGCCGGATGAGCAGGACCTGGAGGAAGCTCTTGTCGACCTGATCTATTTTGTGATTGATATCCTACAGTTCCACGGGGAGGGTAATGCTTACGATGAGGTGGATTTCGATGTTATGGTTTTGGAATTCACGGATGCTTTGGCAGCATATCACAAAGGCGTGTCATTCCATCCGAATGAAGTGGCAAGTGACGTCGACCACACGATTCTTATTCTTGATAAATCGGTACACATGTTTCCGTGGGAATCACTCCCGTGCCTTCGGGGCCACTCGGTATCTAGGCTTCCATCATTAGCCTCTCTCCGGGATAGAATCCTTATGATGCAGGAGAAGAACCCATCTCAACAACCACAGCCCGGATTCTACGTTGATAAGGCCCGTGGAGCCTATATCCTCAACCCAAGTTCCGATTTGGTCAACACCCAAAAAGCTTTTGAAGAAGATCTTAGAACTCTGAAAACCTGGGAAGGAATTGTCAACAGACCTCCTTCTGAGGAGGAGTTCCGGCGTAACCTGGAAGAACGAGAGCTATTGCTATACTTTGGTCATGGAAGTGGTGCTCATTTCATCCGCGCCCGTACGCTCAAAAAGTTGGATAAGTGTGGTATCGCCCTACTCCTCGGCTGTAGCAGCGGGGCATTGAAAGACACCGGCGAATTCGAACCATATGGAATGCCAATCAATTACCTGCTCGGGGGCTGTCCATCCATGGTGGCTACACTCTGGGACGTCACAGATAAGGACATCGATAGGTTCTCTAAGGATGTCTTCAACAGATGGGGATTATTCAGTGGGCGAGGCAATTCTAAGAAAGGGAGAGAGGTGGAGGCACCAAATGCATCGTTGGTCGAGGCGGTAGCGAAAGGAAGGGAATCTTGTGTGTTGAAGTATCTTAATGGGGCAGCACCGGTTGTGTATGGCATTCCGGCCTACCTATCGTAAGCTGCATGGGGTGGCGATATCATGGCGTTTCTGGGGATGCTTGTTTTCTACTTCTCTTCTCTTGTTGGGGGTCCTGCTATAGGATGGGTCTGTTGTGCTGTGTCGAATTGTAACTACATTGATGGTTTGGTATTGTATGCTACATACGGGGAGTGTATGGGTTTGTTTTTTTATATTTTGTTTTGCTCCCTTATTATATAATGATTACTGTTCATGGATTGCTTGTAGCGTTTTCGTTCGCGCCGGTATAGGTTTTCATAGAGTCGTAGATTATTACTATTTTTTTTCTCCCACGCTCGTTTATTTATCGTGGCACTTTCTGATGTTGATATTCGCGGAACTTGTGTGTCGTATGATACGCACAAGTACATATGGTACGTAGATGACTCGAGGAACAGTTAATTGCGATACTTGTATACCAGTAGCATTGTGCTACGCCGGTTGAATCTACAGTACGATTGGCTAGTACAGTCCTTAGGCAAAAAGTGTTTGGGAAAATGGGGCGTCTGACTAAGCAAATTCACAAACACTTTTGCATTGACATAAATATACTTAGTAATACAAATCTCAGAATAAAAAAGTATGTTTGATGTAACACTTTTGGCTACTTTACACCAAAAATACCTCTTTGGAAAACTCAATAACAAATCAACCAGCTTCTAAAAAAATTAAGCAAAACCTCTGCATTATTCTCCTTCTCTTTGTCTATCTGGTAGAAGTTTTTTTATGTTGTTTATGGTTCTGCGTGATTTGTTATCGTCAATTAAACTCTATGTAAAAGTCTGGTGCACGTTTTGGAGTGGAGGAACCATACCGGTAGTTGTTATCATGTCTTGGCTGGGAGGTTGTCCAGCTAACAAAGATCACGTGGTACAACCGAGGCATCTTCGCATAAGCTTCAGATGTTCCCTCCTGCCGATCAACCCATACCCTTCTTCATTCACGTCACACAACACCCCCATCGGTCACCTCAAACTCTACGCCGGGTCAATATCATATCATACTATGAGAAATCCACTCCTACTCTAAGTTAAGCCTTCCACCCTCCCCCCTCCTTCTCTACTAAACCTAACCATCAACAAGAACAACAGTCGCAGACAACCACTACCTCCATGGATCCCGCATCCAAGCGGGCCAAGCCACCGGGGGCCTCGAACGCCCGCCGCCTATTGATCCTATCGCTCCGATACGCTGTCTCCCCCAAAGAATACGCGGTTCTCCGCCGTCGCATACTGCTCAAAGGCCCCGGGAGTCTTCGCGCCGCGACGCCGTCCAAGGCTCAGTTTGATGCAGTATGCTTTGAGCCGGGACGAGACGACTACCTGCCCGCGGCAAGTAGAGCTGGCCTTCGAGTTTTCCTACTGACATACATAGTACTTAATTCATGGGACACTGTCGTAGGGCGATTGACTAAGGGACGGCGGAAGGGGGTCGTCGATGATTGGGCGAAGAAAGCGACAGAGACGGCAACCAGAGCGGCGCTTTTCAGGAACCCGAATTTGCTCTGCTCGCTGTCGCTAAGCACGCTGGTTGTTGCTCATCGGCTGTTGTATAAATTTTTCTTCCGTCTTCGGGAGAATTTGTTGCTTCCACAGGCACGTACGTTTCGGTTGAGACACCCGAAGGTCGCGAGGCTTTTCTTATCAAGGCTTTCGCCGTCAATTGGGTCTGCGTTGGCGGGATTGGCATTGTTGATCTATCCTGCGGGAGATAGGAGGACTACGGTATCTGCTTGGACTTTTGTGAAGGCGTTAGAGTTTTGTTATAATCGATTAGAGGATGAAGGGTGGTTTCGGAATAAACCTTGGGTAATCCCCCCTCGATTATTTTTGGTGTGTATGGCGTCGATGAACTGATGGGGGGGGTAGTGGTTTGCGTCGTGGATGTTGTTCCCGATTGCTTCGGGGCAGCTGCTTTACACTTTCGTTTTCGACAGAGATTGCTTCCCATCTGAGTATGGGAGTTTCATCATGGGGTATTCGAAGGAGTATGTCCAAGCTCGGCCAGTGGGCTATCCGGACCATCTGCAATGGCCAGGAACGTATGATATCGTGGATAGCATAGGGAAGATTGCGGGGCTAAATTATCCGTATGCTTTGCTTTGCCCTCCTGTCACTCACGACAAACCACTTACTCTCTACCCTTAGCCCTTTTAACTCCGCAATCCTATATCCTAACGTAAATCCCCTCCCAAAATCCCTCCAACTCATCTCCCCAATCGTCTCCCCCGCCCACCCCACAATAACCTCCCTCCAATGCGCCCTCCTGCATCCGCAAGAGCCTAGCTGCCTGAAAACCTATCTGGCATTTTGGGCTTCCGAATTCACCTCTGTAGCAAAATTCATGTCAGTAGTCTACGCCATATCCTGGCTCCCCCGCTACAAAGCTTTCCTACGCAACCCGGCAGGTGCGCTCGAAAAGCTCTCAAAGTCCACCCTCTTAACAACCACGTTCATCACAGGATCAATAGGAACGTCCTGGGGCATGGCCTGCTTGTTTCAGAAACTCTTACCAAGGCACTTGCTCCCGAAGGGACGGTACTGGCTTGGCGGCTTCATTGGCGGCTTATGGGCGCTTGTGGATTCTAGGGGTGGTCGCGGCAATTTCTTGTACACCTTTAGGGTTGGGCTGATCAGTGCCTGGAAAGTGTTTGCTAAGAAGGGCTATGTGAGGGGTGTTAAGTGCGTCCTCCTTCCTCTCCTTTGTTGTTCTAGTGACTAATTGTGGGATGCAGAAACGGCGACGTATACCTCTTCATCCTAGCACTAGCGATCATCAACTCGCTATTTGACACTGGGGAACACGCTGTGTCTGGAAGCTTTTCTAGGAGGGTGTTGAGCTCTGTGCGCGGACGGGGGCTGAAGGACCCTGTTAATGAGGCGGAGAAAGCGCTGGATAAGGGGAAGGGGAAGGAGGTAGGTACTAGCGAGATCATGGCTGTAGGAGAGAAGTGATTGTTGGGACTTCTGTTTTCTGATTTAGGGGGGGGGGGCGTTTGGAGAAAAGTCAGGATGTCGGGTAGGGGAGTGGGTTTGTAAGATTTTGATGGAATGGGTGTCACTTCCATTTCCGCTTAGCTTCAAGGAATGGGAATATGCTTTGAGGGGATGGTATAGTGATTGATATCACTCGGTTACTTTTTTTCCCTTAGCAATTTAGCTTCCCCACGGTTCGGGGATCGTGGTGCGTGCAGCATTATGTACTTTTTTAAGACCCCTACCGTCCACTTATGTACTGTACAGCTTACCAAAAAGTCCGATCTGATCTTTTGACGATCCATCCATCCCGTCAGGTTTGTTTCTTCCTTATGTCTTAAAACTCCCACACCCAGCAGCAATGAGGCATCTCTAGCAAGCCGGGCTGAGGAGAAGAAACAAAGGAGATACAAAAGAGGAGAAAGATAGAATCAACTGGTGCCCGGAGCCACGCCCCGTTGCACTGAAGGTCTCAAACTCTCAGACGACTACACAAGGAGCAAATCGCCCGCGCCCCCACCAAGATCTCAAGGAGCCGATACTGGTAGAATAGTGTTCGCCTGTAGGCATGATGGTGACTTGATACCGGGATTGTCCGGCCACTAAACATCCCCGCTTTCCCTACAAACTTCCATCCTGCTCGCTGCTTTCAACTCATGAGAACGACTTGAAAGTCGAACGCAATACCCCAGACAAGATTACAACGAATCATGGATTCAGGGCTATTGCGCTTACCTATTACACAACTTGTCGATCCCCGCATGCCGGAAGGTCTTCAGCAGTACATTTGCAATCCGCAACTCTCCAGATCCTGTCCTTCTCATAGCCAAATCCACATTTTTTTTACCATCACTGATATTCTGAAACTGAGATCGTCGCCCAGCTGTAATATCTATTGAACATTAGATGTCTTACAGGGTTAGACACATGCTAAAAAAGAGGGAAGGAATATTACGAGCGATAATCACTGATAGCCAACAGCGGGATCCCTTCGTGAGCATCGTTATCCTTACCCCCGGGCGGAAAAAAACTCCAAAGACAGCCGGATAAGAACTCGTTCTTGTCATGATAATAATATGATGTGAAAATTCCTAGCTGGCGCAGTGGTTAACATGTCAAGAAACAATTAGCCTCCTGTGCAATTAGCAGAAGCCCAGGAGTTTTCAATTCCTCTCAAAAAAAATGAGTTATTATCGAAGAAGGATCCGTCACGTAGGGCAGGAGATTTGAGAGATCCTGCCCTACAGGAACTGAGAGAGACTGAAGACCTTAAGCCTTTAACAATAAGGCTGTAGCGTAAATCAGACCTGCTGCGAGGTGGTAGAATCCGGCTCTTGATCGTACCCTTGAGGGGGTAAGGTCTGCGATCGGCGGGGCCGCAGAACAAGTGGGAAACAAGAATTACTTTTTTAATTCTTTTCTTAAAAAAGTCGATTTGCTTCCTTTGATTCGGGGGAAGTAACTGCGAATTCTGGATGCTATGGATTCTCAAGGAATAGTATAGCATTTCTTATCACAATCAATCACTCGGGCATCTCATATCCTCGTGCCTTCCACTTCCCCACTCATGAGTGCATGGGCGACTTGTGCAAAAATTTAGTCCGAAGGGGTGTATGCTATCTTTCCGTAGTGTCGAGGGGGGTTAATACCCGGAATCAGAGCAAGGCACAAGGGCAGTCAGACTGGCTGAGCGGGTAAAGTAGGAGGAGGAGGCTAGAAGTTAAAAAAAAAACTTGGCCGATATCCTCTTTTATCGTGGTATGCCTGATAGAAGGTAGATAACACAGATGATCCTTCTGAGCGATCAGGCCAGAGAGTCTACCTCTCAATCGCCTTCACGGCCGAAAGTGAATGGGTAAACCTAGGCCAATGCACCAGCCCCCTGGTCGGAGAAGCAAAAGAGAGACCGTCACTAGAGACCACATTTTAACTTGCGGAGGTTGCAAAGATCTCATAGAATATCTAGCCCTCATAGCGTGCGTTTTTGAGCACCGACACCCCAAAATATTTGGGAGTACGATAGGATGCCTCTGAGTATAAAAAACACAGTATGATACTTCATTCCGGAGAAGCCCCCCCGATGGCCGGACGGAATTTATGTCACGCCGGGAGACAGATGTAAAATGGGCGGCTGCATCCGCAATTAAGTAGGCGATATTATTCCTAGAAATCCACAATTTAGGGCAGACGCTACCTACAGACCCGACTCCCACCAAGAAACAAAAGTGAGTGGATTGTCAAAAGACAGCATGAACCAGATACCTTCCTTCTTCCGATCCACCCGAATCAGTCTCCCCGTCCAGTCCTCCCTTCTCTTGTCCATCCAGTCTTTTATTCGGCGTTTGTCCAGCCCGATAGGAAGCTCAAGCGGCCCATGTCATCATGCCGGATCACTCGCTCATCAGCTTTCTTCTAAATATTGCGGGAAGAGAAAATATCTATTATCAGCTGGATGCCCTACCAGGTCGATTGGAACCTTCAATCTTCGCACGGGTCATGGTTACCTAATCTTCCGTTTATGAATCTCTCGACCTCCTGCTGCTAGTCCTCCAGGCTTGTTCCTGGTGGGGGTTTCTTTGCTTTACTTCGACTGCTGTGTTAGGATCTCCAGCCCTGTGTGTAGTTCCTCAGTGGACACCCCCTTATGAGGCTATCGGCCATTGTCTTGTTAGCTTCGTGTTATGCCCTGCTCTCTTCTTTCGCCTTGATATGTTTCTGGTTATGCTAGTGGAAGCCCGAAGGCTACTATTCATTAAGAGATATATATACATCTTTTTTTGCGCCAATCATCCTCTTCCTAACTAATCCCTAGTCCTTAAGTCGTTCCAATCGCGTCGGGGATCCTTTCATCGTGTTGCTCTGGCCCCACCTAAACAACACCCAAAGTACCGGTACGTCACAAGTATAATGCATCGACCATATAGGTGGAGCAAACAAAGAAAGAAATCATGGAACAAGGGAAATTTCTGGGGGAGAGTTTTAACCGGAAAGAGATAAGAGAAACAGAGTGCTGCATGGGAAAGGCTTTGCTACAGTATAACCCATACCCAGACTCGTTAATCCTTACTCGACTAGGCAAGGAGATTAGCACGGGCGTGGTAACTTGTATGTACATTCCTTTCGTATGGAATTTCCTTTGATAAATTCTAGCGGAGGACGATGACAAAGCACAATCTGCGTGGCCGACTCAGCACCGGAAGGAAAAAGAAGGAAAGGGGATAATTTCTGCGCGTAAGGGGGTTTAACTGGGGGAGAGGAGCGGCGGTAGTGGTGGCGGTGGATATGTCAGTGAGGCTGTAAATCTTGTTGGAAGTTGTGGCGTTTGAGGGCTGCATCAACGTTACCACTCCGCCATCTCCATTCCTAGCGGCAAACGGGAGTGGCCAGGATAATCCGGCTTGTCGGGGTCGATATTTTCCCGCTTAAGTATGGTAGCATATCGCCCGCTCCCTCACGTATCATACCATTCCAAAGGCAAACAAGAGCGGCGATTGTCTCCATTTGTTCGGCCTGTCAGGATTGTCGTCTTCCTGTCCGGACAATATTTTTTCATTTCTCCTTCATGTCAGTTCTCAGCAGGCCACACGAGTGGCATGTTTCCCGCGAAACTGCCGCTTAGCCGGCACCAAGGCCATTTATCCTCGTTAAAGCCACAATCTTGAAGAAGGGTGCGTAGTGTAGTCTAGTAAACAAACTTTAACCAAGGACCATTACCTAAATAACCACCCTAAAACTCCACCTCTTTTAGTGGTGATTAAATGGATAATATTATGTAATTGTCATACTCCTCAAACAGCTTTGGCGCAAGCGATTTCGCGCTGTCCGGGAATTTCTTTTTCGCGCGGGCTCTGATATATAGAGGACTATTTGAGGAAGAGTGTGTTGGAGGACTGGCGGGGAGAGCCCGGGCCGCGGAGGATTCAGATAGCTTGAGCAGGTTTCCGCGATCACCGAGCGGGGCCCACTAAAAGGGCGGGGTGAGCGGAAAGATAGTCTCAGAGAGGGAAATGGATCAAGCGGACAGTCGAAGCTTTCTTATTTGCACCGCCCTTGTGCCTTTATCCGCCCTTGGGTTGGTTCGTAAGAAACTCCAAACCCCGGCCCGCCTGTCCTTGCGCCGAATTTTTGTCCCCCCAATATTTAAGGAATGAGCAGAAGTCTAGGTACAAGTATTTTAGCGGATAACTAGAGTGGGGCTCTTAGCATCTTTAAGTATATCTTCGAAAGTTTTCTCCGGAATATTTTCCTCCGGGCTACCCTCGGTTGTCATCCGGGTTTGGATCCTGGCCTGATCCGACGCGGGAACACCCGGTGGTGTCACCTTTGCTGGGACTTACCATGGACACACCTATCGTTCGTCTAGCAAGAGGTTCTTCGATTTTACTCGGAATACGAGGCCTCCCAAAGCCTAGAGACCTCCAGGGGATTTCTTATCGCAAATCAAGAAGCTCGACTCGATACCTAGCAGTATATTCTGCCAGAACGCCAATGCATACAAATGTGTGCTGTGGGGATGCGATGGTCCATCTTAACAATACCGCGGAGTCGCGTCCAGTCTCTAACTATTCGGGGCACTCCTTCCAAAATCATTTCCGGTCCGCCAGCAACCCCTCACCAAGGAACCTGACATGTTTTTCGATGGCTGCTCCTTTTGAGTGGTGGAGTCAAAGTGAAACACACGACGGCGGGATTTTGCCCAGCAGCCTAATCGCACAAGCCATCTGCTTCATGGGAGCTAGGATCGCAGCTTATTAGCACTAGTTCTCTTTCTCCCACCCTTTGAGGGCTCTCCTCACTTGATGTAGGTCTTACCGACCCCTGAATTCCCGTAGCAAAAGAAGATTACTGTACGTTTTCGGGCCCGCCTTTCCCACTCCCATCGCACCAGCTTCTAAATTCCTTGGTTTGTAGGAGCCTTTCACCCAGATCGTCAAACCGACGGCCCCGAGCCCGATGCCGCCGCCTGGACTCTGGTGAAGATAACTACGCCCAGATCTCAGACCGATCATCGACAACGATAAGGTTATTTGACACATTCAAAGAGCCATTGAGCAGTGCCGGTTGGTGAGAATCCTTGGAGCTGAGGGAACGCGGGGATCTTTACCATCGAGCCACCCTATGGCATCTGAGGACGGCCCAATCAAGCCAGCTGTAATCTGTGGCTGCTCTAATTGGGTGATCGGCCACACATGTCGACGAGAGTGACGGTTTGTCAACTCAAATCACTTCTCCCCAAAAGTCAAGTGCCTAGGTCAACCACAACTGCCTTACCCAATATGGCTTAAGATGTTTTAGTTATATACACTTGTATCATGAGAAAATAAAATTTGGAAGCGATAGTCTCCGCAGATTTCCCTACCCCCTCCCAATATCCTATCAGAGGCGTGTCTATCATACGTACCATGTCCACCCGAGGTTGTCCAAGGTTGAACCCCGGGAAAACACTATTGCACAGTGCTGCTACAAGCCGCTCCCCCACCGGCAGTTAAATCCGGAAACCGACATTCCACTTGACCTAAAGCCCCCAGAGAAACTCCTCTTATCATCAATAAAAACCGAAAAAAATATCTCTGCTATGGTCCCATAATAGCAGTTTTCGGAACACCTTAGGGATCTATGCCCTAGCTTTGTCGTCTGATATGACACTACGCTTAATATCTTCTGCTCTGCGTCTCTACGCGGTGAAAGGGTAAACTCGTCTAAACTAAGCTACTACTCGTATCGGGGATAGCGCTCTGTAGGACGGGTCGAGCCTACTTAAAAGCTCAACTCACTAGCACTATTTCAACTTGGCGGGTGCCGTAGGAAGAGTTCAGGAGAAATCACCCACCGCGAGAATTGGCCCTCAGAATCCAAGCCTCCTGCCGAAACTCCCGCGGGCCAAAACCACAGTCGCTGGTTGGTTGGAATGGCATTGATATGCTTTTCTGTCGGGTGCGGTGGGGATGGAGAGAGTGGGGTATTCGGAGTATTTGGATTGGTTAAGTTTAGGTAAGTTAACCCGTTATCAACCTTGATAGTGCTTCCGCGTTTGTTGGGGTTGGGCGTTGGTGCTCGAGCGCCATGGTTTGCGTGTTGTGTGTTCTTCTCACATCGCACGCTCGATGCGATGGGCTGGGGCCCATGCCGTCATCTCAGGACATTGAAATACGGTACTCCAGGCATAGGCATCCCCGCCCTGTCACCGCCATCCCGTTTGTCTTTATATAAAAATTTCCCCCGCTCTCGCTAGTATCCGAATATCGTAGTTTAGCACCCCTTTCATTGTTAGTACTCCCCCTCCAATCGCAGAGATAAATGGGTTGGAGATAAAATTTAATTCAATTCTCTCCGATCCCGAATATGCTTCTCTATGTCAATACACGGATCGCCATCGGGCTTAGGCGGTTGCTGTGCCTCTCCTAGCAACGGGTGTGTGCGTCAGGTTTTTCCCGTATGGGGTAACTCCAGGATAGGTCGTTGCCCTCATGGGGGGTCACTCGGCCGGGGTCGGGACTTAAGAAGGAGATGGAGTGTTCTGATTGGAGCTGGGCGGGCCCTAGGCTACCGCACCGGTATGTGGTTGCAGATTCTGCTATCTCGGTAACCACGGACCAAGACCGGTATCTTACCTATCTTTCAGATAGGTCCCATTGGGCTGAATCCCAAGTTGACGGGAAATCAATTCCGAATGATTGCATTCTCAACCAGGATCGAGTCAACGCTTTAGACAACGGCAGGTGGTACGGCAGGCACGTTAGGAGAAAGCTAAGCGGATTTACTCCAGTATGATTCCGGAGATGCAAGAGATTCCAAGAATATCCCTCATCCGAGCCCGGGGTTCATGATTATTTGCTGCGCATGGTTGAGAATATGACTGGGCCCATTGAGTATGTGAGTATGTCTCATAGGTCTCGATCAAAATCCACGACTGCCTAGCGGCTTGGCAGTGAACAAGCAGGAACCGCTGTGGACATCAAAGTACAATTTACCTAATTGGTAGCAGTACCATCACCATGCCCTATCTGGATACCGGTAAATATAATATTGAAAGATTTAATTAAATATGATACCGGTACCGGTACTCCATCCGCGCTTCCAGGAAGAGCGTGTCGAGATAGGCAATCAGAGTGACTGATTTCCAAAGCGCGCCGCGGGGCGACAATGGAGAGTTTATGCTTTTGGTGTAACCACTACCGGTTAAGGCATGATAGCTGTTAGCCAAGCGAGCGAGCACGCCTGCACCTCCTCATCAGCTCATCCTTCCCATCAATTAATTTAACCCCCCGAAAAAAAAGTTCATAACACCATTGCTCTAACAAAAGCTTTCGTATTCAACCCACCATCTCCAACACCATCTCCCTCTTAACCACCCACCCAGCCACCCAACCACTCCTCTTCCTTCTCCTTTCTTCCATTAAAAAAAATATACAAAAATCTGAGGCTCTTTTTTTGTATAAAAAAATCAACGCCTGGGATCGAAGAGAATGGCTGCCTTGACCATCTCACCCTCACATTCACCTCTGCCAACAAACGGAGGAGGCGGAACCATAAATCACCAATGGCGTCCCCGCACCTCGCGGACTTCCCGAACCTCACAAACTTACACGCGGACGCAACTCGATGAGTTCTACTCGAACGATTCCAGTACGATATCTCCTACGTCAACCGAACCCCCTAAAATCGCCCGAATCCTCGTCTTCGATAACGCACACCCAGACTTTCCACGCGAAATATTTGTAAAGTCGCATCTGAACCTGCTGTTCGACGTTCCGCTAGCTAGTCTTCAGACGGCTGCCGTGCCGCTTTACCGGCAAGTGCCCGTGGCCATTTCTGGTGGGCGGGATAGATGGGAATTCGGTGGTTGGTACGTTATCGACGCAGTCCACAAGGTGGAGAGGTGCTCCAGCGAATTGACGAAACGATTGGAGGATAAGTGGAATAAGAGGAGGAGTTCTTCTCCTAGCAATACCTGGCAGTCGAATCTGGAGCTGGATTGGGCAGCCGTGATGTTGAGGAAGATATCGGACGGAAGATGCCCGCTCGATTCTCTGAATACTTCTCCGTCTCCGACTTCCGGTAGCGATAATGGGGGCGGGAGCGCCAATGGGAAAAATGAAAGGTACGGTGGTGGGGTGGAGGAACAAGATTACACACCATACCCACCCCCACCAAGCCGTGTCTCGGGCTCGCCAGGGGTGGGGGACGGAAAGCACACTCAGGAGGAATTTTTTATAACTCCACATCCTCCTCCGCCAACTAGGATCCCCACAATGTCTAACGAGGAAAAAGAGGACGATACAAACACGCTCATGGTGGATAAATTGGATGAGAGCATCGTTAGCATTTCACGCCAGTCAGAAGCGGACGAATACATGACGGATTCCGAGTACGGCAACCTTTCGAAATCTGACTTTGATGATTGCGATAGGTGGAGCGAGTTGAGTACTGGTCCCATTGAGCGGCAGTGGACCCTGGTTTACACGGAGAAGGACGAGGAACTTTAATGGTGTTTTTTCTTTCTTTTTTTCTTTTCCCCGCAGGTTTGGGAGGACATTGCGGACGCGCGGGGATCGGGATGGAGTAGGAGGAGTTTTTTTTCTTTCCCCGTCTTTTTTCGTTCTTATTGTTTCGATTTCTGTTTGGGCAAAAATCAAATTGTGAACCTAAGTTAGCAATGATATCAACCGCTTTTGACTGGATGGAAAATGGCGACATGTGAGAATGGTCTGATTGGAGAGTATATATACGTGCCGCTAATTCTTTCCCTACAAGGCATCGAACCGCTGGCGCACGCCAGTACCCTAAATCGATCCGACAGGTCTAATAATTGTGTAACAAAGGGCCGACTGGCCAAGTTTTGGAGAGAAGTGAGGTTGGATTAAGCTTCTGATCCCCCTAGCCTATGAGAAACCTTAGTTTCTATCCATCCAGATGAAAATTTGTACCAATCGCGAACTAGAATATCGTAGGATACACGTGGCACGCGTGGCCAGGTTACCGCACCGGTGTCCCACTGGCGGGGGGGGGGGGGGGGGGGCCGCCCGCCGCCCCCCCCCCCCCCCCCCCGGGGCGCTGATGCTGGGTAACTTCGGTGTACTCGAATATATTGCTTTGGTATGGTATTGTTTGGTATGGTCTCGTTTGGTCCAGACCGGTTTTTTGTTTTGTTTCTGTTCTGTTCTGGCTGGCGCCTAAAAGTGAGACAGTAGGGATGAGGTGCAGCTTGTTTTTCCCGGAATCCACCGGTGGGGGGGGGGGGGGATTCGTCGAATGGAGGTGAAGGTAAAGGTGAAGTGAAGTGAAGCGAGACGGCAACTGTCTTGGAAAGGGTCTTGGAGTGAGGGGTTTTTTTTTTTGGCCCGGGGGACGGGATGATACTTGGGTGGCGAGTGAGGGGTTGTGATTTGTTGTTCTGGTGTTTGGGGCAAATTGGAAAAAGTAGGGTTCAGGTATTCTGGTGTTTATTTATGTGACATTCGGTAGGAAAGGAGAGTCTGGGTTGTTTTTTTTCGGTATTTTTTACTCTTGATTTTACAAATTATAGGGTGGGGAAATCCTGTGGAATGGGCACCCCCTGTTTTTTTTGAACTTGCTTGGGCCCCCTAGAACCCCGGTGTGACCGGGTTAGGTTTTTTTGTGAGAGGTATGCGATACAAGGTAAAAAGCGGGAACGCTAATGTTTTCATTCAGGATGTTTGCCCTCATATATACAGATATCTGGGGTGAGGTGGAGGTCCGGGATGAAACATGTGAGAGGCTCTTCAATCAACGAATATCCCAGAAATACTGTAAATATTATTCTGAAGAAGGGCTAAAGGAATTCTTGAAACAAAGCACTAGAAGGTTGGACTGTAAGCCGCTAGGCGTGACTGGTGTGGTCCTCCGGGAGTCAGATGGAAACACCGACTGCACAATGCAGAACAGAGTTTTTCTTAGCCCCAAGCAATTGTATATGTTTCCGAACTGTAGTCTTATTAAGGCCCAATAAAAGTCACGAGAGGTTTCAATTCTGGCTGCTTCTAATGCGGGGTTTGAACTGAGATGGAACGCTTTACATTGGTGGCGTAAGGTGTCTAAATGGAGGATTTCATCTCTTCTGTGGGTGGGAGGGAGTCTCCCAGAAAGCTCGCTAGGCTAAGCATGATGAACCCTGAAAATTTTACAGGCAGCACATTGAGAACTAGCTGTTAGCTAGACCCTTTAAACAAGAGATGGTAGCAACTCCCCATGTACGTACTGTACTCTGTTAGTAGTTCGCACCCTCAAGGCTTCTACTGAATCCATGGCTGCTACAAGTTATAGGCATAAAGAACCCGAATACAGGGATAAGCAATTTGTATGGCAAATTGTCTGTGCGTGTCCGACCGCCCATACAAATTCGGACTCAAATGTTCGGTTTCTATATGCCTGTATCTTGTATTCCCAAGCTCTTCACAGCACGCAAGCTTATTAGTGGCCTTCAAGACCGGACAGCCGAAAAGCCGTCTACCGACAAGATCTGGGGGAACCTTTAGGCTCTATCTCTCTACCGGCAGTTCATGCTGCGAACGTTGAAATGTTTGTTTTGCGAACTACCCTCCAGATGCTATATACCCGAAACAACCTTTCTAATTTTGCTTAGGGATAGCTCGATGAGGATTAGCTAATCTGTATCTCGACGAATTCTGATGGGTAGTTTGTGCGCTAAGCACTTCGGGAACTAATTTGCACGACGTGACACTTTAATTGAATACATTTACTTCGGAGTTCCGAACAACGTCAATTGGATGGACCGTTGTGTCGATAGCGGGTAGCCGAGCGTTTCGACAGTCCAAGAACAGCAGGACGTTATGTCAGAGCGCGCCATTCTGTAAAATAAAATAGAGATTAAATTAAATAAAAAAGGCTTGGAATAATTGAGAACCTCCTAGGGACGTTAGATCTACCTCTCTAAGGCATGTATGTATTTTCCCCTCCATTTGTCTGGGGGGAGGGCTGAAAGGCAATTGTTTCCCCCCCTTGTGTTCTCTCTCCCTCCCTTACTAATAATATGTGTCCTCGGGATCCCCTTGACGACATGCCGTTGTCAAGGCAGGGTAGATCGCAAAGTCACCCCGGTATCTGTCCTATAAGGATGCTAAGCTCCGTGATTCGCAATGTGATCTGCAACAACACCCGGTGCACCATAGATTGGCACTAGGGTCAGGGTAAGGTAGGCTTCTGTTGCCGCCCCGGTCGGTCGGGGTGGGGTTGTTTGGTGGCGGAGTAGCCTTGGTATATCATACTTGATCCCCGCCAGACAAAGCCTCCAGCTACACACTTAATTTCCCTCTTCTTTCTTCCATACCCTAAGTTGCAAGTAGACTGGCCGAAAGGATATGTAGTTTACTGCTAGGATCGTAAAGCAGTGGTTGGTTATGTGGTCCTTGCTGGCTCGAGTTTCCTAGATCGTCCGAATTCAGTTCTCGTGGAAAGGTGTCTATTTTTTTGCCCTCTGGGGTGAGATAAAAATAAAAATGAACCATCTACAGAGGGAGATCGGTAGGTAGGTAGGGTGGGGGTGATGGGATCCCACTCAGGGATACCTTCATTCTATCATCACACACGGAGGAAAGGTACAGGGTGATCCCACCGGTCGGTTTAGAGTGCCTCCTAGCTGTTATTTATCCCTGACGTCTGGCAACTATCAAGGTTCCCAAGCAGTAGTCATATCGGGTCACTCGATGTTTTAAGCCTGCAGGGTGATGTGGGGAGCCTGGAGTGTGATGTGCCGACGCCGACACTGACTGCTAGGGCGGATCGCCTGTCTTCCTGAAACCGCCATCTAGAAAGATCGGAAGATCTATCTGCCGGGTCTCACCGACAAGCCCGGGTTCGGAATTCCGGTGCATTCGAGGCTTTTTTTTCCTGCCGAACTATTAAAGTATTCCTAAAACCTTCCTTGAGAAGCAATCTCCTAGGATTATGCTTTCCTGTGATTCGTTAGCACTTCTCGGTGAACGATTCCTGGTATACCTTGTTCTCCCGAGTCGCTCGATCGTTCGGGAGCAAAGCGAAACATGTGCTGCCTTATGGGTATCAGACCGCACGTATGACGCAAACCGTTGTTAGCTCCTCTCTCCAGATTGTCTTATCGCCTACCAGGAACATGCCTTCTACCCCAATATGGGCCGAAGCTTAATCCAATATATTGTACTCCTATTTCCGCTAATGTACTGCCTTGTGCTTGCTTGTGTTCGCCATTATTATGGAGTCAAGCTTTTGTCTCTCGCATCTTTGGTTCCCACTCCTGTTAACATATTGCCGTCCCAGCCAATATCCCACTCGAACTAACTCCAGGGATGGAGGAGAGAAAAAAATGGCTCTGATACTTGCAAAAACATACCTTACAAGACTGCCGGCCTAAACAATTTTTTTACCCTCTTGCTAGTAATCTCCTATGTCCACTCCCCAACCCCACCTAGCTATCTGCCATACGCAATCAACTTGAACCCGCCTCTAAATCTAAACCCTCCCAACTTACACAACCCCACGCATCCCACGTGCGAGCATGCCTTAAGAATAACAACTCACTTCCATACTATTCATTCCCCTTCCTTCCTTCTCTTCAGACCGCTCCCAGTACTAATAAACCCGCAGCCCACAACACAAACACGACACTATTAATCCAAAACCACTTGAAAGAGAGAGGAGAGTAGACCGAAGCCAAATGCGAGTGTGAGGTAAGATGTATACTACTCTCTGCGATTCGGTGTCAGGTATCCAACTTGGAGCTCAGTTTTGGCAATCTCTGTTTTGGGATGGGGGAGCACGTGTGGTGAGTGAGGTAAATTAGGTTAGGGTCACAATCCCCCTTGGCATTTCGCCGTTGAAACAAAGTTGGGGTCTGTAGCGTGTTGGATCTGTTACTATGGTATCGTGGCGATTTGTTTCTTTAACGGTGATTGTCTCATGTTAGGTTCCCGTATTGTTGGTTGGTAGGTAGGTTGGTTGGTTGGTTGGTGGAAAGAGCACTATTTGTATGGAGGAATTTACCGCCGGTTTCTTTTTTGGGGGAGTGGGGAGTGGGTGAAATACTTAAGGTATAGTTCCTGGAGGCTAAACTCTGTATAATACCAACTTTCTAACAGAGAATGTGACGGTTTTGCTTGTAGCGCCGAGTGTGACACCTTGAATTTCTTGTGAGATTTATAGGTTTTCAAGCCTACCATTCGGGACTTGGGTTATGTAATACGTAGTTACATAAGATAAGATCCTAGGAGATTGGTGCGAGCTCTGAATGCGGAAGAATTTTATAACAAGCATAAATTCTCACTCATGTTCCTATTTCTTATTTGGTTTCCAATTTCTTGAGGCCTAGAGTAGCACTTTTAGAGGTGTTACACTTGGGGCTACAGGCGATCTCTTCACATTTTTTGTTACAAAGTTGGTATTATCTAGAGTTTAGGGGTTGTTTGACGTGACATTTTTAAACGTCCGAACCAACCATTGTTTGTAACTACGGAACTGTTTGGTAGATATAAGTTACAAACAATGATATGCCACAACCAGCAGCAGCAATCTTTTGACCGTTTCTGACATAGGGTATGAGGTCCTTTCAACCATGGTTGCAGCAATGGTTTGCACCAACCCCAAATTCACCTACATGTCCCGCATTTTCAGGGATATCCGTTATGCTTTGGAGAAAACGGGTTTGTACAGTATTTGGGGTTTGTGGTATCTGGCGTGCGTTGGTTGGATTAGCTGCTATGGGCCTGACCATGATGGCTCGGGTAACTAATGGGTGGATACCTGCTGTGTGATAGAAGTCATCGTGGGTCAAAGGGGTTTCAAATGTTCTTGAAGATGTATGATAAAGCAACTTTATTCCCCCATCTGCGCATATTTTATGCAATCGCAGCACAATATAACCCCCTCCCAATCACCACACCTCAACCATCATTTCCTCCCACCACCACCACCACCACCTTAGGACTAACAAACCCACTCCTATAACTCATAAAAACGGCAAATATCGTGCTCAATCCAATTGATTAAAAACATAAAAACAAAAATCCAACTCTCCAAA
>Ga0307513_10002532_pt1 | contig 25274 bp, 17 predicted proteins | sample 15_EM_MG_FD_202174 | JGI IMG/M metagenome (GOLD analysis project Ga0307513, IMG submission 202174) | Populus trichocarpa ectomycorrhiza microbial communities from riparian zone in the Pacific Northwest, United States - 15_EM | ecosystem: Host-associated > Plants > Roots > Unclassified | place...
GCTTCAACAAACTCAAGCACTTCAGGCGATTCGCCACGCGCTATGACCGAAGGGCCATCCACTTCCTGGCCTTCATCCATCTCGCCGCCGCCTTGCTCTGGATGCGGTGAATGTCGATTCAGCCTAGCGCAAGACCCGCTCATCCCGGCGAAGGCCGGGATCCAAACCGAGCCGGGTGAGCATCCCCCACGTCGCAGTCGCCGCGGAACCCGCATGGATCCCGGCCTTCGCCGGGATGAGGGGTGAGGCTGACGTTTCTTGCGAGACGCAAACTCAGCCGCTGTTGCGGAGGCCCGTGGCGATGCCGTTGATGGTCATGTGGATGCCTTCGCGCACGTCGTCGACATCCTCGCCGCGGCGCCGGCGGCGGATCAGCTCCACCTGCAGGTGGTTCAGGGGATCGATGTAGGGCAGGCGCGAGCGGATGATGCTGGAGAGTTCCGGGTTGCGGTCCAGCAGCGTCGCCTGGCCGCTGATCTCCAATATGGCGTCGTGGGTGCGGTCCCACTCGGCCTTGATCTGGCCGAAGACGCTTTCACGCAGGGCCTCGTCCTCCACCAGCCCGGCGTAGCGGCGGGCGATGGCCATATCGCCCTTGGCCAGCACCATCTCCATGTTGGACAGCGTCGAGTTGAAGAACGGCCAGGCTTCGTAGAACTCCTTCAGTTCCGACATCGACACCCCGGTCCGGGCGATGGCCGAGCCGAAGCCGTACCAGCCGGGCAGCATGGTGCGCGACTGCGACCAGGAGAACACCCACGGGATCGCCCGCAGGCCCTGGATCGTCCGCGTCGCCTGGCGCGAGGTGGGGCGGCTGCCGATGTTCAGGTCGGCGATCTCGGCGATGGGGGTGGCCGCGAAGAAGTAGTCGGCGAAGCCAGGCGTGTCGTAGACCAGCGCGCGATAGGCGCTCATCGAAGCGCCGGCCAATTCGTCCATCATGGCGACGACGACGCCCTTGACCTCGGTGCCCTTCGGTTTGCTGAGCGAGGCCAGCACCACCCCGGCGGCCAGGGTCTCCAGGCTCTGATGGGCCAATTGCGGGTCGGCGTACTTGTTGGCCACCACCTCGCCCTGCTCGGTGATGCGGATGCGCCCGTCGATGGTGCCCTCCGGCTGGGCCATCAGGGCCTCGAAACTGGAGCCGCCCCCACGCCCCACCGTGCCGCCGCGACCGTGGAACAACTGGAGCCGCAGACCGGCCTCGTGGGCCCGCTCCACCAGGCTGCGGGAGGCCTGGTAGAGCGTCCAGACCGACGTCAGGTAGCTGCCGTCCTTGTTGCTGTCGGAATAGCCGATCATGATCTCCTGGAGGCCCTGCGCGCCCAGCAGGCCCTTCACAAGCGGGATCGACAGGTAGCGGTCCATGATCGCCGCGCCGTTGCGCAGGTCGGGGATGGTCTCGAACAGCGGCTCGGCCGGGATCGGGGCGCTGGGCGGGTCGCCCGACGTGTAGAGGCCGACCTCCTTCAGCAGCAGATAGACCTCCAGCAGGTCGGAGACCGACATGGTGTTGGACACGATGTAGGTCTTGATCGCCTCGGGGCCGTAGAGCCGTCGCATCTCGGCGGCGGTCGACAGGATCTCGTGCTCGCTGCGGGTCTCGTCGCTATAGGCGGCGAAGGGCGAATAGAGCGGGCGGCCGTGGCTCAGTTCGCTGGTGAGCAGCGCGATGCGGGCCTCCTCGTCCAGGTCCTGGTAGTTGGGGCAGACCCCGGCCACCGTCAGCAGTTCGGCCGCCACCCGCGCGTGGATCGCCGAGTTCTGCCGCATGTCCAGCGTGGCCAGGTGGAAGCCGAAGCAGTCCACCGCCCGGATCAGTTCCGGCAGCGGGCCGGCGTCGAAGATGTCGCCATGGCCGGCGATCAGCGAGTCCTGGACGGTCTGCAGGTCGGCCTTCAGTTCGGCAGGCGAGGCATAGGGCTCCGCCGGCAGGCCGAGCCTGGGCGGGGTCTCCCCGGTCAGCAGCGGATAGGCCGCCGCCAGTCGCCCGTAGATCCCCGAGAGCGCCCGGCGATAGGGCTCGTCGGCGCGATACGGCGAGGTGTCCGGCGAGGCGTCGGCCAGCGCCTGCATCTGCGGCGTGATCTGGGCCAGAGAACTGGCGATGGAAAGCTCCGCGCCCAGGGCGTGGATGCGGTCGAGGTAGAACGAGAGCGCGGCCCGCGACTGGCGGGCGAAGGCGCGCTTCATCACCGCGGCGGTGACGAACGGATTGCCGTCGCGGTCGCCGCCGACCCAGGAGCCGATCCGCAGGAAGCTCGGCAGCACCGTGTCGCGGCCCATCACCTCGCACCAGTGGGCGTAGAGCCTGGGCAGCTCCTCCAGGAAGCTGCGCTCGAAATAGGAGACCGCGTTGTCGATCTCGTCGGTGACCGTGATCTTCAAATTGCGGAGCAGGCGGGTGCGCCAGAAAATGGAGATTTCCCGCCTAAGGTCCCGTTCCAGATCGGCTTTCTGGCTCTTGCCGTGCGCGTGCTTGTGGGCGTCCAGGTGATTGGCGATGGCGGCGGCGCGATCCAGCACGCTCTTGCGGCGCACCTCGCTGGGGTGCGCGGTCAGCACCGGGGCGATGAGGCCGCCTTGCAGCAGGGCGGCCACGGCGTCCTTGCCGATCCCCTCGGCTTCCAGCACCCGAAGGGCGCCGGCCAGGGTGTCCTTGCGATCGTCGCCCCCGCGGCCGAACTCGCGCTGGACATGGTCCTCGGCGATGTTGGTGATCTGCAGGAAGCAGGCGAAGGAATGGGCGAATCGCACGGTGTCGGGCAGGCTCAGGCCGCTCAGCCGCTCCGTCATCAGGTCGGCGGCGGCCGACGTCCCTTCGCGGTGGAAGGCCACGGAGGCCTGGCGGATTTCCTCGATCTGGTTGAACAGCGCCTCGCCGTCCTCGGCGCGGATCACGTCGCCGAGGATCCGTCCGAGATAGCGGACTTCGGCCCGCAGCTGTTCGGGTAGGGAGGTCTTCATCCGCCGTCGGCCCTTCGATGCTCGCCCCTCAGTCATAAGCGCCCTTCGCGCAGGGCGTCATGGCGTTTTCGCCCGGCCGGTCCAATCGCCGCGCGGCGCCTAAACCGGCGGCGGGGTTTCGGCGCCTGTACACCCCCGAACAACCTTGAACCTTGGACGCCGGCGGGGTTTCTGGCGGGATGACCTCGAATCTCTACGCCCTGCTCGCCTCGCGCTTCCCGGCCGATCGGGACGCGCCCTGCTTCCTGTTGGCCGACGGGAGCGAGATCTCCTATGGCGCGTTCGAGGCGGGCATAGGCCGGCTCGCCGCCCTGCTGACGGCCCGCGGCGTGGTCCCCGGCGACCGGGTCGCCGTCCAGGCGCCGAAGACGCCGCAGGCGGTCATGCTCTATCTGGCGACGCTGCAGATCGGCGCCGTCTTCCTGCCGCTGAACACCGCCTACACCGCCGCCGAGGTGGACTATTTCATCGAGGACGCCGAGCCGAAGCTGTTCATCCAGGACGCCGAGGCCCTGGCCGCCGAAGCCGCCGGCCTGACGCCCAGGACCGACATCCACCCCCTGGGCCCAGAGGACCTGGCGGCCATCATCTACACCAGCGGGACCACCGGCCGGTCCAAGGGCGCGATGCTGACCCACGGCAATCTCGCGGCCAATGCGCTGGCCCTGCACGAAGCCTGGGGATTCACCAGCGCCGACGTGCTGATCCACGCCCTGCCGATCTTCCACGTCCATGGCCTGTTCGTCGCCTTGCACTGCGTCTTCCTCAGCGGCGCGCCGATGGTCTGGTTCGCGAGGTTCGACGACGGCGAGGTGCTGGCCGCCATGGGCCGCGCCACGGTGCTGATGGGGGTGCCGACCTTCTACGTGCGGCTGCTGGAGAACCCCGGCTTCACCAAGGCCACAGCCGCCCACATGCGGCTGTTCATCTCCGGCTCGGCGCCGCTGCTGGCGTCGACCTTCGCCGAGTTCGAGGCGCGCACCGGCGTGCGCATCCTGGAGCGCTACGGCATGAGCGAGGCGGTGATCATCACCACCAATCCGCTGGACGGCGAGCGCATCGCCGGCAGCGTCGGCTATCCCCTGCCCGGTGTCGCCCTCCGGGTCGGTGGCGGCGAAGAGACCGGCGTCATCGAGATCAAGGGCCCGAGCGTGTTTTCCGCCTACTGGCGCATGCCGGAGAAGACCGCCGAGGAGTTCACCGCCGACGGCTATTTCATCACCGGCGACGTCGGCCGCCAGGACGCCGACGGCCGGGTCTGGATATCCGGGCGCGCCAAGGACCTGATCATTTCCGGCGGATTCAACGTCTATCCGAAGGAGGTCGAGCTGGTGCTGGACGAACTTCCCGGCGTGATCGAGAGCGCGGTGATCGGCCTGCCCCATCCCGACTTCGGCGAAGGTGTGGCGGCGGTGATCGCCGGCCAGGGCGACGAAGCGGCGATGATCGAACAGGCGCGCGCCCGGCTGGCGGCCTTCAAGGTCCCCAAGCGGATATTCTTCGTCGACGACCTGCCGCGCAACGCCATGGGCAAGGTGCAGAAGAACCTGCTGCGCAAGACCTTCGAGGCCGCGTTCGACTGATCGCCCACGGCCGCGCTTTTTGTCTTTACCTTGACCATTGGGTGCATCCCGCAAAGCGCTCACGCGTTAGCCAGCCGAACCATGTCGTGCGTTACGGGCGATCGAAGTCCTCGTTTCGACTGGGGCGAACGGTTCAACCAACGCGAGACATCACGTGGCGGAGCACGCGACCAAAGACCCCACCGTCCAGGCCAAGACCGGGACAGATGGGCTGGACGACATCCTGGCCGGCGGCTTCGCCCGCGACCGGCTATATCTGATCGAAGGCAGCCCCGGCACCGGCAAGACCACGACGGCGATCAAGTTCCTGCTGGCCGGCGCGGCCGAAGGCGAGACCGCGCTCTATATCACCCTGTCGGAGACCGAGGCGGAACTGCGCGACACCGCCGCGTCGCATGGGTGGGACCTCACCGGCGTGGACATCTTCGAACTGGTGCCGCCGGAAAGCCTGCTGGACGAACAGCAGCAGCAGAGCCTGCTCTATTCATCCGATCTGGAGCTGGGCGAAACCACGCGGATGATCTTCGAGACCTTCGAGCGGGTGCGCCCGACGCGGGTGGTGATCGACAGCCTGTCGGAGATCCGACTGCTGGCGCAAAGCTCGCTCCGCTATCGCCGCCAGGTGTTGGCGCTGAAGCACTATTTCGCCAAGCACCGAGCCACCGTGCTAATGCTGGACGACCTTACCACCGACACCACGGATAAGACGGTCCACAGCGTGGCCCACGGCGTGATCCGCCTGGAAGAGCTGGCGCCCAACTACGGTGCGGAACGTCGGCGCATCCGCGTCGTCAAGTATCGCGGCCGGCGCTTCCGGGGCGGCTATCACGACTTCACCATCAAGACCGGCGGGCTGGAGGTCTATCCGCGCCTGGTGGCCGGCGAGCACCGCACGCAGTTCGACCGCGTGGCGCAGAGCAGCGGCGTGACGGGCCTTGACGCCATCCTGGGCGGCGGCGTGGAATGCGGATCCAGCTGCCTGATCCTTGGCCCCGCCGGCACCGGCAAGTCGTTGGTGGCGCTGAAGTTCGCCATCGCAGCCGTCGCGCGCGGCGACCGGGTGGCCCTGTTCATCTTCGACGAGGAACTCGGCCTGCTGTTCGATCGGGCCTTGGCGCTAGGCATGGACCTGCAGGCTTTGCAGGATTCCGGGGCCATGATGATCGAACAGATCGACGCGGCCGAGCTCTCCCCCGGCGAATTCACCGCCCGCGTGCGCGAGTGCGTCACCAAGCGGAATATCAAGACCGTCGTGATCGACAGCCTCAACGGCTATCAGGCCGCCATGCCGGAGGAGCAGTTCCTCGTCCTGCACATGCACGAGTTGCTGCAGTACCTGAACCGCCAGGGCGCCACGACCTTCCTGACCGTGGCGCAGCATGGCCTGGTGGGCGACATGAAGGCGCCCGTCGACGTGACCTACCTGGCCGACACCGTCATCCTGCTGCGTTATTTCGAGGCCGCCGGCAGCGTGCGGCGCGCCATCTCGATCATCAAGAAGCGCGCCGGAACCCATGAAAAGACCATCCGCGAATATGAGATCGACGGTCGTGGCCTGACGGTCGGTCCGCCCCTCACGAATTTCCACGGCGTGCTGCGCGGCGTGCCGGTCATGCTGGAGGCCGAGGGCGCGCTCGGAATGCTCGTCGAATGATGGGCCCCGACAGCGGTAGGTCGGACCTGGCGCTGATCCTGACGCCGCTTGGCCGCGACTCCGCCATCGCCGCGGCGATCCTGCAGGAAGCCAAGGTCCCGACCCTGATCTGCCGTGACGTGCCTGACCTCTGCCGCGAGATCGAGCGCGGCGTCGCCGTGGTGGTGGTGGCCGAGGAGGCGCTGCACGACCTGGAACTCAACGAACTGGCGCGGCTGATTGGCGACCAACCGCCGTGGTCCGACCTGCCGTTCGTGGTGCTCGCCCTGCGTGGCGCGGGCCTGGAACGCAATCCCGCCGCCGGCCGCCTGTCGCAGGTGCTGGGCAACGTCAGCTTCCTCGAGCGGCCCTTCCATCCCACCACCCTGGTGAGCGTAGTGAAGACGGCCTTGCGCGGGCGGCGCCGGCAATACGAGGCGCGCGAACGCATCGACGAGATCCGCCTGGCCGAGGCTCTGCTCGAGCGGCGCGTCGCCGAGCGGACAGCGGAGCTGGAGGCGGCCAACCGCCAGCTCGCCACCCAGATCGCCGAGCGGGAGCGCGCCGAGCAGGCGCTGAACCAATCACAGCGCCTGGAGGCCGTCGGTCAGCTGACGTCGGGGGTCGCCCACGACTTCAACAACCTGCTGACGGTGGTGTTGGGCAACGCCCACCAGCTGCAGAAAACCGCCGCCGAGCCGGTCGTCGCGCGCCGGCTGGATATGATCACCCAGGCCGCCGAGCGCGGCGCGCGCCTGACCGCGCACATGCTCGCCTTCTCCCGGCGGCAGAAGCTCGAACCGCGCGTGGTCGACCTCAACGAGACCGTTGGGCGCATGCACGACCTGCTGCAGAGCACGATCGGCGGCAGTATCGACATATCGACGTCCCTGCAGGACGACCTTTGGCCGGCGATGATCGATCCGACGAAGATCGAGCTGGCGATCCTGAACCTGGGGATCAACGCCCGCGACGCCATGGGCGGCGGCGGCGCCCTGACGATGGCGACGGCGAACGTCACGCTCGGTCCGCCGAGGCGGGCGGAAGAACCGCCGCCCGGCGAATATGTGATGGTGAGCGTCCGCGACACCGGGCCGGGCATGAGCGCCGAAGTGTTGGCCAAGGCCTTCGAACCATTCTTCACCACCAAAGAGGTCGGCAAGGGCTCGGGCCTTGGACTGAGCCAGGTGTTCGGCCTGGCCAAGCAGTCGGGCGGCGGGGTGCGGATCGAGAATGAACCTGGCCGCGGCGTCGCGGTGAACGTCTACCTGCCGCGCGCCGACCCGGATCAGCATGCCGCGCCGCGACGAAGCCCGGCCGAGGTCGAGCGGGTCGATCCCGACGCCGTGGTGCTGGTGGTGGACGACGACGAGGCTGTGCGGCAGATCACGGCCGGCATGTTGCGCGACCTGGGTTATGGCGTGATGGAGGCCGGCAGCGGCGGGGCCGCGCTCGACGCGGTCGACAATGTCCCCGACATCGACATCGTGCTGCTGGACTTCGCCATGCCGGGCATGAACGGCGCCGAGGTCGCGCGGGAAATCGCCTTCCGCCGACCCGAGTTGCCCATCGTCTTCGCTACCGGCTATGCCGACACGGCCGTGCTGACGGAGATCGGGGACGACTGCATCGTCTACAAGCCGTTCATGGAAGACGAACTGGCCGAAAAGCTCGCCCGTTGCCTGGCGCGCTACGCTTCAGACGGTCGCGACGTCGCTGTGGGCGCATGAGGCGGCGAGAGTCCGCAGGAAATCCACCAGCGTCGCGCGGGGCAATCCGCGTGGCAGGGCGGTGTAGGCGCGCAGCATGTCGAGCGCGCCGGGCTGGTTGAGCAGGGCCGCCACGTCATCGATGGCGCCGCTGGTCTCGGCCGCCTCCCCGAACAGTTCGGCGATCGGCACATTCAGCGCGAGCGCGATGCGCGACAGCATCGAGGCGCTGACCCGATTGGCGCCGCGTTCGTACTTCTGGATCTGCTGGAAGGTGACGCCGATCGCCTCGGCCAGCGCCTGCTGGGACATGTTGCGCACCTTCCGCAGCAGCCGGACACGCGCTCCCACCGCGATATCGACGGGATCGGCGATCGGTTCAGCGACAGGGGGCATGACGGCTCCGCATAGGTTGCTTAACGAGACTAGTCTATCGGCGGCGTTCCGCCACCCTTTGTTGGTGCACGGTATGCGCGCCCGCCGCTGCTGTCGGTTATCCAATAGCAAGCTTCGGCGATGACCATGCCGATGGCGCGCCGCAGATGGGCCACGCCGGGCGACGTCGGCTCCGCCGTGATCAGTTCGTCCTCATAAGGCGCCAGCAATTCCACCAGATTCCGGGCGAGCTGGACCGTCGCATCCGACCGCGAATCCGTCATCCCCGCCGACTTCCCAAAACACGTTCATCACGCCGACTCATACAACCCAGAGTACATGTGACGCGAGGCGGGCGGAAGCTCTACCGTGGAAGTTTGCTGGCTCCCATCAGATAGGCGTCCACGGCCTGGGCGCATTGGCGGCCTTCCCGGATGGCCCAGACCACCAGGGACTGGCCGCGCCGCATGTCGCCGCAGGCGAAGATGTTCGGCGTGGAGGTATGGTAGTCGACGATATTGGCCTTCACCGCGCCACGCGGCTCAAGCTCGACGCCGGCCTGTTCCACCAGGCCGGCCAGCCGCGGACCGGTGAAGCCCATGGCCAGCAGCACCATGTCGGCCTTCAGTTCGAAGGCGCTGCCCGGGACTTCGCGCATCTGCATGCGGCCGTCGTCGCCCTCGACCATCTCGACCCGCACGCATTCCAGCGCCGTGACCTTGCCGTCCACGCCGACCACCCGCCGGGTGGAGACCGCGTAGTCGCGCTCGACGCCCTCGGCCTGCGAGGACGAGGTGCGGAAGGTCATCGGCCATTGCGGCCAGGTCAGCAGCTTGTTCACCCGGTCCGGCGGCCGCGAGGTGATTTCCAGCTGCACCACGGAGGCCGCGCCCTGGCGGTTCGAGGTGCCGATGCAGTCCGAGCCGGTATCGCCGCCGCCGATGACCACGACGTGCTTGCCCTTGGCCGACAGCGTGCCTTGCGGCGCGGCGCGGCTTTCGTCGTCGCCGGCGTTGCGCTTGTTCTGCTGGGTCAGGAAATCCATGGCGAAATGGACGCCGTCCAGCGCGCGGCCCTCGACCGGCAGGTCGCGCGGCGTCTCGGCGCCGCCGGCCATCACCAGCACGTCGTAGTCATCGAGCAGCCGCTGGACCGAGACATCCACCCCGATCTCGATGCTGGTGCGGAAGATGACGCCTTCGGCCTCCATCTGCTTCACCCGGCGATCGATCAGGTGCTTTTCCATCTTGAAGTCGGGGATGCCGTAGCGGAGCAGGCCGCCGATGCGGTCGGATTTCTCGAACACCGTCGGCGAATGGCCGGCGCGGGCCAGTTGCTGGGCGCAGGCCAGGCCCGCCGGGCCCGAGCCCACCACGGCGACGCGCTTGCCGGTGCCGCGCGGCGACGGATGGCCGGTGATCCAGCCTTCTTCCCAACCCCGGTCGATGATCTGGCACTCGATCGTCTTGATCGTCACCGGGTTGTCGATGAGGTTGAGGGTGCACGACGCCTCGCAGGGCGCCGGGCAGATGCGGCCGGTGAACTCCGGGAAGTTGTTGGTGGACTGCAGGTTGTCCAGCGCCAGCTTCCACTGGTCGCGATAGACCAGGTTATTGAAGTCCGGGATCTGGTTGTTGACCGGGCAGCCCTGCCCGCCCGCGCCCTGGACGATTTCCGGGCCGCTGTGACAGAACGGGATGCCGCAATCCATGCAGCGGGCCGCCTGCTGGCGCACCTCGGCCGCCGGCAGGGGATTGACGAATTCCTTCCAGGTCTTCAGCCGGGCTTCGGGCTTTTCATAACCGCGGTCCAGGCGCTCGATCTCTAGAAAGCCGGTGGGCTTACCCATCGGGAATACTCCGGTAAAACAGGGAGATAGGGTCTATTCCGCGGCGATCGCGGCGGCGGCCTTCCGCTCGGCGGCCAGCGCCTGGCGATAGTCCTTGGGCATGATCTTCACGAACTGTCCGACCGCGACGTCCCAGGTGTCCAGGATGTGCTTGGCGCGCGCGCTGCCGGTGTAGCGATGGTGCCGCTCCACCAGGATGCGCAGGCGTTCGGCGTCGAAGCTGAGCGCATTGCCCATGCCGCTGCTTTCCACCGACGGCGAATGCGCGCTGGGCCGGTGGGAATCCTCGAACGGGTCCACCGGCGAGACGGCGTCCACCGGATCGGCGTCGACCATCGACAGGTTGCACAGCCTGGTGAAGCGCCTGTCCGGATCGTAGACATAGGCCACGCCCCCGGACATGCCGGCGGCGAAGTTGCGCCCCGTATCGCCCAGCACCACCACCACGCCGCCGGTCATGTATTCGCAGCCGTGGTCGCCCACGCCCTCGACCACCGCCACGGCGCCGGAATTGCGCACCGCAAAGCGTTCGCCCGCCACGCCTTCGAAATAGGCCTCGCCGGCGATGGCCCCGTACAGCACCGTGTTGCCGACGATGATGTTCTGCGTCGGGTCGCGCCTGGACTTGGCCGGCTGGCGCACGACGACGCGGCCGCCCGACAGGCCCTTGCCCACATAGTCGTTGGCGTCGCCGGTCAGCTCCAGGCTGACGCCGCGGGCCAGGAAGGCGCCGAAGCTCTGGCCGGCGGTGCCGGCGAACTTCAGGTCGATGGTGTCGCTGGGCAGGCCCGCATGGCCGTATTTCTTGGCCACCTCGCCCGAAAGCATGGCGCCCACGGTGCGGTTGATGTTGCGCACGGTGAACTGGCCCGAGACCTTCTCGCCGCGCTCGATGGCCGGCCTGGCGGCGTCGATCAGCTTGTGGTCGAGGGCGTCGGCCAGGCCATGCTCCTGGCGGTCCATGTTCCAGAGGCCCTTCTGACCCTCGGCCGACACGGCGTGGAGGATCTTCGAGAGATCCACCCCATGGGCCTTCCAGTGGTCGAGGGCCGGGTTCATGTCGAGCTTGTCGACCCGGCCGATCATCTCGCTGACGGTGCGGAAGCCCATCTGCGCCATGATCTCGCGCAGTTCCTCGGCGACGAAGAAGAAGTAGTTGATCACGTGCTCGGGCTGGCCGGTGAAGCGCGCGCGCAGCACCGGGTCCTGGGTCGCCACGCCCACCGGGCAGGTGTTCAGGTGGCACTTGCGCATCATGATGCAACCGGCGGCGATCAGCGGGGCGGTGGCGAAGCCGAACTCGTCGGCCCCCAGCAGCGCCCCGATGGCCACGTCGCGCCCCGTGCGCAGGCCGCCGTCCACCTGCACGGCGATGCGGGTGCGCAGGCCATTCAGCAGCAGGGTCTGCTGGGTCTCGGCCAGGCCGATCTCCCAGGGGGAGCCGGCGTGGGTCAGGGAGGTGAGCGGGGAGGCCCCGGTCCCGCCTTCGAAGCCGGAGATGGTCACATGGTCGGCGCGCGCCTTGGCGACGCCGGCGGCCACGGTGCCCACGCCCACTTCCGACACCAGTTTGACGGAGATGCGCGCGCCCGGATTGACGTTCTTCAGGTCGTGGATCAGCTGGGCCAGATCCTCGATCGAATAGATGTCGTGGTGCGGCGGCGGGCTGATCAGGCCCACGCCCGGCGTCGAGTGGCGGACGCGGGCGATATTGGCGTCGACCTTGTGACCGGGCAGCTGGCCGCCCTCCCCGGGCTTGGCGCCCTGGGCCATCTTGATCTGGATGTCGTCGGCGTTGACCAGGTACTCGGCGGTGACGCCGAAACGCCCGGAGGCCACCTGCTTGATGGCCGAGCGCATGGAGTCGCCGTTGGGGAGCGCCTTGAAGCGATCGGCTTCCTCGCCGCCCTCGCCGGTGTTCGACCGGCCGCCGATGCGGTTCATCGCCTTGGCCAGCGTCGTGTGGGCCTCGCGGCTGATGGAGCCGAAGCTCATGGCCCCGGTGGCGAAGCGCTTGACGATCTCGCTGGCCGGCTCGACCTCGTCCAGCGGGACCGGGGTTTCGGCCATCTGGAAGCGCATCAGGCCGCGGATGGTCAGCAGGCGCTGGCTCTGTTCGTTGATGGTGGCGGCGAAACGCTTGTACTCGTCGGGCAGGTCGCCGCGCACGGCGTGCTGCAGGGCCGCCACCGATTCCGGCGTCCAGGCGTGCTCCTCGCCGCGCAGGCGGAAGGCGTAGGCGCCGCCGACGTCCAGCATCGACTCATAGAGCGGGTTGTCGCCATAGGCGTCGCGGTGGCGGCGAACCGCCTCCTCGGCCACTTCCTTCAGGCCGATGCCCTCGATGCTGGTGGCGGTGCCGGTGAAGTAGGCCTCGATCAGCGCCGAGTTCAGGCCCACGGCGTCGAAGATCTGGGCGCCGCAATAGGACTGGTAGGTGGAGATGCCCATCTTGGACATCACCTTCATCACGCCCTTGCCGACGGCCTTGATGTAGTTCTTGCGCGCTTCGTAGGCGGTGATCGGCAGGCCGTTCTGGACGCGGATCTGCTCGATGGTCTCGAAGGCCAGATAAGGGTTCACGGCTTCGGCGCCATAGCCGGCCAGCACACAGACGTGGTGGACCTCGCGGGCCTCGCCGGTCTCGATCACCAGGCCGGTCTGCATGCGCAGACCCTGGCGGATCAGGTGGTGGTGGACCGCCGCGGTGGCCAGCGCCGCCGGGATCGGAATACGATCGGTCGAGACCGCCCGATCCGACAGGATCAGGATGTTCATGTCGGCCAGGACGTTGTCGGTGGCCTCGCGGCACAGGCGGTCGAGCGCTTTCTCCAGGCCCGCCGCACCCTCTTCGGCCGGCCAGGTGGCGTCGATCGTCGCCGTGCGGAAGGCGCCGTCCAGCAGTTCGTTGATGGCGCGGATCTTCGACAGGTCCTCGTCGGTCAGGATCGGCTGGGCGACTTCCAGGCGCTTGTGCATGCCGGCGTTGCGGCCAAGCAGGTTGGGCCGGGGGCCGATCATCGACACCAGGCTCATGACCAGCTCCTCGCGGATCGGGTCGATCGGCGGGTTGGTGACCTGGGCGAAGTTCTGCTTGAAGTACTCGTAGAGCAGCTTCGGGCGCCTGGAGAGCACCGCGATCGGGGTGTCGCCGCCCATGGAGCCCAGCGGATCGTCGCCGAGTTGCGCCATCGGCTCCAGGAAGAACTGGATGTCTTCCTGGGTGTAGCCGAACGCCTGCTGGCGATCGAGCAGCCGGCCGGGGTCGTTGGCCAGGGCCGTGGGTGCGGGCGCCTCGGGCAGGTCTTCCAGCTTGAACTGGGTCTCGGCCAGCCACTCCTCGTAGGGTTCGGCGTCGGCGAGGGTGCGCTTGATCTCCTCGTCCTCGATGATCCGGCCTTCCTCGAGGTCGATCAGCAGCATCTTGCCCGGCTGCAGGCGCCACTTGCGCACGATGCTTTCTTCCGGGACCGGAAGCACGCCGACCTCGGAGGCCATGATCACCAGGTCGTCGTCGGTGATCACGAAGCGGGCCGGGCGAAGGCCGTTGCGGTCCAGGGTCGCGCCGATCTGGCGGCCGTCGGTGAAGGCCACGGCGGCCGGGCCGTCCCACGGCTCCATCAGGGCGGCGTGGTATTCGTAGAAAGCCTTGCGCTTCTGATCCATCAGCGGATTGCCGGCCCAGGCTTCCGGGATCAGCATCATGACGGCGTGGGCCAACGGATAGCCGCCGGCCACCAGCAGTTCGAGGGCGTTGTCGAGGCAGGCGGTGTCGGACTGGCCGTGCGGGATCAGCGGCCACATCTTGTGGAGGTCCGCGCCCAGCAGCTCGGACTCCATGCTGCGGCGGCGCGCGTTGATCCAGTTGACGTTGCCGCGCACGGTGTTGATCTCGCCGTTGTGGGCGATGAACCGGTACGGGTGCGCCAGTTTCCACGACGGGAAGGTGTTGGTGGAGAACCGCTGGTGCACCATGGCCAGCGCGGACTCGGCCAGCGGATTCTTGAGGTCCTCGTAGAAGGTCCCCACCTGGCCGGCGAGCAGCAGGCCCTTGTAGACCACCGTCCGCGTCGACAGCGACGGGATGTAGAGCTGGGTCAGCCCCGGCAGGTTGCGCTTGAGCGCCAGTTCGGCCAGCGGGTTCTGGAGCTGCTTGCGCACCGCCAGCAGCTTCCGCTCGTGGGCGTCCTGGTCCTTGATGTTCGGGCCGCGCCCGATGATCGCCTGGCGGATCACCGGCATCTCGGCCAGCACCGCGGCGCCCAGGCCGTTGGTGTCCACCGGCACGTCGCGCCAGGCCACCAGCGGCTGGCGCTCGACCTTCAGGAAGTGCTCGAACTGGTCGATGGCGGCTTCGCGCGTCTCGGCGTCGCGCGGCAGGAAGCACATGGCCAGCGCGTAGTGGCCGGCCGGGGGCAGATCGACGCCTTCCTTGCCGGCCCAGTCGCGCAGCAGGGCGTCAGGGATCTGGATCAGGCAGCCGGCCCCGTCGCCGACCAGGGGGTCGGCGCCGACCGCACCACGGTGGTCCAGATTCAGCAAGATCTGCAGACCAGCTTCGATCACGGCATGGGATTTTCGGCCTTTGAGGTTCGCCACAAAGCCGACGCCGCACGCGTCATGTTCGTTCGCTGGATCGTACAGTCCTTGCCGCTCGGGCGACCCCATTCGAAAATCCTTCACCTAACACCGCTCGCCCAAAGTACGCCGGGCACGCACGATCGCGGCCGATTAGGGCCGTGAACGCGCCTTCGCGGGCATTTACCCGGCAAGATCATGCCTTGTCGATGGGTCGGGCCGTCGTCTCCCGAAATGTTTAACGAAGATGGGGCCTCAACGGGCGCCGACAGCGGCCTTTCGCACGGATTTGCAGCCGCGCAACGATCACGTCGAAATTGACGCCCAGGACGCGCAAAAACGGTTGCGGCGTTGGATCGGACGGGCGGGCGCGCTATGAGATCGTCTTGGAGTCGGCCGAATTTCAGGAGAGTCTTGGTGAGCAAGCAGATCGAACGGCCGTGGGCCTTGATGCGTCACCACGCGGGCTGGGCCGACGTCTTCCACGTCGACAGCGAGACCGCCGAATCCGTCACCGGCTTTTATCCCGATCGCGAAACGGTGGGGCCGCCGGTCACCTATAGCGTCCGCGCGGTCCTGGCCCGCTTCGTCAGCATGGAAGCGGCGCGCGCGGCCCGCGAAAACGCCGTCGCCGAATGGCGCCAGCACGACGCCGCCGTCCGTGACGCCGAAGCCAAGCTGCGCGCGGCCGAAAGCGCCCGGGAAGACGCCTGGGTCGAATTCCTGCGCGCCGCGTCGAATCTCTAAACCGCTTTCCTCTCTCGCTTGCGGGAGAGGGCGTCAGGGCGCCCTGGTCTGGACCGGCGCGCCGCTGTGGGTCGCCTCGGCGATCAAGGCGGCGCAATTGGCGTCCTTGGCCAGGCCCGGGTCGATGAACGGGAGGATGGCGGCCAGCGGCGTCGCCACGGCGGCCAGCACGGCGGCCAGGCCCCCTTGCGTGATCGCGCCCGTGGTCTCGAGCCCGACCTTGGGCGCACGGATCGGCCCCGAAACGGTGATGGGCGCCATCAGGCGTATGAGCCTCAGTTTCTTGGGCTTGCCGGCGATCTGGAACGACATCCGCTCGGTCCCGAGGTTCAGGGTCCCGGACCCCACGCCCAGGACCGGCCCGGTGTCGAAGACGATGTGATTGGCGTCGAGCAGGCCGTCGCGCACCTGGAAGTGGGCCACCGCACAGCGGATATCGGTCTTCTCCTGATTGTCGGAGAGCAGCAGCCCCAGGCCCTTGGTGAGGTTGACCCCGATCAGTTCGGCGAAGGCCTTGCGGATTTCGCCGTTGGGCACGACCACCAGCACCTCGCCGTCGGCGTCGGCCGCCGCCCGATGGACGGAGGCCCCCTGCCCGGTCAGTTTCACCCGCGCCATCACCGCGCCGGTCAGCGGATTTTCGCCGGCGCGCAGGGGAATCAGCTTCTCCAGCCGCGCCCCCGACAGCCGGACGTCCATATCCGTCACCGGCGTCGCCAGCCGGGCGTCCAGCGAGACCCAGCCGGTCAGGCGGCCTTGGGCGAGCGTCACGTCCAGCGGATCGGCGCGCAGCACGCCCTTCTGCAGCTTGAGCTTCACCTGCGCCGCCTGCAGCGGGAACGGGGCGTCGCGGACGACGTCGGCGCGGAAGGCGACGTCGGCGTCCATCGCCCGGATGCGGTCGACCTTCAGCGTCGCATCGGGCAGGAACCGCTGCTGGGCCGCCATCTTCTCGGCCAAGGCTTTTTGATCCGCCGAGACGGTCTCACCGGGCTTGGTGGACGGCGCGCCGCCGAACACGGTGGCCAAGTCGTCGAAATCCAGGCTCTTGGAATGCAGGTCGGCCTTCAGGAAGGGGCGCTCGCCGCCGGTGTCCACCGAAAGCCCGCCGGCGATGTCGCTGTCACCCAGTCGCCCGCCCAGGCCAGCGATGTTGAACGTCTCCCCGTTCCGCGACAGGCGGCCCGACAGGCGATACGGCGGCGTGTTGGGCAAGGTGACGCCGGTCAGCCCGTAGAGGTCGGCCAGGTCGGGGCCCTGGGCGGTGACGTTCATGGCGAACCGGCCCAGGTCGAACGGCTTGGGGATCGCGCCCCTGGCGACGACATGGGTGGCCCCGGCGCGCACGTCGGCGTCGAACGGATAGGGCTTGTCGCGCTTGATGTTCAGCAGCAGGCCGCCGGTCACCCGCAGCAGGAACGGCTGGCGGTTCAGCGCGCCCTTGCCTGACAGTTCGAAGCCGTGACCCGAGGCGCCGAGGGTCTCGGCGGCGTTGATGACGCCGTCGAACCTCAGGCCGCGCTTGTCGTCGATATAGCTCAGCTCGCCGTCGTTGATGATGAAGCGGCGGATCGGCGGCGCCTTCAGCGGCTTCTGCTTCCTCTTGCCGTCGGAGAAATCCCAGTTGGTCCGGCCGGTCCTGTCCCGCACCAGGTCGACGCGGGCCTGGTCCAGCTTCAGCAGCGGCATGTCGACATCGCCCTTCAGCAGCGGCAGCAGCCGGATGCCGACCGACAGGCGTCCGATCCGGGTCATCTGGCCCTTCCCGGCCCAGGCCGGATTGCCGATGCGGATGCCGTCGGCCGTGGCGCTGGGCGACCAAGACCAGGGATGGACCTTCAGGTCGCCGTCGATGGCCACCTCGCGATGCAGCCGCGCCGAGGCGTAGCGGGAGATCGGCCCGCGCATCGCGTTCCAGTCCACCAGCAACAGGAAAAGGATCACGGCCAGCACCAGGCCGCCGAGAACGCCGCCGGTCCAGGCCAGGACGCGTCGCACCGTTCGACCGAGATCGGCGGGCGGCTGGGCGGCGATCTCTGCGGGCGTTTCGGACAAGGGCTGACTCCGGGCGTCTTGGTGAACGCCTGAGCGCCGCGATGGTCTCCGGGCTAGTGGCTGACGCCGCGCGCGCTGAACGCCGTCAGCGCCGTGGCGGCGATGATCCGCAGGTCGAAGGCCAGCGACCTGCGGTCGAGATACTCGCGGTCGAGCCGGGCCTTGTCGGCGACGGAGATCTTGTCGCGGCCGTTGATCTGCGCCCAGCCGGTGATGCCGGGCCGCAGGGCGTCGACCCCCACTTCGGTGCGAAGGGCCACGAGGTCGTGCTGGTTGAACAGCGCCGGTCGCGGCCCCACCAGGCTCATGTCGCCCACCAGCACGCTCCAGAGCTGGGGCAATTCATCGAGGCTGGTCTTGCGCAACAGGCCGCCGAGCGGGGTGATCCAGGCGCCGGGCTCCGGCAGCAGGTGGGTGGCGACATCCGGCGCGCCGGTGCGCATGGTGCGGAACTTCGGCATGGCGAACAGCCGGTTGCGGCGCCCGACCCGCTGCGACCAGTGCAGCGCCGGTCCCGGCGACTCCAGCCGCACGGCGAGCGCGACCAGCAGCATCGCCGGCGTCAGGACGACCAGGCCGACGAGAGCGACGGCGATATCGAAGGCTCGCTTCACGAAGGCTCCTAGGGTCCTGCGTCAGAACCCTAGGGCGCCCGACGGCTGCTCGCCAAGCCGCCGTCAGCTTTCGGGCGCGAGCGGCGACCGAGCGGCCTTGGCCTTCGGCTTGGCCGTCGCCGCGGACTCCGGCTCAAGCGCGAGGACATTGGGCGGCGTCGCGTCGGCGAGCGCGTTGACCACGGCGTCGCCGATCGCCTCGACGGCTGGCGGTTCGGGGGGGCGCTCGAGGACGTCGGCCTGCGCGATCGGCGCGGGTTCAGGCGCAAGCTCGACGGCGGCCGGCTCGGGTTCCGGCAAGGCCTCCGCCGGTTCCGGCAAGGCGGCCGCGGGCTGGGACGCCGCGCCCATGATCGCTTCCAGATTCACCGGGCGCGCCCAGCGGGTCATCCACCAGTAGGCGGCGCCGGACGCCGCGGCGCCGGCGAACACCAACCACAGGGGCGAGGCCGCCCCGACAACGGCCAGACGAAACGGATTTTCGGTTCCCAGCGCGGTCGGGCGCTCTTCAGACAAAGGCATCATCTGCATCTCCTGCAACAACCGGGGATTGGCGTGACGCCGCCGGCCCGAAGCCGGCCACGTCCTGGCGCAATGCCTAGGACGTCGTCCAGATCCGCGCCTGCCCGTCTTTTCCCAGGCCGTCAGCCACCCAACCACAGATCGATGACAGGGTTGCGTCGAAATCAGGCGGCGCGCCGATCACGGCGAGCGCGCAGCCGTTCATCTTCATCGGATCGTTCAGCGGCCGGATCCGCGTCTCGGCGATGGTCACCGGCGCGCGCACGGCGCCCTCCAGATCGCGCACGAAGCCGTCGAAGGTCTCCAGGTCCTTCAGCGGCAGCCAGACGATCACGGCCGACTTGGGATCGCCCCGCACGAGCGCCGCCGCCGCGGTCGCCGCCTGACGATAGTCGTCTGGGCGTTCGAAGGGCGGGTCGATCAGCACCAGCCTGCGGCCGCCGGCAGGCTTCTGGGTCATGGCCACGCGGTAGCCGTCGGCGCAGCGGGTTTCGACGCCGGGATAGGGCTTCATGGCCGCCCTGAGCGCCGCATGCTCCGCCGGGCGCAGTTCGCAGGCCAGGTAGCGGTCGCCAGGCCGCAGAGCCCTGGCCGCCAGCACGGGCGAACCGGGATAGAGCCGCGTCTCGCCGCCCTTGTTCAGCGCCCGCACCGCCGCGATCAGCGGATCGAAGACCGCCGGGACGTCGCCCGCCGCCATCATCCGCAGCACGCCGGCTTCCGCCTCCCCCGATCTCTGCGCCTCCGGGCCGAGCAGGTCGTAGACGCCGGCCCCGGCGTGGGTGTCGAGGATGTCCAGCGGCGCGCGCGCATCGGCCAGCGACCGCAGCATCTGGAGCAGGGCCGCATGCTTGACCACATCGGCGAAGTTGCCGGCGTGAAAGGCGTGACGATAGTTCAAGACATCCCTCCAAGCCCTCGGAACTGCTCTGCGGCCGGTGGCGTTGACCGGACAGGTTGAGGGTTCCTAGATGATCCGGCGATGGGCGTCATGCCGCGCGACGTGAAAGCGTCTCCCGACGTCGCCGAAAGCGCGCAGCTCACCTACGCCAACGACGGCGATCCGGGATTCTCACGGGTGGCCGGCAAGACCGGTTTTTCCTATCGGGACGCCAAGGGCAAGGCGGTCCGCGACCGCGCATCGCTGGATCGCATCCGGGCGCTCGCCGTGCCGCCGGCCTGGACCGACGTCTGGATCTCCGCAGATCCGCGCAGCCACATCCAGGCCACCGGCCGCGACCAGCGCGGCCGCAAGCAGTACCGATACCATCCAGGTTGGCGCCAGGCCCGCGACCTGGGCAAGTACGACCGCGTGCTGGCGTTCGGCCGCGCCCTGCCCCGCCTGCGCGCCCGGGTCGAGGCCGATCTCGCCCTGCGCGGCCTTCCGAGGGACAAGGTGCTGGCCGCCGCCGTCCGCCTGCTGGAGATCACCCTCATCCGCGTCGGCAACAGCGAGTACGCCAAGCAGAACAAAAGTTTCGGCCTGACCACCCTGCGCGACCGCCACGCCGTGATAAATGGCGCCGCCGCCGTCTTCGAGTTCCGAGGCAAGAGCGGGGTCACGCACCGCACCAGCTTTCGCGACCGCCGCCTGGCCCGCATCGTCAAGTCCTGCCAGGACGTGCCCGGCCAGCGGCTGTTCCAGTATCTCGATGACGACGGCCAGCGACACGCCGTGGAATCGGCCGACGTCAACGCCTACATCCGCGAGGCGATGGGCGAGGATTTCTCCGCCAAGGATTTTCGCACCTGGGCCGGCACGCTCTCGGCCGCCCGCGCGCTTTCGATGAATTCCGACTGCGCCGGCCAGGCCGAGGCCAAGCGGCATATCAGCACCTGCATCAAGGCCGTGGCCGGGGTGCTGGGCAACACCGCCGCCGTCTGCCGCAGCTCCTACATCCACCCGCGGGTGCTTGAGGCCTATGAGGACGGCGCCCTGCCCTTGAAGCCGGTGAAATCGGAGCGCGCCTTCGAGCTCTCCGTCCTTCGCTTCCTGGAGACCGCTCGCCCGGCGGCCTAGGTCGGCCAGCTTATCTATCTTCTGCGGCGCCCCGCTGGATCCTTCTCCCCTTGCGGGAGAAGGAACGAAAACTCAGCGGCGGATCGCCACCCCGACCCGGACCATGCGCGGCGCGGCGAAGCTCTCGATCCCGTCGGCCGTCTCGCCGATCTCGATGGCCGCATCGAACAGGTTCTCGGCCGCCAGATAGACCTCGGTGTCGCGCGCGACGCGCCAGCCGGCCCGAACGTCCGCGCCCAGCGCCGGCGACAGGCGGCGTTGGTTGAGGTCGTCCTCGAACCGCGCGCTCTCGTAGCGCAGGTCGGCGCTGAGGCTGAGCGGGGCCACCACCTGCCAGACCGCGCCCGCCGTGGCGGTCAGCCGCGCCGTCTGGGCGGGCCGCCTGCCGGTGAGTTGCGGGGCCTCGGCGCCGCCATCCACCTTCGCCCGCGTCCAGGACGCCGCCGCGAGGAGGAAGAGCGTGGGCGTCAGATTTCCCGCCACATCGCCCTCCACGCCCCAGGCGTCGACGGCGCCGGCATTGCGCCGCTGGCGCAACACCCCGCCGGCCGGGATCAGCCCCCCCACCGGGAAGGTCGCCGGCCCGAAGCCCACCGTCACATTGGTGATCGGGTCTTCCAGACGGTTATAGAACCCGGTGACCGTCCAACGCGCGGCGCCGTCCCCGCCGACCCCGGCCTCCACGCCGTAGAGGCTCTCGGGCTTCAGGGCCGGATTGACCTCGGTCACGTCGTTGCCGACGCGGAACGGCCGATGCAGTTCGTTCAGCGTCGGGGGCCGGAACCCGGCATAGGCCGCCGCCCGCGCCCAGGTCGACGGGCCCACGGCATAGCGCACGCCGAACCGCACCGTCGGCTTCACGCCCGAGGCGTCCTTGCCCGGCTGGTCCAGCAGGACGACGCCGGTCGCCAGGTCCCGCTCACGCCGCAGGGCCGCGCGCGACTCCCAGCCGTCCACCCGCAGGCCGCCAGTCAGCAGCCAGGCCTCGCGGTCCAGCACGCCTTCCACATAGACCCCGCCGGTGAGCGTCTCGCCGCCCGCCTCGCGGCCGCGGGTGAAGGCGCCGTTCAGGAAGCGGAACCGCTCGTTGACCTGGCCCTTGGCCGCCCGCAGGTCGCCGCCGACCTCCCACGACCAGTCGCCGCTGCGTCCTTGCGCCGCGCCGTTGAAGCCGTATCCGAGCGCCGGCGTGCCGTACTGGTCGTTGGCGGGCGTGGTCGTGGCCCGGTTGGCGGCCACGGCCACCGAGGTGTTCTTCAGGTCGCTCGCCCGCACCCAGCCCTGCAGCCGCCAGCCGCCGACGCCGTCGTCCGGCCGTTGCGCCAGGGTGAAGGTCGCCGAGGCCCCGCTGGCGTCGGAGTTGGCGCCCGCAAGCCCTGCGCCACGGCGTTCGTCATAGACGCTCAGGCGAATCGCGGCCTGGGCGCCGCGCACCTCGTGCTGCCAGCGCATGGCGAGCGACGCGTCGTGGAGGTCGGTGGGCCGGTCGGCCGCGCCGCGGCCGGCGCGCACCGGGACATAGCCGTTCGTGGACTCGCCGGTCGCCACGATCAGCAGGCCCGCGGTTCCACCCGCCACCGCCAGGCGCCCGCTGCGGTGATCGCCGGCCGAGATATCCAGCGCCGCCAGGCCCTCGCCCGCCCCGCGTTCCTGCAATGCCACGACGCCGGTCAGGGCGCCGGCGCCGTAGGGGCCCGCCCCGGCCCCGCGCACCACGGTCGCGCCGTCCAGCCCCTCGGGCGGCAAGGCCGACCAGATCACCCACCCGCCGAACGGATCGTTCTGCGGCGCCCCGTCCAGCGTCACCAGCGCCCGGCCTGCGCCGGAGGGCGCGATCGAGCGCAGGGAAAGCCCCTGGATCGTCGGATTGGCCGCATCGCTGCCCGTGCGGCGAAACAGCGACACCCCCGGTGCGCGCTTCAACACCTCGTCCAGCCGCGGGCTATCCTTCAGCGCCTGGGCGTCGATCTGCTGTGCGGCGAACGCCGCCTCGCCGCCCAGCGGCGCCAGGCGCGGCGGATTGACGATCACTACCTCGACGGTCGCGGGGGGCGCGGCATCGTCGGCGCACACGAACATTCTTATCTAATTCCTTGTTTCAGACCGTATCTTTGGCCACGATAAGCACCAGACGAATCTGGTGTCGCCGACCGCAAGAACCGCGCAATCGACAACCTCTTCGCCGGGTCGGGCGCCATCGTCAACGGCGTGAGATGGGCCGCGCCGCTCCCGCGGCTCCTTCCAGCACGAGCAGCTCGCGCTCGTAAAACACCTTGCATCACAGGAACGACATCTTGAATACTCAGATCATCGGGACGAGCATTTCAGAATAAAACCGACCAATCGCCAGGCACGAATCATGGGCGCGGCCCACGCGGCGCTCCGCTTCACCCTTGCGGCGTGAGTTCGGCATGTCGCCTTTGTGCTACGGTCTTGATCAATCCGGCATAGGCGCCGACCATCGAGGGGAAGCGAACGTGAGTGCGTACGACTATGTGATCGTGGGGGCCGGTTCCGCCGGCTGTGTGCTTGCGAACCGGCTCTCCGCAGACCCCTCCGTGACGGTGCTTCTCCTGGAGGCCGGCCCTCCAGACCGCGATCCGTGGGTGCACATGCCGGCCGGCCTCGGCCATCTGATGAAGCGCGGCCACCTCGACTGGCGCTATTACACGGCGCCGCAGCAGCACCTCGATAGTCGGGTGATCTACTGCCCGCGCGGCAAGGTCCTTGGCGGCAGCAGTTCCATAAACGGCATGATCGCCGTGCGCGGCTTTGCCACCGACTACGACCTTTGGCGACAGCTTGGTATGGGCGGCTGGTCCCATGAGAAGGTGCTGCCCTACTTCAAGCGGCTCGAGACCTACACGCCGCGCGAAGGCGGGCCACACGGGACGGACGGACCCGTGAAGATCTCACGATTGAAGCCGCGCACGCCCCTCGCGGCGGCCTGGATAGCGGCCGCCCAGGAGGCCGGGCACCCTTACAACGATGACTTCGCAGGGCCGGACGCAGAAGGCGTGGGCGAGTACGACTGCACCGTGTTCGAGGGGCGACGCCAGAGCGCCGCGGCCTGCTTCCTTACGCCGGCCTCGGGCCGGCCGAACCTGACGATCCTCACCGGCGCGACTGTAACAAGGGTGCTGATCGAGGCCGGAACGGCCGTTGGGGTCGCCTATCGCCGCCATGGCAAGGACGAGACCGCGCATGCCGCGGAGGTCCTGCTGTCCGGAGGCGCGATCAACTCACCGCAAATCCTGATGCTGTCGGGCGTCGGCGACCCCGACCATCTTTCGGAGCACGGCCTGGAGACCGCCGTGGCCCTGCGAGGCGTTGGGCGCAACCTGCACGACCACCTGTTGTCGGCGGTGAAGATCACGTCGCCCCTGCCCGTGTCCTACCTCAACCATCGAAAGCCGTATGGGATGATGCTGGCCGGCATGCAGTACCTTCTGCGCGGCACGGGCGTGGCCGCCGAGGCCCCTCCGGCGACGGCCGGGTTCCTGAAGACCGACCCAAGCCTCGACGTCCCAGACGTACAATTCCACTTCGTACCCCTGATCTACAGCGACAGCGGTCGGAGTATGCTCAACGAGCACGGCTCCCAGGCGATGTGCAATGTCTGCCGACCGCAGAGCCGCGGAACCGTGACCCTTCGTTCCGCCGATCCCTATGCCGCCCCGGTGATCGATCCGAACTACTTCTCCGACCCCTACGACCGGCGCACGCTGGTCGCGGGCCTGCGCCTGGCGCGCGAGATCCTGGGTCAGCCGGCGTTCCGTCCCTACTATGCCGCGGAGATGTCGCCTGGCCCCGCGGTGGTCAGCGACGCGGGGCTTGAGGCCCACATCCGCGCCTATGGGGAGTCGATCTACCATCACGTCGGCTCCTGCAAGATGGGTACGGACGAACTGGCGGTCGTGGATGAACAGCTCCGTGTCCATGGCGTGAACCGACTACGCGTGGTGGACGCCTCCATCATGCCCCAGATCGTCAGCGGCAATACGAACCTCTGCACCATGATGATCGCCGAGAAGGCCGCCGACATGATCCTCGGGGTAGCGGCGTAGCGACGATAGACAACCGCATTCATTTCAGCCGTCCGCCTCAGACGGCAAACGGCAGGTTGTGGCGAATCTGCAGCGACTCGATGAGCCAACGTCCGTCCACGCGAACCAGCTTCTGATCGTAGTAGCCGGACTCGATCGGCGTGATCGTACCCATCGCGCCCTTCGCGCTCGCCGGCTTCGCGTCACCGAGGATGCTGAAGACCATGAACTGGGCCTCGACCGTCGCCCGGTCTCCGTCGATGTCGATCAGCAGGCCGTCGGTGGCGTTGTGGCTCCAACCCCGCGGCGGGTGCGGCTTCATCATATGCGCCGTCGCCTGGGCGATCGCCTCGCGCCCGACGAGTTCCCCGATCACCTCAGGCTCCCCGTGGGGATGGTTGTTGTAGAGGATCGTCACGCGCGCCTGCGGCGTGAAGAGCGCCCCCATCGCGACGCCGTCGCGACGATCGTGCGCCCGGACATAGTGGGCGAGGACCTGTTGCACAGCCAGTTCGTCAGACATAGAAGCCTCCAATCCAAAATAGTATTTTTCATAGATACATATTGTCGGATTGA
>Ga0307513_10002533_pt1 | contig 25265 bp, 28 predicted proteins | sample 15_EM_MG_FD_202174 | JGI IMG/M metagenome (GOLD analysis project Ga0307513, IMG submission 202174) | Populus trichocarpa ectomycorrhiza microbial communities from riparian zone in the Pacific Northwest, United States - 15_EM | ecosystem: Host-associated > Plants > Roots > Unclassified | place...
CTGCCACCTGTACCAAGGATGCCTGGAGCACAGATACCAAGGAATCATTCTGCGGATTCACTACTCCTACCACAGTCCAGACCTTTGCTGCCCTCCGCGCAGAGGATCGTTTCTATGGCCCCTTCGTCGCAGTCGTTCCACGAGATCAGTCCGCCAACCTCACCAGTCCAAGAGGCAGCACCGTATACCGGTCCAGTAACCTCGACGATCTCAGCCCAGATGAAATGTAAGGTCTTCCTCAAACAGCAGCACGCCCAGTGGAAGTCCCTAGGTTCGGCAAAGTTGAAGCTCTACCGTGAGAGCCCGACGAACGTTAAGCAGTTGGTTGTGGAGGCGGAAAACAAGGATAAATCGATTTTGATTTCTACGATCGTGTTGACGGATGGTGTGGAAAGGGTGGGGAAGACGGGTGTAGCGATAGAGTTGAGTGACAAGGGCGTGAGGACGGGTGTGGTTTATATGCTGCAGTTGAGGAACGAATCATCGGCGCAGGGGTTGTTTGATAGCTTGCTTGCTGGGTCGGATCGGTCGTGATTTTTTTCCCCATTCTCCGCTTCTTGTGGGTTGGCTCAGGGTTTTTCTCGCCTTTTGGTCTGTTGTCGTTGCCGAGGGGCAGGTTTGGACCTTTCGTTCACATTACTCTACGGAATTCTCGGCAGTCTTTCTTCCCTCTCATTTCCACCCCGTGAGGTTAATTCTCTAACTTTCTCGTATGTTTACTTCACGCTTTAACTGCTTTGGCTCTCCGTTGCTTGATTGACGTGTTCCTCCTTCATCCATTTGTTCCCGGAATTTCGTCGTCCATTGCAAACGTCCTCTCGTTTTATACGTCCCCCGAGTAGGCTCTATATACCATTAATCTGATGAAACTTGAAACTACCCAGCGGTGGGACGCGGTAGAATAAACATGCGAGCTTCTACGAGTCTTCTGTCTGCTCCGATCGGCCCACCTGACCCACCAGGACTGCATCCAATTCTATCGAGGTCCACACAATTTCTGAAAGAAGTGAGACGTGATCGCTCCCACACACACCCTTCTGCGGGAGACCCGGTTCCATATCCTCGGCGATGTGCGGTTTGAGAAGTCCGACTACGTGTGAAGTACGCGAGGGGGGGTCCAGGACGAAGATGTAATCTGGGCATGGCTGATTCAGTAACGTACAAGAGCTATAAGCGGGGCGAACCAACCGAGCACCATCTTCCAAAAGTGCGTATAAGAAGTCCACTCTGGCTCGTGCCTGCCGAGCCTTGTCGGATCGATGGAAGTAACCCTATCGCCAAAAGTTTGAATATCGGAGTCACCAAATGCCTTGGCGATTCCAAGTCCTTTGTCATAGGTGCTCTCCAGGTTGGCAACCCCGAGTTTCCTGACCATTTCGACAAGCTCTTCGGTCGAGAGGAGTCCGTCAGCGGGTGTGGCCATACGAGCATTCACGATGACTCTGTCTGGATCCTCATCAGCACCATCCCCCTCCCCGTTCTTGACTTCTTCCGATTCAGTGACTGGGACACCGTCGGGGTCGATTGAGGCATGCACGACACGTGAAAGAGCAAGAGGTTCTTCTTGGGATGGTATGATGGGGTCTCCGACGAGCAGGGAGTAGCCAGGGCTTTCCGGAGTGAGGTTGAAGTCTGGAATCTTCATTTCAGTACGAGCAGAATACGATGAGAGAGCGGAAGGAGTACCGCCTGCAATTATGCACGACCAGTTGGGATCCACGGTGTTCCGGAATTTTACAACTTCGCGGAAGAGGATGGCGGCTTGCCTACCTGCGTTGATTAGTTGATCGCTGGGGTCAAGATTTGGGAGAAGGGTGAGTAGGCTGACCTAGTTCGCTCGTAGGTATATCTCGGGTGCCAGAATAGGTGGGTAGTTGCGACAATCAAGCCGTCTCCTTCGGAATCGGTGGATTTGAGAGCGACGAGGGATCCGATGTTCCTTGTTCGAATGCTGATACCTCGTCTATACCTCTCTCCTTCGCCATCCCGAACCTCTTCTTCGTCATAGAAGATAGTGTGGTCTGCGACTTTGGAGTATTTCGTGCCACGGTAGGCGATGAGCAGACCATGCTTCTTACGGTGTCCAGCTTTGTAGATCGTGGTGTAGCCAGCTTTCTCGATGACGGGGGCGAGCTTATTGAGTCTATCGACTTCCTATGTGTGTTGTCAGTCGAGAAGTAGCGTGCGGACGTGTCTGATTACCTGAAGGCAGAGGATATCGGCGTCGGATGAGGTGATTTCGCTGTATATCAAACGCTCTCTCTGGTGCGCCTTTAAACAGTTACTGGTCGGGAATAATTCCCGGCCTAAGAGATGGCAGTTGGTTAGCTTCGTTGATGGATTCGGTGTTCGTCCACGTACGGACAAGACATTGCGCTAGCAACTAAATCCGATATTGAGTTTCGGCTGATAACATCCGGAAACAGTGGGACATACGTTCCAGGTCATCACCCGCACTCTGTCCTTAGCTGGAGCCTCGTTGACCTCCGGCAGGTTTATCCATGGTCTAGCGAGGAAACGGCTGTTGTCTAGCTGACGTTGTGGTGCAGGCTTAGAGGTTTGTTGGGCTTTCTCGAGTTGCTCGCGCTCCTTCCACTCCTCCCGTTGCTCGAGCTGCTCTGGGGTCGGTTCGCGGGTGTCGTTTTCCATAGCGTACGACAGTCTGGCCGTGCAAATCCGAATCCTAGCGGATGCACGTGGGGCGAACAAATGGGGGAGGGACAACAGGGTAGGTCCTTGTTTTCGGCTATTTACGATCCCGGACTGGCATTCCTCTTCCGCTTACCGTCACCGGCACCAACACAACCTACGGGGCTATTGGGCAGGGAGGCTATCTGGGTTTCAGAACAATGCACCTACTGAGGCGTGCTGCGAATCCCTCTCTCTTCCTCCATCGCTGGGCACCCCGGGCGGCGCAAAGGCTCTCACCCATACGCCATCCCCGCCCACCCCAATTTGGTCTGAGCGCGTTCCCGATCAGCCGCACCTTTGCTACTCACTCGATGGCAACTACCCCCTCTCAGGCTTTTTCGTCCCCGGACCTCCCAAAAAAGTTTGGAAACTTTGATCTCATTCGTACGGAAAAACTCGGATTGGCAGATATCGTCGTCTCGAAATACAGGAGCAGAGAAACGGGTTTAACAGTCGTACATCTGGATTATGAGGGTACGTGGTCAAATTATCCCATGGGCGCAACCGTACCAATCCTCTCGGATACCAGCGCCCCTAGTAAATGGTTACTTTGTTGTGCCAACCGAAAGTACGTCTCGATTTTAGGACGTTAAGTGATCAGTTACTGAAAAACCCGTGTACTAGTCTTTAACGATAGCGGATGCCCGCATACACTCGAGCAGTACGACTTCTGCTCACCTTCACAATTTACCCGCTCACCGGCAGTGCAGCCTGGTTTTTATGGGCTCAGAGAAGTACCCGTACAAGGGCATCATCGATCACTTTGCAAATCGAGGTTTCTCTAACGGTACGAACGCTTGGACCGACACGGACCACACCGCCTATACCGTTTCCACTGCTGGAGAACAAGGTTTTCTTCAGATGTTACCGATCTACGTCGACCACATTCTTTATCCCACGATCACTGATGCTGGATTTATTACCGAGGTGCATACATCTATACCTCCAAGATGACAAAACCTAACAGAATGATAGGTTCACCACATAGATCCAAAGGGGGAGGACTCGGGCGTAGTTTACAGCGAGATGCAAGGGAGAGAGAATGGTTCCGGTGACATCATGGCCCTCAAGTCAGCCAATTTTCTTCAATATGTGGACAAAATCTTACCCTGACTTTTAGGATGCAGCGGTTGTTGAACCCCCCGGATAGTGCATATCGTAGCGAGACAGGTGGGCTTATGGAGGCGTTGCGTTCCCTCACGGTAGACCAAAGTGCGTGCCCCAACATACGAGCCTCGAGTCCGTTCTTCTGAACCCGCATCCAGTTCGGGATTACCACAAACAATACTACGTTCCTCATAATTTGTCCCTGATCATCACTGGAAAGATGTCCAAGGGTACACCTTCTATTCTTTCGGTCCTTCAAGAGCAGGTGGAGCCCAGCATTATCGCCCATGGACAGAACCATGGACCAAGACCTACTGGTTGGAAACGACCATTCTTAGAAACTCCTAGCGCCAACCGACCACCGATTGCAAAGTCTCGTCAAGAAACGGCAACTTTCCCTGAGAAGGATGAGAGTCTAGGTGAACTCATCATCTCTTACCTGGGTCCACCGCCCTCTGAATTTTTGGAACGAAAGGTTAGTAATCGCGGACCGTCTTGTCCCTCTCGAAGTAATAACTGGACACTTCTTCAGGGTCTTGATATCTTATCCGTTTACCTCACATCGTCTCCCGTCGCGCCGCTGAACAAGGAATATATAGAGGTGGAGACACCCCTATGGTAAGTTTCACCAGTAGAGTGTCTGTGCATTGAGTATGACGCGTCAACCTAGCACCTACATCTACTTCTACGAAGACGAGCGGGCCACCAGGGGCGATTTAGCCATTTACATAGGCTCTGTTCCAGTTGAACACCTCGCAAACTTCCCGAACAGACTCCGTGCCAGCCTCACTCGCATCGTTGAGGAAGGTCTGGATATGGAGCGTATGGAGATGGTAATAAACCGTGACGAGAGACAACTCCGAAGCAAGATAGAGTCTTCAAAGGGCGACGCCTTCTCGACGACCATCATCACAGACTTCTTATATGGGAAGGAGGATGGTTCTGAGCTTCCCCAGGCGTTGAACGAGATTGATAGTTACGAGACCCTGAGGAAATGGTCAAGCAAGCAGTGGACTGACCTTTTGAAGAAGTAGTGGTCCAACAATGTTTTCGTTTGTTTCCGGACTAACCGCTCTTTGTTTAAGGTACTACGTCGACCCCCCTTCGATTGTCGTCCGTGGTCAACCCTCTGCCGCTATGGCCGAGAAATTGGAGAGAGACGAGAAAGTCCGCATCGCTGCTCAAGTAAAGAAACTCGGTCCTGAGGGATTGAAGGCTGCTGCTAAGCTCTTGGAAGAGGCGAAGGCCGAGCACGACAAACCCATCCCTGACGAGATTATCAAGGCTTTCCCAGTACCCGATGTCAAAAGCATCTCTTGGATACCTGTTGATAGTGTCCACCAGAAAGGAAAGTTGAATGCCGTCAGCGAGAGTAGGCTGAAGAAACATATCGAGGGTAACGACGACCCGTTGCCGTTCTTCATCGGGTTCGACCATGTCCAGGTTCGGAAAATATTGAGCTCCACAATTATTGGCCCTTCTAACCTGTGACTCCAGTCCGACTTCGTCACCGTCTCGGCGTATGTTTCGATGAGCAACATCCCGAATTACTTACGCCCGTTCGTCATTATTTCTTTCTCGTGCAGAACTACGAGTTTTAACGGATCCTGACAGACACATCTCGACATACGTCTCTTCCTTCTTCTCTCTTCCTGTCAAGCGTTCGAGCGGTGAGCGTCTGTCCCACGAGGAGGTTGTCAACAAACTCGACGAAGAAACCGTCGCGTACGGTGCCGAATCGGGTACAGGCTCCTCGTTCGAGGAGCTACTCCGTGTGTCCATAAAAGTCGAGAAGGATCGGTACGAAACCGCGGTGTCCTGGTTGAAGGACCTGTTCTATGGCAGCGAATTTGACAAGGAGCGGTAAGTGACCTAAAAATCGTCCCGCTGCCTATGTGACATCCCTCACCTTGCGGATAACAAGGCTGCAAATCACCGTTGCGAAGATACAGCAGTCCCTCCCGGAGATGAAGCGGAGCGGCAAGACAGTATTAAGCGCCATAGCATCGGAGCAACTGTACGATGAAACTTCGACCTCTCGAGCGGGAACCGTTCTCAAACAGGCCGAATTCATTCCTGGAATGATTCAGCAACTCCAAGACGAACCAAAGAAGGTCATCGAAGAGTTTGAAGTGATAAAAGAGACTTGTCAGTTGGACCGCATCCTTATCAAACTGTTCAACAATAAACTAACCCATTTTTCCAGTAACAAGACCGGAGGGAATCAGGTTCTCGGTTACAGGAAACATTCTTGACATCCCAAACCCTAAGAAGCCGTGGCGGGAGCACTTCGGTAACCTAGTAAGCCCCCAGGGTCGTTTCGCCAGCCTCTCGACTATAATGAGATTATTGTCCGTAGAACCAAACAACTCTACAGCCAGTTCCCTTCTCCGATAAGACCTTAAGCGCTCTCGGCAAGAAACCCGCCACAAAGGTACAAATAGTTTCGTTTGGTTGATTTTGACGGTCAACTCACATGTTGTCCTAGGCCCTCGTCGTTTCCCTGTCGACAATTGAGAGTTCTTTTGTGTACCACACATCCAGAGGTGTACAAGGGTTCAATCATCCAGACCTTCCTGCGTTGAGGATTACGTTGAGCATGATGAACGCTACAGAGAGCTACTTATGGGTATGTCCAACTTAGTTGCGGAATATTTTGTTGTTATCTTGACGATGTGATTTCAGAGGTATATCCGAGGTTCGGGCCTGGCCTACGGAGCGTATATTTCGAACGACACCGAGGCAGGCTTGTTGACTTTCTCACTTTACCGAGTATGTCTCTGCTTAGAAACATCTCACCGAGTCTCACCGGCCACTTGACAGAGTTCGAGCTATATTGCTGCTTATGAACAAGCCGCAAAGGTCGTACGGGGACTTGTTGATGGATCCGTAAGTTTCTCTCGACCTTCACTGGCGTCGGCCTCACCTTTTCCCAGATCGCCTTGGATGACATTATGCTCGATGCCGCGAAGAGTAGCATCGTCTTTGACGTTGCCCAGAATGTCTCTACCCCCGGAAGCGCCGCCATGACTTCGTTTGTGAACCAGGGACTGAAGGGGTTGTCGTCAAACCACAACGTCGAACTCTTAGAAAAGTACCAAGCGGTGAAGAAGGAAGATGTGATGCGGTGTCTGAAGGATTATATCATTAAGCTCTTCCAGCCAGAGTCCAGCATTGCCCTCGTGGTTACAGCTCCAGGTAAATCAGATGAAATCTTAGAGAAGCTGGGGGAGAAAGGATTTAAGGTCGAGAAGAGGACGATCGAGGTCAATGACGATGACGGAGATTCCGACGGCTCGAGTTCGGACTCGGAAGGTAGTGAGAGGTAATGCTTTGCAAAGAGTGTAATCTACAGTATAATGGGACTAGGAATAGCACGTTTTCACGCTCACCTGCTAACGGACGCACTCCCCTCCTGGTAGAGGTTCTGGGAAGAGCGCCGGCCCGCCACACATGATATGACCGGCCCGAGGTTCCTTTCACCGACCCTGTTTGTTACCACCACCAAAACACGACTAGATGTCGGGGGACGAATACACCTTGGGCCTGATTTCCAAGGTGAACGATCAGGCGCTTGCGCTGAGGTGAGATCCCCATGGTTTGTTAACGAAAACTGTCCTGACTTCTGTCACGCCACAAAAGTGACCATCCCGTTTTATGGGGGGAGGATTCGGTAAGATATGCTCGCCCTGGCGCTTTGGCACGCACACTGATTTTTGCAGGTTGAATCTCTCTACAAGGCGTTGCAAGCCTGCAACCTCGCCGTACGATTGGATATAAACAACGCGCTGCCTGTTCATCGACTTCCGCACGAGGTTCTTTCGTACATCTTCGAACTTGCTTGTTCACCACCGTCTGCCGCGACCATGGCTTTCAAGGCCGCGCTAACGCACGTTTGCCGTTATTGGCGTAGCGTGCTACTCTCCTACCCAAAGATATGGACCAACATCTTCGCGCGACGTGATATCAGCGACTTCTTTTACGAATGTCTGCTCCGCAGTAGGGGACTTCCTATACACTTGAATTTCCACTACCATGTGGAGTGGGACGGCCCGGCAGGCTGCTCTTGCGAGCATCCCTCCTCACCTACTTCCTGCCGTGTACGATGTCCCCATATCCGGGCGAGGAAGACCGCGGAACTTTTCGGAGAGTATGGACCGCGAAAACGTTTACGATCCCTGGACCTGCTACTATTCTCTCCCGACCCGGTGGCGGCGGGATTTGGTGGACTTGAACACATTGCATTTTTCAATCGTCCCCTCCCGGAATTGGAGTCGCTCCGACTTGCCTGCCTCGACTCCGCTCAATCTCCCGAGGAGTTCGTTATTCGCGGCGACATATTTTCGAGGTCCTTACCGAAGCTCAAGTGCCTATCGCTTGTCCATTGTTGGGGCGGGTTGACCAGCTGGGTTGCTGGTCTGACCTCCTTTCACCTCGAATTCAGGCAATTGTGGGATATTCAGAGTACCAAATTTGTTGCCTTCTTGGAAAATAATTGTAGAACACTGGAGGCTCTGTCCCTCGACAACATTGGATTCAGCGATCCTGGAGGCGGACGCGTCACCCTTTCCAGCCTCAAGGAACTTCAATTGAAGAGGGTTACCGATCCCTCCTATCTCTTTCTGCACCTCACTCTCCCCATGTTCGAGGCTCTTACCACGCTCCGCGTGAGATTCTCCGACGGCGCAGCCACCTTCTCCGCTACCAACCCCTCCGGAGCGGTCCTCCAAGTCGTCGAGAGCCAAGAAGATGTTTTCTCTTGTTGTACCAATGGCCTTGCGCTCTACCGGTGGACGGAGATTTCGACTCTAGACCTCGACCTTCATGGCTCGCGAGAGGTGTCGGAATCGGACGTCGAAGACTTTTACCACAGTATTCCATCGTTGGAAACCATGGAAGTGCGCACTGCGTCCCACCTCCGCGAAGTATTTCGCCCTCTACTCATAACAAAATATCCACTCCATCCTTCCCTGAAGCTACTGCGATTACCAGTCCATCGGGAAGTCCAGGATGATGTCTTTGCCATCCTGACGACTACAACCTACGCGAGGAAGGCGATGGGATGCGTATTGTGGGATATCGAGTGTATCTGCGATGGGGGGTGTGAAGAATTTTCCAGCCAGTGGGCGATTTATTGCGAGAACAGCGGCTTTGGTAATCCCGAGATCGTCAGGTTTACGAGGGATCCGATATTTCTCGATCGCCAGAGGAAGGTTCTTGAGGGTCTACCCGCGGGAACCATTTCAGTCTCTGAGATGAACATTTCGAAGGTAAACTGCCTGTCTTCATGGGTTGCGCCTTCTGACACAACCTTTTAGGATCCGAGCATGGAACCTCATGAACGCGTCCTTGTAAACCGGGAAAGCCTCCCTTTTCGGGCAAAAGAGCTCATCGAACTCAGGTAAGCTGTTACATATCTCGTGTATCATACCATGGCTAAATTCTAAGTAGCAAATCTTACGACAGTAGAGAGATTCTCTCGGTGCGTGTACCTGGGGGAGCGCAGGTCACGATTTTGTCTTACTCCTAGGTGTTTCAGCGGATTGGAACGCACGTTGAAAACATGAAGATCGGAATCGGTCGCATACGGAACGAGATAGCCCCCATTCACAAACTTCCTCGCGATTTGTTGGAAGTGGTATTCCACCACGCATGTTGGTCGGACCAACACACAACCCCACGCTCCGCTGTAGCGCTCTCCCACGTTTGCTATCAATGGCGGGCTATTCTCCTTTCCGTCCCGCGGTTTTGGAGTAGCGTCACGGTTGATGGGCGTGACCCCTCCTTCGCAGCTGCGTGCCTCGTGAGGAGCGGTGACCTTCTACTGGACGTCGTGGTGCAATTCAACTATGTCACACCCCCAGAATTTCTCAACGCGGACTTCAATTCCGGCGATCTCGAAAGCGAGGATGTGCGGCGGGCGTTGGATGAATGTCGAGAGGGGTTAACGATACTGGAGGCCGAGAGGGATCGCGTCCGTCGACTATGCATCAACTACATCCTCCTTGGTGTAGACTGGTTTCAGGACGAAATCCTGGAACACGACTTTTTTAGATACTCCCTGAAGAACCTTCAAGAGCTGCGGTGGAATTACGCCGACGGAGGGGGGGTTTGGTCCCTTCCGCTCCAGACCTTTGGTGGTTCCCTCGAATCCCTGAGAAGCCTCCGCCTGGAAAATGTCGAACCGTCGATGGGGTGGTTCCCAGGCCTCACGTCGCTGGAGTGCGTCCGCGCGCCCGACATCGGGTTTATCGAGTTCTTGAACGGCAGAGTGGCGGAATTCTTCAGCCAGAATGCGTCACTCCAGTCTCTCAGCATTTACGAATTCCGGATTTGCGAGGAAAAATCCACCCGAATTTCCATGGACAACCTAACATCGCTCACGTTGAGCCATGTGTCTCGTTGGTATCTGCTCCTCGACCTCCTACACATCAAGAACCTCGACGGTGGCACCTTTACGACGATCACTCTCTCAGATCAGAGACCTTGGATCGCATTCTCGGCCGTTAATTCGATTGGATTCTCACTCAAAGCCTGTATCTCCTCTTTCGGGGACCCATGGGAAGACGCTTTCATGCGCCAGTATTTTTCTGGAGTCACTGTGGTCCGTTTGGAAGATTTCCAAATGATCCACAATACCAAGCGTCTTCTTTCGATCCTTCGCATTTTGAGCGGCTCGAGGGGCGATATGGGAAGAATGGAGCTTCACGCGGAGGCCAAATCTCTCACCACCTACCCACAAGTCACTGCCTTTGCCGAGCCATTTTTGCCCCGGCTGAGGACCCTGGCGATATACCTCCCTGACTCGGCGAAGTCTTCGGGATGGGTGGGGGTCATGATCGAAGACCTGTTCAACCCCAAACACCATGCGAGGTTTCCCGACGAATGTACGGTCGAAGTTCACTATTCCGACCCTGGTGTTTTTCTATCGGCTAACATGGGCGAGCTCAGAGCTGAGTTTGAAGATAAGGGGTCATATGGTTGCCTCGTTCCTCGTTCGTAGTAGTTGTTACCCCCGTAGAAATATCGCTTTCCTTCGGTTTCCGGCGTGGCTACGAGGTCGTTGAACGGAAACAGAGACACGGTGAACTCAGGCGGGGAGGGGGAGCCGCTGGGAGGGCGGGATCTTTCTTCCGCGATTTGTTTTTGCATCACCACAATCTGTTCTGTGTGTAATACATATAATCTCGTTGGTTTACCACTCGGTTTTCTTCGTCTGGCTGGGATAAGAAGATAAGATAGCAGAATAGTGAGGATGTACTGTAAACCGATGTGGCGGAAACGGGGAGACGTGTGGCAGTCCGAAACCAGATCACTTCCTCTGCTCCGTTGTTGGACGCTCGGTGGGGTTTTGGCCCGGCTCCACGGGCTCGCCCATCTCGCTCGCATGCGGTATGTCCGCATCTGTACGCGTCCCGTTGCTTGCATATACAAGTAACTCCCGAAATCTTGGGCTGTCGACAAGACTTATCGACTACAGTTTTGGTTAGCAGAGGATCCTTTGACACGAACTATATTGGACGAACCCGACCACTACTAGAAATAAACTTGTTGAGGCGTTTCCGTAGGCCCTCCTTCGTGAACGGCTCAATCGTTGGCTTCTGTGGAATCTTCTTCGTCTGGTTTTTGAACGGGATACCGAGTCTTGCGCATTCTTGTTCCCACATCAGCGGGTGGTAATCCTTGAGGTGACGACGAAAAGTGGTCGTTGGCGATGATTCATCCTTGTTTTGAAACACTCTCCACCGCTTCAATCGTGACTCATCATCCCTACGATACGAGAGGGTTAGTCTAAAGTCTCTACAAGCTGACAGACGAATTGCACACCCGAACTTAGTGCATAATATACAGCCAAACCACGCAGCTTGCGGTTTATTTGCATCATGTGGCTCCGGAGACGTTTGCCACTGGTCACTAGGTGGTTCCTCGGCAGAAGTGAGTGGGCGTGTGAACACCCATACGTCGGAGGCGGCACTTCGATGAGCACTCGGGGTAAACAGGGGTGGGGATGGGTTCTGAGAACTTGCTTCCATGGAGGTATCCCCGGGCAATGGACCTGATAGAACGTTGAGCTTCCTCCTTTTCGTGGGGGGCATACCGGTGTTGTCAGCAGACGCCGCACTAGCGTGGTTGGCGGACGCCACATCAGTATTGGGCGGGCGTTCGGGTTGGGGATGGGGAAGCAGGTCGGGGTTCAACCCCGGCCCAACGAGAGTTGAAGGGAACACCCCCTGAGGGGGCTGATTCCGGTCGTCGTATTCGTTGGCGTTCACCGGCCGCCAATAGGAGGGCTGCTGTGGTAGAGAGAAGTGGGGGTTGTGAGGCTGCATGTGGACGTCGTTGAGATTAGATAGCGTGGATGGGCGAACCGGGTGGGGTGGTGCTCCAGCCATCATGGACGTCGCAAATGGGGAATCGATCACCAAAAATCGTTATATGTATGATTGGTAACCTGGTGTGCCGAATTGGGAAGGGAGCCATGAGGTTAAATCATTTCTATTGAGTACCCCCACCACGGTAGGCTAGCAAAAGAAATTGTTTTGGCCACGTGTGACTTGCGGCTAACTCAAGCGAGTCTACTCACATTCGTTCCGTGTGTTCAGTTCGGTTGTTCTCGGCCGCCGACACTCATCTCCGCAAGATCACAACGCGTGGGTCGCCACAAGGCGGATGGGTTGCTTCCGACGGGCGGCCCGAATCCGGCTATATATATTGAGCCAAATGGCCGCTAGGCCATCCAGATATCAATCCTTTAGCCATGTCCACCATTCAGCACATCAATCCCGAGAGCCGTCCAAAATTCACGAACATTCTCTGTGGGTACCCTCATCTTCACCCTCTGGGGATGTCGATGTCCAATCTGTCCACTGATTGCCATAATCTTGATCGGAATGGATCAGCCCATGCCACGAAGGTGCCAGGTCTCATCTTTTTGAGCGGCCAAGTCCCGAGTGACAAATCGGGAAAGATCGTCGACGGTGGGATCCAAGAGCACACCGTACGTGGCTTACTTGTGTGCGCGGAGGTCTATCTGCTAACGTGAGCCTAGGCACAATGCATAGCTAACCTTGGCGAGGTCTTGGAGGAGGCAGGATCGTCCTGGGAAAAGGTCGTCAAGGTCAACGTGTACCTCAAGGACATGGATAACTTTTCTGCGATGAATGAAGTGTATGAAAAGGTAAACTCAAAACGGATGTGACTACGATACCGATCCTCTTTTAATTTCCCGTGCGCCTCCACAGCTCTTGCCCACGCCAAAGCCGGCGAGAACTTGCATCCAGGCTGCCAAGCTGCCTGCCGATGTCGATGTCGAGATTGAGGCCATTGCGACCTACTGAGATAGTTGGTAGTACAGTGTATACGATAACAACCGTTGTATGGAATCCCTGGCTTGTCACTTACTAAAGGGGTACGAGTGACGGAGAGTAACGGATGTGTGACGTTACGTTATCCTTCCCTTCGTTCAGCCACCCGTCAGCGATCCCTTCAGCCACAGCCCAGATTCGGACAAGCAAAGTGCTCACCGACGACAACTTCTGGCCAGCAAAAATTCGAGATTTTAAAGCTCGACTTGCGTAATCTGCCAGCCCACGACATGGTTCGCGCCCACTTAAAACAGACTGTGAGTCTCTGCGATCCGTAAATTTGTCGTATGATGCTTCAGCCACACCCTGACAATCACCGGACCATTGTGGCTGGGTCAACCCCCCATCCCCGTCCTCCGTCGTTCGATTTCCCTCAGCCCGAAGACAAGAAGAAGGCAACGGTGAAGAAGAAAGCTGAGGCTGGCTCATGGCCTTGCAAGATCAGCGGGTGCAGTAAAGTCTTCGCAAGGGAAGCCGATCTTAAAAGACATCAGAGAACTACTAAACTACATTCCATGCCCGGATTGTGGGTACCATCACCCTTCACCAACGCGTAGAGAGAGCTGACACTCTTTCCAGTGCTTGTCCACAGTGCGAAGCCACGTTTACAAGGGTACGTTCCGCTCGGAGGACGGGTTGTACTCGAGTCGTCTGATGTCTTCCCCAGACCGATGCTCTTAGGCGACACCAGAAATCCAGGTCAGCACCGAATTCATGCCTACCTTTCGTCATGCTTAACCTCCCAAGGCACAACGGAGTTGTGATTGAACCTATCGATCAGGACAGGGCAAAATCAGAGGCAGGTTCCGACGAAGAGGGTGCATCTCCCAAACAAAAACCAAAGTCGCGAAATGGCACCACCCCGGACACCCCATCGGTGGCGCCTCATCCTCAGGGTATACCTCATACATTACCGTTTCCCCCAAACTCGCACTATTATCGTCAACACACAATGCCTACCGGTAAAGCACACTATTCGGGTTTTCAGCGCGCACTTTTCCACTCACAACTTGGCGGCCAGGATATCCCCCACCCGGCGTTATTATCGACCCTCATTATCAACCAATTGGCTTGCCCACGTCCGCGACGAGAGGAAGTTGGCACCCCACTGCCCCGCCACAATGGACTGACGGCCCGGTTTATATGCCGGGCTACTACCACTCCTCTCCATATTATCGACCGCCAATAGGCTCGCTCCCACCTCAGGGGTACGGTCCATCATCACGACATGGCAACGAGCATGAAGTCAGTGCGAGCCGAAGTCGTCAAAGAAGTGTTAGTTCCCATGGATCGGGAGAGGACAGCAGCGACGATCGGCCCGCAAAGAAAGTGCGGTCACCGTCTCCTCGCTCCGCTGCGCCTGTCATCGATCCATCACTGCAAAGCTCGTCCCACGTCAGGGCAGAACCTGCGAAACCGCTGGAAGAAGATGCTACTACGGTGTCGATGGAGATGGCAAGGGATGCACTACTGGCCGTTATTGACTCTTCCAAACGGGCAGAAGAGTTACGAAAGGAGAACGGAGAAGGGGCTGAGCAGAACGGGCCTCAGGGACCTGAGGGGAGCGAGCCGGGAGTTAGGAGTGTTGACCCTAGTGGACAAGAGAAACTCGACGAACTACAAGATGACCTGGAAGAAGGACAGGAAATGGGGCTTTCGGAACTGTTAACACAGGTGACCCCATCTTTTCTTTCAATCACCTCTGCGCCGTTCTGACCATTCTCAGGAATCGCTCGCATCCCCGCCACCGTCATGAATTATGTGGTTCGGTATCTCTATCTTACGATATAATTTTGTTGTTATTGTGGATATGCTACGCGAGTTTTCGGTGACACCGAGTAAGACCTGGGTCAAGAGAGGAGCTATAAAATCCATGATCATATGATCGATCGGTCACCACTCCTCCCACCTCATCCACAATGTCCTACACCGTTTTTTGTATGGGAAATCCCCTCCTCGACCTCCAGGTAACTGGTGGAGAGAAGCTTTTGGAAAAATATGGACTCAAGGCTAATGATGCCATCTTGGCCGAGGATAAACACGCCGGAATGTTCGTACGATTCATACTTGATACAGGTTTCAGGCGCCCTGATCAGATTCTAGCTACGATGAAGTCGTGAGGGATTACAAGGTTACTTATGTTGCTGGAGGAGCTGCGCAAAACGCTGCTCGTGGTGCTGCAGTATGTGTCCGCTACCGAATCTGATCTCGCATGCATTCTGATCACGGGGTCGATTTAGTACATCCTCCCGCCAAAATCCGTGGTTTACACCGGATGCGTCGGTGACGATGATCTGGCCGAGCAACTCAAGGCCGCTAACACCAGGGAGGGCCTCGATGACGTTTACTACGTCAAGAAGGGGGAAAAGACCGGCGCCTGCGCCGTCGTGATCACTGGGCACCACCGGTACGTCACTGAGCTGAGCGATCTGGCGCTCACTGTGCGCTAAGTAAACGTTGAAGGTCGCTTGTCACCACGCTACGTGCTGCTGAGAAGTTCGAGCAGTCGCATCTCTCATCACCAACCGTCGCCCCTCTCATCGACGCTGCCAAAATATTCTACGTTGAAGGTTACTTCTTGACCCACGGCACAGAATCAGTTCTGGAACTCAGCAAGAAGGCTTCGGAGAAGGGAAAGGTAGGACAATCCGCATGCATATGCGCTGGATTTGAGCTTACGTGTATGATTACCCCAGATCTTCGTTCTCAACCTCTCTGCTCCCTTCATCGCTCAATTTTTCGGTGCTCAGCTCCAGAAGATTCTTCCATACATCGACTATCTCATCGGTAACGAAGCAGAAGCCGAGGCTTGGGCTAGCGCGAACGAGCTCCCTGACCCCAAGGATATTCCCGCCATCGCCAAGGCTCTCGCTAAACAACCCAAGTCCAATCCTACCCGCGACCGTGTTGTCATATTCACCCACGGTGCCCAGGAAACCATTGCCGTCTCCTCCAGCAGTCCCGATGACTACAAGAAGTATGCCGTCAACGCTCTCAAGGACGAGGAGATCGTAGATACTAACGGTGCCGGAGATGGCTTTGCGGGTGGATTCATTGGTGCTTTGGCGGCTGAGAGGTCATTGGATGAAGCCATTGAAGTTGGACACGCTTTGGGCACCATGTGTGTTACGCAGGTAGGGCCGCAGTACAAGTGGCCCAAGGTGAAAGTTTTGTAGTGAAACTCAAGTGTACTTGTATTTGGATGCATAGATATTCGCTCTCAATCCCATCGGGTTGTACATTAGTTCTCGTCCTGGTGACTGCCGCCCGCCGCGTGTCCAACGCCACGCATCGGTCCCACCTCCAGGTCAGAAGTGACGTAGGATGAGCAGTCGTGAGAACCTGTCCAATTGGCAACCGAGCTGCTCAATTGGGATCAACTCGACGTTATCGTTATCAGGGCATTTGACCGAAGGGTCATCGGCACGTCCGTCGCTGTCTTGACCAGTGACATGTCCTTACCTACCGTGTTGACTATTGCGGGAAGTGATCCTTCCGGGGGTGCTGGGATCCAGGTCAGCACGGCGGCGCTCGCTGGGTAATCACCTATCAGTGAGGGGTTGACCGATGCCACGCTTGCAATAGGCGGACTTGAAGACGTTCACCGCGCTGAACTGCTACGGGACCAGTGTCATCACAGCGCTCACCGCACAAAACTCCACTGGTGTGCGCGGCGTCCATCCGTGTCCCCCGGATTTTGTCAAAGACCAGGTGTGTTCTTGGTTCCGCAACTACCCGTCTGCCGATCACGTATGGGGAGTTTCATTAGCTAGAGTCCGTACTCGACGATATCGATGTCCTGGCGGTGAAGACGGGGATGTTGCACGATGAAGCAACGATCCAGGTTATCGCTTCTACCTTGAAGAAGTATTACGGGGAGAAACCCCTTCGACTTGTGTGCGATCCTGTGTGCGTGTCCACCTCCGGGCATGCGCTACTTATGGACAGTGCAGTGGGATCTTTAGTCGATGAGATAGTACCTTTGGCTACCATAATCACGCCGAACAAATCCGAGGCCGAGCTCCTCCTTTCACGCGGGCAGAAGATCACGATCTCGAGTCTGGCGGATATGGTCATCGCGTCGAAGAACCTCCTCTCTCTCGGTCCGGGAGCAGTCTTACTAAAAGGTGGCCACGTAACGGCGACGATGACGGAGGTCCGTGAATTGCTGGGGACGGACCCCGCGATCTCCGTGTACAAATATGGACTTTTGGACGAGAATATGAACATTCTCCAAGTCGGGCTTGGCGAGAAGGATCGGACCTCTCAGCTCGTCGTCGATGTTTTGCAGGTCTATGGGTCCGGTGGGGAAACCGAGACGTCGATTTTCGTCCGGCCAAGGATTGAGTCCACGAGTACCCATGGCACGGGCTGTACTCTAAGCGCTGCGATTGCATGTGGACTCGCTCGCGGGTTGACGAGTAATCCTTATCTTCCTTTGTCTTTCTGGAGACTGATCGTGGTCTGTCCAGCAACGGAGGCCGTTCGTCATGGGACGATTTACACGCACTTGGGAATTTTGCACGCCTTCCCAGTCGGGACCGGTCATGGTCCATTGAACCACACCCACTCGATGGTTTCAAGAGCTGTCCCTCGGTGCGTTGATCCACTTTCGGGATTCAAAACACACCCAAACCCTTCCATAGACCCTGCTTGGGTGACAGGTACCCTTTGACACGTGCTCTTATCTCATCCACCGCTTCCGCCTGGAAAGAGTTTGTCGAGCATGCGTTTGTGAAAGATCTGGGGAGGGGGTCGTTGGACAAGAGTTGCTTCGTGCATTTCATCAAGTACGTTGAGCATATCAATTCTATACCACGGCCCCTCACGCTCTCCGTAGACAAGACTACCACTACCTCAAATACTATGCAAGGGCCCTTGCGTGGGTTTCATGAAACCGATCGAATACGAAAAAATTTATTCAGCGGATCCGACAGGTTGCTGGCCGCAAAGTCGACTAGTTTCACGGCCATGGCTGCAGCGATGCAGTCGGTTCAGAACATCCTGCACGAGATTTCAACAAACCACAAGGCATTCTGCATTCAGTGGGGGGTCAGCGAGGAAGAGCTCGAAGAAGCTCCCGAGTCCACAGCAACAACTGCATACGGAGCCTACATAATGGACATCGGATTCCAAGGCGACACCGTCAAGTTGAACATGGCTCTAGCTGCGTGCCTTCTTGGGTATGGCGAGGTGGGGTTGTGGTTGGTTAGCGAATCAAAACGTCCCGGTAGCTGGGTGATTATGGATGAGTCGTTGAATCCCTACGTGCCGTGGATCAAGGAATACTCGGGAGAGAAATACCAAAAAGCAGTTGGGATAGGTTTGGGTGCGTTGCGAGTGGATTCATCGGGTTTTCCACTGAACGTGAATGGTGTGACAGCGACGATCGAAGGCATTGGGTTGAAAGCACCCGTCACGCAGGAGAGTTTCGAGGAGTGGGTCGAGATCTGGAGGAGGTGCGTTTTGTTGGAGAAAGGGTTTTGGGATATGGCAATCGGCGTACTCCATACATGCTGAATCGTTGGCTGATCACGTACATTACTACCTCGACGCGTTCGAATCTTGTCCGGTCTGTCCCACCACCTCCCGGCATGTCAGAATCTCCATCCCACAACACCACATGAGACACGTCCACCCAAGCAACACCTGGTACTGACTGAACAGCAGGAAGTGTGGCGTTGAAGTCCAGTGGATGAGCGAGGTCTGGCGTCGGGGGGAATGGAATGTGCTGGGGGTCCGGTAAGGGTCCGGTAACCCACGGGCGGTGGGGAGACTATGGGGGGCCAGCGGGTGGGTTTTCGAAATGTACGTCCGACAGAGCAACCGGAAAGACCAAGTCGAGAGCAAAGCGGCGTTGAGGATACAGCGCCTTGCCAGCGGTTTGCAGGGAGAGCTCGAAGTGTTTCTTCAGGGCATTCCAAACTGTCAGAGGCGGGGGAGGAAGCTGAAGGTTCGGGGTGATCAGCCGATCGCGTTGCAACTTGGTCTCGGACACAATCCTCTCCATCAAATGGGTCCGTTTGCACGAGGCTTGTGATGACAGACCGGCCGCCCATCCTTATTAGGGTTCGGGTTCTTCCTCGCAGCCACCTCGCACTTCGACCATGGCTACCAAGTCCCAACGACCGAAGGGGCGAGACGGGACTCTCTCCTTGCTGAACGCAGCCATCGAGGCCTTGAATCTTGCAAAGGAAGTCTCAGCCGTCACACCGGCTAAGGCCATCTTCGGCTCTGCCAGTGTCATCCTCGTCATGATCAGGGTGGGTTTCCTCTTGGTTTATGTTGAACGATTGCAGCCTGAAACGGACCTAGGACTCAATGATCAACGAGGTGGATTACGTCGAACTTGGACTGGCCTGCGCTGACGTCTGTACCACCCTTGACCGGGGGCTGGGCGGGAGGAGCTTGGACGGGCTTAACAACTCCGTGTGCGATGCAATCGCACAGTTGACCGTGTAAGTTTCACCAACAATACACGCTTTGAGGATCTCAAGGATCTGATTGATGACGCCTCAGGACTGTCGCGCAGATCCAAGGGAAGATAATCAAGAAGGGCAAACGAAACGTACTCTCTCGACTTGTTCACGCACGGAACGACAAAGAAACTATCGCAACCTGGAGATCGGACTTCAACAGGATCCTTCTCGTATTTAGCGTGCGTTCCGCCGTTTTTGCACAGCTGCTATTAATAATCCATCCACAGACCGAGCTTGCAATAAATACACACGTAACTGTTTCGGACATCCGCCACGACGTCGTGAATACCCATGCTATCGTTTCCGACATTCACCGGAATATACTGAAAGGTCAGGAAGGGTCCGACGGCCAACGCAGGACGGTAAGTAATATCACGTCCTTTACGTCGCAAAACATCGCTTATCACCGTTCAGACCCAAAGCAGGTCAGCGATCTCGGCTACCATTGCATCCAGCATCTTATGCCAGCATCTAGTGCACCTGGTGAATCCCCTCCCCCGCCACCAAGGGTCTTCTTTGGTCGTGACGAGTTGATCGAGAAGATCGTCAGTTTCGCGGAACGCCTTACACCGGTTGCCCTAATCGGTGCTGGCGGGATCGGCAAGACATCCATCGCTCTAACCGTCCTCCACGACGACCGGATCAAGCAACGGTTTGGCGATGACCGTCGGTTCATCCGATGCGACAAGTTCCCCGCCTCACTCACTCATTTCCTTCGTCGGCTCTCCAAGGTCATCGGTGCAGGTATCGAGAACCCAGAGGACCTGACCACCCTGCGACCATCCCTCTCCTCCAAGGAAATGCTCATAGTCCTTGACAACGCAGAGTCCATACTCGATCCGCAGGGAACGGACGCGCAGGAGATATATGATGTGGTGGAAGAGCTCAGCCAGCTCAGCAATATCACCCTGTGTATCACGTCCCGGATCTCCACCATCCCTCCCGGCTGCGAATGGGTCGACATTCCGACGCTGTCAGCTGAGGCTGCGTGTGATACGTTCTACCGGATCTATAAGCACGACGAAAGGTCCACTGTGACAAACAACATCCTGGAGCAACTGGAGTTCCATCCGCTGTCGGTTACCCTACTTGCCACAGTTGCCCATCACAACAAGTGGGACACCGCTCGGTTGGCCAGTGAGTGGGACGAGCGCCGGACAGATATGCTCCAGACGGGACACAACAAGAGCCTCGCCGCAACCACCGAACTCTCACTATCCTCTGCAATGTTTCAGGAACTCGGGCCCGAGGCCCGGGACCTCCTTGGGGTCATCGCCTTCTTCCCTCAGGGGATTGACGAGAAGAACGTTGATTGGCTATTTCCCACGATTCCGGGTAGGAAGAACATACTCGACAAGTTCTGTGTCCTTTCTCTGACGTATCGGAGCGATGGCTTCGTCACGATGTTGGCACCACTCCGCGATCACCTTCGCCCCAGAGATCCGAAGTCATCTCTACTCCTAGTCACGACCAAGGACCGCTACTTTGACCGATTGTTGGTTCTTGTTGATCCCAACAGACCCGGGTTCGCGGAAGCGCGGTGGATCGTCTCGGAGGATGTAAATGTCGAGCATCTGCTCGATGTCTTTACAACAATCGACGCTAGCTCACACAATATCTGGGACACTTGTTGGTCTTTCATAGGTCACCTCTATTGGCACAAACCGCGGCTCACGGTGCTAGGACCAAAGATCGAGGCGCTTCCAGATGACTATCCCCCCAAGCCAATATGTTTGGACTTTCTCTCAAGATTGTTCGAAATGGTTGGAAATCAAGCGGAGCGCAAACGCCTCCTCACCCACGCTTCGGAGCTCTGGAGAGAGCAGGGGATTGACGGTCTGGTCGCTCGAACATTGCTGGACCTATCTGATGCAAACCGGCTGCTGGGCCTCCACAATGATGGGATGCGACAGGCGGAAGAAGCATTGAAAATTTGCGAACGGCTTGGTGACGCAGCGCAACAAGTGCAGTGTTTGAGAAAGATTGCCTGGCTGTTGCATGACGACGAACAACTCGACGCTGCTGAAGAAGCCGCATCCCGCGCGGTCGATCTCTTGGGAGAAGGCGATCGATCTCTGGCCTCCGATCTTCACGACCTCCTTGGCAGCATATACCGTTCAAAGGGTGAGAGGGAGAAGGCCATTCACCATACCAAGGTGGCCCTCGAAATTGCATCCTCTCTCAACCAGCACGATGCGCTGTTCTGGACCAACTACTCCCTGGCCCAGCTGTTTTCCGATGAAAGCAGGTTTGATGATGCAAACGCTCACATCGAACGCGCCAAATCGCACGCGGTCAATAACGCGTACCTCCTGGCTCGCGCGATGAAGCTGCAGGCCGACTTTTGGTATAGACAGGATAGGTTTGAAGAGGCAAAAGCTGAGGTGTTGTGCGCTGTTGGCGTGCTTGAAGGGCTCGGGGCTGCGACGGATGTAGATCGTGCCAGGGAGCTCGTCCGAAGGATTGAAGCGGCGATGAACGATGGTGAGTTGTGGAAATGGTGCCGCTTCCGATGTGTGCTGACCTTCCGTTCCCAGTTCTGGGAACCAAACCATAACACCGATTATTGCCTCGAGTTCTTCAGATGCATCCCTCCGCAAGTTGCCAGCACCTTGTCCCCTCGTCCTGTCCTTCGTTGTCATCTCCGGTATAATCACTATCCTCCTACTTTCCTCTCTCCCTCTCCTGTACCTGCCTCCCTCCTCACGCGTTGTCCCGCCGCCCGCCGATGATCTGTATCCCAAGGTGTCTTCCGTGTCACATCTGTTTTACATAAGCGTACCTCGTAGATTGTCTGCACAAACATACTGATCGGGTTTCCTATTGAACGTGGGTGGTATTGTAGCGACGATTGAAGGTATTGGGTCGATGGCACCCATTGCGGAGGACTGTTTCGAGCAGTGAGCCGATATCCGGGGGAAGTGCGTTTCATTGGGGAAAAGGATTTTGGGATGTGGCAGGTGTTTTGCTGCATACAGGCGTAACCGTAGGTTGATCATATACACTGCCATCTTCCCTTGAGATCTGCCCCGCCACTTCCCATCACTTCATGGTCTCCATCCCACTCAATCCCGTTTTACCACCCTATCAATTTCTAGCTCGGGTGTTGATTGATCCAACCCCACGGGACAGCGTTTACCGAGGTAGACAAATGCGACCCAATATCGAGAGAGCGAGCTCTGTAATTATAAACGAGGCCAGAGTTTAGCCACAATTGAAGACCCCGTTAACGCTGAGGTCAAGTGGGAGTACTGTGTCTTCTTCACTTCCACCAGAAGCAGACATGGATTTTAATGCTCACATACACGGTCGTAATCGCGGAATAAGATGGGCCTCGGGGTTTTATGAGCTGCCGCTAACGTGGCTTGCGGATTTCGACAGCTGGTCGAAACCGGGGAGCGGAAATTCGGGCAAGCCCTTCTAAGAGTTTTTTTACGCAGCCGACACGTGCAAAGAGAGACGACTACGAAATGCGGTGATCACGGAGTTGGCAAGCTGGGGGTGGAAGGTACACTGGTGAAGGGGGTGAGGTAAGTTTTACCAAGAGCGCCTTCAGTGAATTTCGCGATCGAGGCGCAGCGCGGCGTCGCCAGTGCTGCCAGCTGCTTCCGCCCTCGTGAAGTGGTGTCCGCCGATCTGATAAGAACTCCCTCTCTGTTGCTACCTCATACCATCGACCGCAAAAACTTCGGGTGCTCGACCTTGGCCAGCGATGCAAAGATTTGGTGAGTGTGCACCACAGGTGCGATATCGATCCCTAACAACCTCTAGGATCCATCATCCAACGTTTCCGTTCACTTTACATCCACGACCCCGAACCCCCGGCGGCCACTCCCCTTGAAAGACATGGCTCCGCGGGCCAAAACATACGATGCACACCGGAACCGGAAGTAGACCTCTCTTTGATGTTGGCCAACTTTACGGGGAGTTTCGGGGGTCTACCCCAGGAAATCGTGGATGAAATACTCGAGTACCTGGAGGATGACCGGCGGACGCTCAGGGTGTGCTCTCTGACGTGCAAGGGCCTGTTCCGTTCCGCCAGGCGTATAATTCATCGACAGCTATGCGTGGACAAATTCGGATTAGCCTGTGTTTCCCATAGGCGACAAATGTGCCGATGCGAAGCTGTGCACTATTCCAGGCTTTATACACTTTGGGCCGCAGCCAGGTGTGATCTGGCTCGTTACACACGGGACCTCACAATCAAAGTCGGGGAGGAGTTTACGCCTAAGAACCTCTGGCCACACCTCTCACAGTTCCAAATGTTTGCGCGGTTGACCTCTCTTACACTCCGTCGCTTCAGCCCAACCCCTTTCCTCCCCGTCTTTGACCAATACTTCGGACACCTTGCGCAGCAAATGCGGTCGTTGGAATTCATATACCCGTCGGGCCCCCAAGACAATATGATGTATTTCATCTCTCAGTTTCCGAACCTTGACGACCTGGGGTTCAGCCCATTCCCACCACACAACCTCGACCCTTCGAAGGAGTATAAGATGTCATCCGTTCAGAGCTCGCCGGCCTTGAGAGGTACCCTACGAGTCTCGACAACGAACGACTGGGACACTAACTCTTTGGAATGTCTTACCCGGCTTCCCTCTGGACTTCGGTTTCGTTCGATCGAATTTCTTCGCTGTACAAGGATCAATCCGGATATCATAATACAGGAGTGTACCTCCACCCTCCAGTCCCTGACGCACGTGTTGCATGCCCGTGAGTTTCCCTTTGACACGCGACTAGCCGAGCCGCTGATCCCACATAGTGTTCAGGTTTGACCTGTCAGCTTGTTCTCGCCTCCAAACATTCGAGCTTCGTCTCGAACCCACACTCCCGTCGTACGACTCTCGTACCCTCGTGTTGTGGTTGGTAACAGTCATCAGGACCATCGCCTCACCTGTATTCTCCAGGTTTATCCTGGTTGTCGACGTTACGAACTTCAAACGACTTTTTCGGACTGGCGGGGGGAGTGGATGGGAGGTCGCGGATAAGTTCTTGCTCCGCCTCTCGCGGTGGACTGGAATGAAGATGGTTGTGAGAGGGAGGGGTCTGGATGACACTTTCCGCGATGTGATGGAGGGCGCCTTCCCGCTTATGGTGTCGGCGGGGGCGTTTGAGCTTGAATCCAATCATTTGTCATCACGTACCCATCGTTTTGTTTCCTCGTCAATCGTCTGAAAACCACCCACGAATAGGCGTGCGTACTTGTGCATACAATTAAACCGACAAATGTTAAGTATATGCCCCCGCGAGCGGAAAAGAAAAGGTTGAGTTTTGTTTCACTTGAACGATCGGATGCATCCTCGAATGTTGCGACCAACCACTTCACCAAATGGGTCCGTTTGCACGAGGCGCCTCATCACAAAACGGCCGCCCATCTCTATTGGGATTCGGGTTCTTCCTCACAGCTTGCACACCGCACCGCTTCCTCACAACCACCTCGCGCTTCGACAATGGCGACCGAATCTCAACAATCCAAGAAGCGGGAGGTGGTCCTCTCCTCGCTGAATGTAGCCATCGACATCGTGAATATTGCGAAGGAGGCCTCGAGCGTCACACCAGCCACCGCCGCCTTTGGCTCCGTCACCATCCTTCTCACAATGATCCGAGTACGTCTCATCTTCTG